>Ga0187782_10001645_pt1 | contig 16391 bp, 8 predicted proteins | sample 0715_SJ02_MP15_2_FD_132454 | JGI IMG/M metagenome (GOLD analysis project Ga0187782, IMG submission 132454) | Tropical peat soil microbial communities from peatlands in Department of Meta, Colombia - 0715_SJ02_MP15_20_MG | ecosystem: Environmental > Terrestrial > Soil > Wetlands > Peat | place...
CCCTGAACACGCCCAGTTGATGAAGAACGTCCCAGACCCAGGCGGCGCGGCCGAACTGTGCGGCATCGATGCCGTCCAGCAGGTTGTGTCCGGCCACCGCGGCAAGGCTGAGGACGGTCAGCAAGCGTGGGGGTAGATGCACCAGCGCCGCCAGCAACACCATCGAGAGGCCCAGCATCCAGAACACCGTGAGGATGAAGAACGCCTGAGTGAACCGGAAATCAAGAAACATGATGAATCGGACAACTGTTACTTCCAGCGCCATCAGCCAAAGGCCGCGCGTCACGAGGAATCGGGACAACTGCGCTTTCGTCCTCCGCTGCGCCCAGAAGAACGCTCCCATCCCCGCCGTGAACGCAAACACCGGAGCGCAGAAATGCGTGATCCAGCGCGTGAAAAAGATGGGCGCGGTGGTACGCGCGAGGTCCGTGGGCGAGAACGACATGGCGGCAGAGTTGATGTAGTCGCGGATGTGATCGATGGCCATCAGGATCATGATCGCGCCCCGCAATCCATCGATGGGCAGGATTCGGCTTCGAGCCGGCGCGATGCGCGGCGGCCCCGTATTCCTTGTCACTGATGCTTGGACCGCAGCCACCCAGTCTCCTCAAAACCGCAGTTCGGCGCACACCTTCGCTTTGGGCCCGCGGCCTTTCCCTGTCATTCTGAGTGAAGCGAAGAACCTCGCCAGTTCGTGGCCCGCGTCGACTGTATGCGCCGCTCGGATACTTCCATCAAACCGCGTCATTCGTGGCCATGTATGCTTCTGGATACAAAAAACCCCACTATTTTCATACCGAACATTATACCGGATCATGGGCGTGCGCGCCGCCTCTTCTCGTGGAACGCAGACAGGAACAAGGCTCTCAGTGCCACGCGCGAGAATTCAGGGGTGGCCGCCGGAAAATGGGGGCTTGTTGAACCCAGGCCGTTGGCCTGGACTGAGTTAGGTCGCCCCTCCGGGGCGCATTTTGGCAACAGTAGCGCGTGGCGCCTTTGGCGTCCGCAAGAAATGTGGGACTTGCTCAGCTCCAAGGGAGAGGGCTATGTTTCGGTTTTGCTATTTCCTTCTGGCTCCTGGCTTCTGGCTCCTGACTCCTAAGTTTACGGCGGAAACTCCGCAAGCTCCACTGCCGCACTCCAACACAAGTGGTAAAATCCACGTTGCGCGAAAAATGGGAGGAATAATGCCAAACCGTCGTTGGAAGTTTGTTTTGCTGCTCGCCGTGCTGCTAGTAGTTCATCTGACTTCATATTGGCCGCGCACAGCCTCCTCCTCGGAATACAGCGACTGGAAAGTCTATGGTGGTACCGCGGACAATATTCATTATTCGACCCTTCGCCAAATCAATCGCGATAACGTTCATAATCTGTCGATTGCCTGGACTTACGATTCCGGCGACGCCTTTCCTGACTCGGAGATGGAGTGCAACCCCATCGTGGCGCATGGCGTCCTGTTTGCCACCACGCCCAAGTTGCGCTTAATCGCTCTCGACGCTGCCACCGGCCAATTGCGCTGGAGTTTCGATCCCAATCAGGGAGAGATGGTAACCACCAAGCTCCGCAACCGCGGCGTCACTTACTGGGAAGAGGGGAACGATCGCCGGGTTTTCCTCGTCGTCCGGCAATATCTTTACGCCATTGACGCGACGACTGGGACGCCCATTGCCAGCTTTGGCGTGTCTGGGCGAGTGGACCTGAGGGAAGGGCTTGGCCGTGACCCAAAGCTACAGTCTATCTCTGCCACCAGCCCCGGCGTGATTTACAAAGACCTGCTCATTCTGGGCAGCATCGTTAGCGAAGACTTGCCGGCTTCTCCCGGCGACATTCGCGCCTTTGACGTTCGTACGGGTAAGATTCGCTGGACGTTTCACACCATTCCTCGCCCCGGTGAATACGGGTACGAGACCTGGCCGAAGGACGCCTGGACCTATATCGGCGGCGTCAACGATTGGGCCGGAATGAGCCTTGATCAGAAGCGCGGCTTGGTGTTTTGTGCGACGGGTTCGGCCTCCTTTGATTTCTATGGGGCCAACCGGATCGGCAACGACCTCTTTGCCAACTGCGTGATTGCCCTCAAGGCGGACACTGGGGAGCGCGTGTGGCATTTTCAGGGCGTCAAACACGATTTGTGGGACCGCGACTTCCCGGCAGCGCCAACCCTGGTGACGGTAAAGAGAGATGGACGAGCGATTGATGCAGTGGCGCAAATCACCAAGTCGGGCTTTGTCTTCGTCCTCCAACGGGAGACCGGACGGCCACTCTTCCCCATCGAATATCGCAACGTCCCTGCATCCGATGTGGAGGGTGAGGTGACGGCGGCGACGCAACCGTTTCCGTTGAGCCCGCCGCCTTTCGCCCGCCAAATGCTGACGCCGGAGATCGTTACCAACCGAACCCCGGAGGCGCATCGAGCCGTTCTCGAGCAACTGCGAAACCTACGGAGCGGCGGCCAGTTCACGCCCCCCAGCTTGCAGGGGACGGTGGTCTTCCCCGGCTTTGACGGCGGCGGCGAATGGGGGGGACCGGCCTTCGACCCGGAAACCGGAGTGCTGTACGTGAACTCGAACGAAATGGCTTGGATCCTGAGGCTTGTCCTGCGCCCCGGGACGAAGGGCCTTGCGAGCAGCCGGCAGGTTTATGCCGCCAATTGTGCGAGTTGCCATCGCTCCGACATGCGCGGCACTCCGCCCGAGTTCCCAGCTCTCATCGGCATAGGAAAGAAGTACAAGCAAGACGCGATTGCCAAGATCATCCGCGAGGGCCGCGGCCGGATGCCGAGCTTCGCCTACCTCCGGAAAAACGTGATCGAGGCGATGGCTCTCTTCCTGACCACCGGTAAAGACACGGAGTTCGCAACGCCCTTTACAGAGCAGTTGCCTCAACCGCTTAAATATACACACGACGGGTATAACAAATTCCTCGACCCGGAAGGTTACCCCGCGGTTGAACCTCCCTGGGGGACGTTGAACGCGATCAACCTCGACACGGGCGAATACGTCTGGAAGAATTCCTTCGGGGAGTTCCCGGAACTCATCGCGAAAGGAATGCGCAATACCGGCAGCGAGAACTACGGCGGGCCGCTAGTGACGGCTGGCGGGCTTCTTTTTATCGCCGCCACAAATCATGACAGGAAGTTTCATGCCTACGACAAGACCACAGGTAAACTTCTGTGGGAAACCGTCCTGCCCGCCGCAGGCAACGCCACCCCCGCTACTTACGAGGTGGACGGGCGGCAATATGTGGTTATTGGCGCCGGTGGGGGCAAGTGGGGCTCGCCTTCAGGTGGGACGTACGTCGCGTTTGCGCTTCCACGGCAGTAGTCCGTTGTCCGTTGTCAGTCGTCAGTTGTCCGTGGTTAGTGGCCTAAGTACAGTGACGTCGAAATCCGCAGCTTGCGGGTATGAACCGCGAGTCGGAGTGGCAGGTGCAGAGTGCTGGCGATTGACAACGGACAACGGACCACTGACAACTCAACCGTTCATCACCTTCTCAAATGCCGCTTTGAATTTCTCCATATCCTCGCGCGAGCCTACTGTGACGCGGACATAGGTTGGCCAAATGGGCCACACTCGCCCGATGTAAACCTTCTCCCGCGCCATGGCCTGCAAAAACTCCTGTCCCGGACGCTTCACATCCACCATAAACTTGTTGGACCGCGAGGGGATAAAGGAATAGTTCTTCCTGGTCATCCAATCGAAGACATCGTTTCGGATGTCGGCGATAATCTTACGGCGCTCCGGGACTAAGTTCTTGACGCCCAGGCTGACTGTGGCCCCCACCATGGCCGTAACGGGCATCGAGGGCGGGCCGTATTCTCTCAACTTGGTCACCAAGTCGGGGCGGCCGAGGGCCACTCCGGCACGGAGGCCCGCCATGCCATAGATCTTCGAGAAGGTGCGTAGTAGGATGACGTCCTTATCCGCGCTGACCAAGCCAACCGTGGACGGTTCTCCACTCAAATGAATGTAGGCTTCATCAATCATAACGACCGAGCCTGCCGGCTTGTTGTCCACAAGCCATTCGATATCCGTCTTGCTGGTGATGGTTCCGGTGGGATTATTCGGATTGCAAACATAGATGAGCCCGGCGTTCGCCGAAGCCGCCGCCATGGCTCTCACGTCGTGCGAGTAATCCTGGCGCAAAGGGACACGGATGACGGGTGAGCCGATAAAACTCGCCGCCCAATCGGGGGCCTCATAACTTGGATCCGCGATCACCAGCGGTTTGGTCGGAGAAGTGTGGGCCAGCACGGCGCGATGCAAAGGATCGCTCGAACCTGGAAACGCGATGGCGTAAGAAGGCTTCAATCCCTCCTGCTCGGCCAGCGTCTGGGCCATTTTGAAGCCTTCGTCGTACATGTAACGCCCGCACTTCTGCACCACGCTGTGAATTGCCTCCGCAGCCTCCGGACACGGCCCCATGGGATTCTCATTGGCGTTCAGTTTCGTTGCATCCGGCGGCAAGGAGCCGAGGTCGGACAATTGCGCGAGCGCCGGTTCGTTGTAAAAGGGAAGCGCGGCTGCAGCGCCCAGCAACAATGAAATGCGTGTGAAGTCGCGGCGGCTAAAGCCTCGCCGCAAAAAGTCGCGTTCCCGCTCATCTCGAATGGAAGCAATCATCGGCACACCTCATCAAAGCTGCCCTGCCCAGCGCAGGGAACTGTCATCGCGTCTAATCTTTGAATCTTACCGTTTCAAGCTCAAGGCATCCCTCTGCCGCCGCAGCCTTCCCAATTTACAAGATCATAACCCAGCGATACATTCGCGGTGGCCTAATCCACAGTCACCGGGACGTTCAGCGTATTTGAGAGGGAGGCGCTTGTGCCCGTTACAGTGACCGTCCAGGTCCCGGTGGGTGTGCCGGTGTTGATAGGAGGCGTGACGCTGCTTCCTCCGCCACAGGCGACAAAGGCTGCGGCCAGCAAAGCAAAGGCGAGCAAGCCGAAGGCCAGCTTCACCCGGCGTTTCTTTCCCGAGATAAGCAGCAAGAGAATGCAGGCCAATAGAGCCCCCGCACCGGGCATGAACCACCCCGGACGGTTAAACATGCGCCACGCGGCCGAGGGCGCGGTGGTGGCCACCGTCAAGTTGACAGAACCGGCCGAAGTGCTCGATACCGTAAACGAGCTCGAACTTAGCGTGCAACTGGCTTCCGTCATCCCGCTGGGTATCCCGCAGGCGACGTTGACGGTGCCGCTGAACCCCCCCAGCGAACTGGCCGAGATCACAGTAAGCCCTGATTGGCCTTGGGTGACAGAAAAGGACTTTGGGCTTGCGGTCAATTGGAAGTCGGGTGTGCTTGAGATGCCGATCGAGAGCGCGGCCGATGTCGAATTCCCATAGTTTACATCGCCGCTGTATTTCGCGGTGACACTGGCGGCAGCACTGAATGATGTAGAGAGGGTCGCCGTTAACGAGGCGCGAGTACCTGTCAAAGTCGAACCGTTAACAGGGGTGTAGGTCGGCGTGCCGCTGATCAGATTAGTTCCGTTGGAGAACGTCACCGTGCCGGTGGGCGCGAGGCCGAAACTACCAGTGCTCACAGTGGCTGTCAGGGTCAAAGGGGTGTTGGGGGGGGTGCTGCCCGGACCTGTAACGGTAGTGGTACTGGTCGCTTGTGTAATGGTAATCGAAGTGGGAGTGGTGGTTGCACTGGTGCAGTAGCTTAGGCCTAGGCAGGGTGCGGGTCCGACGGGGTGAGGCGTGTAGGTGGCCGCAAACGAGCTCGTCCCCACGGGAGCTTGGATGAATTGATCTTCCGCATTGCCTTGGCTATTCAAGTTGTACGTCCCCGGAGTGTTGTCGGAGGGCGCGCCCACATCCGCTGAGGCCGGCATCTGGTTACCGTTAAGGGTCACCACCACGTACCCAGTAGGACATTCATAGGTATTCCCGCTGCTAGCGCTGTAGCAGACATTGCCCGTGCTGTTGGTCACGTCGGCGCGCAACCAGTATTGACTGATATAGGTCCCGGAACAATTGAGGGCGTTCCCGTAGACAAAGGATCCTGTGGTGCTGGAGCTGATATCCCCATTGCAATCCTCACTAATTACTTGCAGGAACGTTTCGCTGTTTTCCGGGGTCACCGTGACCTGGACAGAGGAAGAATCGCTGGCCGCATGGGCTCCGTCACCGGCATAGCTCGCCGCCACGCCGTAGGTTCCGCCGGGGAGAGAAACAGTTGACCCGGAGGCGGTGCCGTTGGACAAGTGGGCGAGACCGATGCCTAGATTGCATGGGGTGGAAGCACAAGATGTGTTGTAGCCGCTTGGCCCTCCTAGCAGTGCGACATCACCGCTGGAAGCTGCCGGACTGACGGTCACTGCGTAACCGACCGACTGGCCATGCGGAATAGTGGACAAGGTGTACCCCGTGGGCGGCGTTAGGGTGAGTGTGGTCTTCGTAGGCGTGAAATTGGCCGAAGGCCACTTGTTCACCAGATTTGCCGCATTGACTGTGCCGAGGCCTGTGGCAAGGTCATAGCCTGGCGTAGTGACCCAAGCTGGTTGAGGGACGGCGGAGTTGGGGTTGACCAAGATGCCGTAGCCGGTGCCAGTAGTTGATTGATTGCTGCAATTCGGTGAGCCGGCCACGCAGGCCACCGAGTTGTTACCGGTTTGAATGTCATAGAAGATGCAGGCAGTGTTGCTGACGGCAGCCGCGTTCGAATCACAACTCGCCCCGCTCGTCGCCGCCAGTGGGTACAACACGTAATTCGCATTCCCCTGCCGCCCGTACTTCTGGTTGACCAGCGCCATGATGCCGCCGAACACTTGCGCCGACCCGGACGTTCCCCCGGCGCCCTGAAAATCCGTATAAGGAGAGTTCAAATCGCAAGAGGTAGAGCTGCCCCCGCTGGCCGCGTTGGCGTCAATTTCGCAGAAAACGTAAAAGCTGCCGCTAATAAAGCCATCGCCTGCGAACATGGATACGTCCGGTATGTCGCGCACGGTGTCGGCCGGCACGCCGGTTCCCGTCTGCCATGAAGGTTTGCCGTAACCTCCATTGCAGGTGTAGTTGCTGGGGAACGAGCCAATGGAACTGATACAGTTGCTTTCCCCGCCACTTCCACCCACAAGATCCGTGCCGTCGGAGGACACAGACGTGCAGCCATACGAGGGACTGCTTCCCGTTACCCCGGCCCTTGCGCACGAATCATTCCACGTCATTTCGGGAATGTAGGATATAGCGGAGGTTTGGTAGGAGGAGCTGTTTGATGTGTTCCAATAGGTTTGCCAGTTGGAGTCGTTGAAATCTGTCCCACCGACCGCAACGTTGAAGGGCGTGGAAGCGTTCCCGCTGACTGCCAAGCCTAATTCGGCCGCGGTCTCCTGACTCGGTCCGAAGGCATCACACCCGGCGGAGCCGTTGTCGCCCGCGGCCTCGAGTATAGTAATGCCCTCCGCTGCGCCTTGCTCCCAAACCGTGCTGTAGAAGGCATTGCCGCCCGTCCCGAGCCCAGCCTCGCATAGGCCGTAGCTCTCGGTCATGACCGGTGCGAGGTTATTGTCGATGATGTAAAGGGCAGACAGATCAACCCCGTCGGTGACCTCGGTTGATTCAGAAACTACAAGGTTAATGGTAGCGCCTTTTGCGACTGCGCCACTCCACTCGACGTCGAGGTCAGCTTCACTCTCGTCTCCTGTGGTCGAGAGTATCCCAGGATCGGGGCCGTTCAAGATAATCTGCGGGTCGTTCTTCGGCAAGCCGAACATGGAGCGGAAGTCCTCCACATCGTTGATGTTGATGTTCGTCTCGCCGACGATGGCAATGGTCTGACCTGTGCCGTCTATCGTAGTTCCAGTGTAATGGGGATTTAGAGTCTTATCCGGTGTGTTGTAAATAGTGGCAAAATCACCTGGGCCAACGGCGAGGATGTAACCGTTCTCGTATGGGTACGTGAAAAGCGGCTTCACCGCGCCGGTGGCTTTCTCCTTGGAAAAGGTCCCCAGCACGCGGGACATTGGCTTTCTGTGGAAATTGTTCAGGGAAGCAAAACCGACAACCACCGGCGCCAGGGCGGCCGGAATCTGAGGATCGCCCGCATTGGCCCAGTGCTCCTCACCATGCACCACGTATTTGTGGATCTCCGTATGGAGGGCTTGGCGCACTTGTCCCGCCGTGCCCGAAAACTCGATGATGGTGCGCCCCGCTGCCACATGATTGACTTGAAAACCTTGCGAAGTAAGCCAATCCGTCACCGCCTGAATGTCCGCATCGGCGGGGCCGAATTGCTCGCCAAACTGCTCCGGTGTGAGCCACATGTGATAATTGGGCGAGGATTTCACCTGCTGCTGATCCAGCAACTTCCGCAGCGCGGTCTCCTGCTGTGTCGAGCGCTGCAAGACGAGCAGTATGCGTTCCGTGGGCAAGCTGTCGGGCGCGACGCCCTGGTCATATTCGGGGCGAGCTAGCGGATGGATATTCCCTCGCAACGTGACGAGGTTCTGCAGGTCTACGGGCTGACTAACGCGGGCAGGGACAGCCGCTGATTGTTGCCCAGTAGCTATCAAAGAGAAAGAAAAAATCAATACAAATGCCAAGCCCGTTTGTATCCATAGTGACCGCACGTTTTTCATACTACCTCCAATGGACTACGCCACCGGTATTATATTGTAAGGCATTCTTGGTAGCTGCACTACCCTTTCGCCCCTCTCCCCCCAAGTATTCCCCTCGCTCTTTCCAAAAGTTCCAAAATTCGCCTCGAATTCGGGAAGGCTCTCTTCACAATTGATGCATAATTCTCGCCCCGAGATTTCCGTGCACAAGTAGCACAGGCACTCCTGCCTGTGGCTGGGGCTGTTGAATCTTCCCAATATCCACAGGCAAGAGTGCCTGTGCTACTGCCGACTGCCCACCTGCCTGCTGCCCGTGCTATGATTTGACTCGAATGCCCGAATCCATCTATCCTCGTGTGGCAAGTTTTCGCACGGTGGCTGAGTTGGCGGCCCACCTCAAGCGGCTGGGATGGGAGCTTCCCTTTGATGAAGCCATCGTCTCTGCCCCGGACTCGCCGCTCGCCGCGCCCTTTCAACTTCCCTGGCTCACGGGATGGCGCCAGGTTGGAAACCGCTTCGCCGTGCAACCCATGGAGGGTTGGGACGCCCAACCGGACGGAACACCTTCCGACTTGACCTGCCGCCGTTGGATGCGCTTCGCCCGGAGCGGCGCCAAGCTGATCTGGGGATGTGAAGCCGTGGCGGTGCTCCCAGAGGCGCGCGCGAACCCTCGTCAGTTGCTCTTGAACCAGCAGTCCGCCTCTGCGCTGGCCGAGTTGCGTCGCCGGATGGTCGAGTTTCACCATGAACGCTTCGGCGAGAGCCGCGATCTGGTCATCGGCCTTCAACTTACCCATTCAGGACGCTTCTGCCGACCTCGCGAGGAGACACGCCTGGAGCCGATCATTGCCTATCATCATCCGATTCTGGACGCAAGGTTCCCAGCTTCTGCCGGCGCGCTGCCGGTATCGGACTCCGAGATAGGCCGAATCGTCGAGGCTTTTGGCCGGGCTGCGCGCCTGGCTCAACACGCCGGCTTCGATTTCGTCGACTTGAAGCATTGCCACGGCTACCTCGGGCACGAGTTTTTGAGCGCCCATCATCGACCCGGTCCCTACGGGGGCTCCTTTGAGAATCGTACCCGCTTTTTGCAGGAGCTGGTAGGCATCGTGCGGACCTCTGCGCCCGCGCTCGAGATCGGCATCCGGCTGAGCGCCTACGACTCCATTCCGTTCGTAGCAGACGCTCAAACCAAGCAGGGAATGCCCGTCAACGCGCCGGATCATATTCCATATACTTGGGGCTTTGGCGTGGATGTCCGAAATCCCGCTCGCTCCGACCTTGCGGAGGCGAAACGCCTGCTCGCTCTTCTTCGTTCCCTGAATGTGCGCCTCGTGAACATCAGCGCCGGCAGCCCCTATTACTCCCCACATTTGCAACGCCCGGCCTTATTTCCGCCTTGTGACGCTTATCTGCCTCCGGAAGACCCGCTCGCAGGGGCGGCCCGATTGTGGCTGGCGGCCACAGAATTGAAGAAGTCCGCACCCGACTTGGTTTTCGTTTCTTCAGGCGGGACGTATTTTCAGGACTACCTCCCGCATTTCGCGCAGGCGGCGTTACGAGCGGGATGGACGGATTTTGTGGGCCTTGGCCGAATGATGTTGGCCTATCCGGAATTCCCGGCTGACGTGCTCGAAAAAGGCCAACTGGACCGGAAGAAAATCTGCCGGACCTTCAGCGACTGCACTAACGCTCCGCGGCAGGGGCTTATCTCAGGATGCTATCCGCTCGATTCCTTCTACAAAGCGCGTCCCGAGGCGGCGCAATTGCAAGCCAAGAAGGCCGATCTTAGAATGGTGAGGCCTTAGCCGAAACAACTAAGAACAAGTCAAAAGGCAAAACGCAAATGGCAAAAGTACGGCACCCCCGACTTCAAGATTCTGCTTGGGCTAGTCCTGGCTTTGCCATTTGCCTTTTGCGTTTTGCCTTTTGACTTGTTCTTCCTGTTGAATCGATATGACCATGAATCCGAAAGTTGCTCTCATCACCGGCGCGTCGCGCGGCATCGGTCGCGGCATCGCGATTGAACTCGCGCGTCTTGGTTTCAGTATCGCCATCAATTATACCCAACACCGAAAGGCGGCCCTCGAGTGCAAACGGCTGTGCGAGCATGCTGCGCCTGTAGGCGCACATGCCACCCTAAAGGGCGGCGCTACGCCATCCTTTGAAGTATTCCGAGCGGATATATCCCAAGCGGCCGACCGCGCCGCCCTGTTGAGGGCTGTCCGGGAACGCTTCGGTTGGATCGATTTACTGGTCAACAACGCCGGCGTGGCCCCCACGCGGCGGGTTGACCTGCTGGAAGCCGGCGAAGAGAGCTTCGATCGCCTGATGAACACTAACGTGCGAGGCCCTTACTTCCTCACTCAAGCTGTGGCGAATCTTTGGATTGGCGGACTGAACGAGCGGCCGGAGAAAGGTGGCAAGCCTAAGATCGTCAACATCTCCTCCGTCTCCGCCTATGCCCCGAGCGTTAACCGAGGCGACTATTGCATGAGCAAGGCAGCGCTTTCCATGATGACGCAACTCTTCGCCGCGCGACTGGCCGAATACGGGATCAACGTCTACGAGATTCGCCCCGGCATTGTCCTGACGGACATGACCGGACCGGTGAAAGAGAAGTACGATAGCATGATTTCCGCAGGCCTCACGCCCCTGGCGCGCTGGGGAACGCCGGAGGATGTGGGCCGCGCCGTGGCGGCCATCGTCGAGGACCGCTTCCCCTTTTCCACCGGCGAGGTCATCAATGTGGACGGAGGATTCCATATCCGGCGCTTCTAGGGCGTAGTATATTCGACCGACGTTGAAAGTTAGCCCTCTCCCTTGGGGAGAGGGTGGCCCGCAGTCGGCGTTTTTTCCAGCCGGGGCGGGCCGGGTGAGGGGTTAATTCCGCCGCCAGGCGAAGGTGTTGTAGCCGGTTAAATACTCCCAAACGCTGTTATACTCTTCCCGTGCGAATTCCAACTCCCCGCGTCCGCGAATTGCGAGTCAATCCAACCGAAGCTGAAAGAACGGCATGGTATTTGTTGCGCGACCGAAGGCTCGAGGCGAAGTTTCACCGCCAGTGCCGCATTGAGAACTGGGTTGTTGATTTTTACTGCTTTGAACATCGGCTAGCGATCGAGCTAGACGGGGGTGTTCATTCCCAGCCAAGGCAAATGCAGAAAGACGCGGCAAAAGGGCATTATCTGAGAACACCGGGAGTTACCCTGCTGCGCATTCCGAATGGTTTGGTACTAGGAGATCCAGAGGAGTTCGTGCGCAAAATACAGCAGGCCATTAAGGTGAGGATAGATCACGGCGACACGAGCAAACGACCCCTCACCCGTCCCGCGACGGCTGGCGAAAGCGCCGTCGCGGGACACCCTCTCCCCAAGGGAGAGGGCTGTGGGTTCACTTCAAGACGTGGATAACAATCAGCCCCCGGGGAGAGTCCGCGGGAAGTAGCTTGGACCGCCGGTCTTCGGGTCCGCGCCACCCCGCCGATTGAATGGCCAAGAATCATGATCCGCATCGACACAGAACTTACACCGCAAAAACTGAGACCTCGAATCGAACGTCTTTTCGAGATCTCCGCCGGAAAGATCCGGGCGATCGAAAAAGCCTTTGACGCCTCGCGAGGCTCGCCGGTCTTCACGGTCGCCGGCGTTTACACGGGGCGCGAGTGGACGGATTGGACACAAGGCTTCATGTACGGCTCGGCGCTCCTCCAGTATGACGCTACAGGCGACGCGTGGTTCTTGGAATACGGTAAGGGCAACACCCTGGAGCGCATGGCGCCGCACCTTACGCACATGGGAGGGCACGACCACGGCTTCAACATCGTCAGCACCTATGGAAACCTGCTGCGCCTGTCCAACGAGGGCAAAAATCCGGCGAGCGCGCCTGAACAGCACCTCTATAAGCTGGCGCTGAAAGTGAGCGGGGCCGTGCAGGCGTCGCGCTGGTCGCCTACCCATGACGGTCGCGGCTACATTTATTCCTTCAACGGCCCCCACTCGCTCTTCGCCGATACTATCCGGTCGCTGCGTTCGCTGGCGCTGGCACACCACTTGGGACATGTCTTGATGGGCGAGAACGACCGGCGCATCTCGCTGCTCGAACGGCTGGTGCATCATGCGGCGGTGACGGCGGAGTTTTCCGTGTATTACGGGGAAGGTCGGGACGTGTATGACGTGCGCGGGCGGGTGGCGCACGAGTCGATTTTCAACGTGAACGACGGCGGTTACCGCTGTCCCTCAACCCAGCAAGGATATTCGCCTTTCACCACCTGGACGCGCGCCCTGGCCTGGATCATGTGCGGCTACGCGGAACAACTGGAATACCTCCAGACCCTTTCCGAGCCGGAATTAGACCGGCTCGGCGGGCGCGAAGAAGTGGAAGGAATGATGCGCCGGGCCGCCCAAGCGACTTGCGACTACTACCTCGAGCAAGCAGAGCAGGATGGTATTCCCTATTGGGATACAGGTGCGCCGCAACTGGCGAAGCTGGGAGACTGGGGCAACAAACCGAGTGACCCATTCAACGACTACGAGCCGGTGGATAGTTCAGCGGCGGCCATTGCCGGGCAGGGACTCTGGCGATTGGGGACTTATCTTCAGGGCCGGCCCGAGAATTCCGCGCGTGGGACACGCTATCGACAGGCCGCAATCGCCATCGCGAATGCACTTCTCGAGGAGCCTTATCTTTCGACTCATCCGCAACACCAGGGGTTGATCCTGCACTCCGTGTACCATCGCCCGCGAGGCTGGGACTACGTTCCACCCGGCAGGCAAATACCCTGCGGAGAGTCTTCCATATGGGGAGACTATCACGCGCGGGAATTGGCGCTGCTCCTACTACGAGAGGCCAAGCGCGCGCCCTACCTGACGTTCTTCAACATCGGAGAGTGCACGTAGCGCCGACAATGCTGGTCCAAACTCACGCCACGATGGAGTAGCCTTTGACAGGGCGGCTACGGTCTGGGAGTGTAGTCGTGCTTCCGCTCGACCTCCTCTTTGATGCTGCACAGGGCATGGTTCCACACCACGTCATGCACGAATTCCGGAAACAGCACTCTGATGCCCTTCCACAGGGCCCGCGTCGCAAACCCCTCGCCTTTCTTGTAGTCGAAGGCCGCATATACTGAGAGCCGACTGTTTCCGTACTTAGTCGGTGCCACGTTGAAGATGAGTTTCCCGTGATCCGAGAGCCGCTCTTCGACCTGATAGAGCAAGGTCTCGCAGCCGACTCTTTTGGACAACCGCAATTCCACACCGAACCCGAGGAGTGGAATCCTGTATCGAATCACCGATCCCACTTGATTCGGCACCCCCTGGATCTGTCGAACTTCGACCATCCGCAGCTTGAGGAAACTCGCATCAGGCTGGCCGAACCTGGCCAGCTCGTTCATGATCTCTTCTCCAGAGCTTCGGATCTTAATGGCGTACATCCGTTCGAATTCAACCGACTCGCCCAGTTCCATGCCCAGGCTCGAGGCCAGTGCTCCCTTGAGCGCCGCCCGCCTCTCCTTCAACACCACCGTTGGGTACCGTCCGTACTCCCCCCATTTCAGCCCTAAAAGCGCCTCGACCACCACGTTGCGCAGCGTCACCGCCGCACCCGCAAAAACGGATCGCAGCACGCCGTAACCGAACATATCACGCAGCACTTCCCGATAGTCGGCTGTGCCGCTGGCAATCTTCCACAGCACCGCGCTCAAAGGTCGATTGCGCTCGTCGCGCTCCTTGCACTCGGTGGCGAACGCCTGGTACGTAACGCGGCTAAGCACTGGCCGGGTGAACGCCACCCGGCTCGCCCCAAACACTATTCGCCCGAAGCGGTTGTCTGCGGCCAGCCACTGGATGGCTTTCCCGTAGCCCTTGGCGAGGACCTGCTTGTCGATTCCGTCATGAAGCACGGTCTGCGCCAGGCGACTCGCCGTCACGTGAGCCGAGAACAGCCCGTCTTTATTCAGCCGCGACCCCACCGCGTCGCCGATGATGGCGAACCGGTCCCCGAAGGGGCACTTGGCGGTGGTCACGGTCATTCGGGGAGCGCAGGCACAGGCGATGGGGGCCGACGCAAGGCCTGGCAAGATGCGCTCAATCTGAGGCAGGGTGAGAAAATCGTGGACGAGCTGCGGGCTGTCTTGTGGCAACGACGCCTCGTCAATACACTTGCCGATCATGGCCACGGTCAGGAACCTGCCCTTGGGAACGAGCGCGGTATGCTCGAGGGCGAAATGCCGCAAGGCGTACTCGATGAAGTAGAGCTCTCGGTGCATTTGGCGCGCCAGATACTCCTCGCCCACTTCCAGCTCGAAGATGAAGGCCTTTCTTGACCTGCCGGGAACGAAGCCCGGATTTAAACGCTGGAGCGAGGCGATCAACGCATCGTCAGTGCAGTCAAGGCCAGCATGCGAGTTGATTCCGGTAGCGATGGCCACAAAGCCGGCCTCGAGCGAGGCCCGCTCTCCAGATTTGGTTCGCATCATCAAACGGGCCATCCCCGATGCGGCATATTCAATCGCCTCAACTCTGCCATGCCTGATGCGCGCGCCTTTCTTGACTGCCTCACCCAGCAAGAACGCATCGAACCCGCCGGGTCCACCGCTCCTTCGGCTGGGTAACGAGCCCCTGAATACTGAGTACATCTGCATGCCTTTAGGAACTCGAAGCCGAAAGTTCTTCCACTCCCCCTGTATCCAAACGTGGTCGATGCGCCCCTGGATGACTTCCTCCGGAACCACCAGACCGTGCTCCACGAGGACCTCATGCAACCTCGGCGAGATACCGCCCGCGCAGAAGTTGCATCCCCGGCACTGAAAGCTGTCGGTGCCGAGGTCCGTCACACCGCGCTTCTCGACAATGACCACATCGAGGGGTCGATTAAGTCGCTTGGCCTCCCGAAGGAGATGGATGGCGAAGAACGAACCGGCAGGCCCACCGCCGACGATGGCAACGCAATCGTTGTCGCGGAGGCTTACTGGTTGAGGAAAGGCACGCGGCATGGTCTGAGCCTACTTGGCAAGGACGCGAGGTCAGTTCGAGCCGCCAATGATAGTCCCTTGCGGCACAGGGGTTGCGTCCTTGTTGAGAAGGATTTTAGGCTGGCCGCGAGGGCAAATCAAGACGCAAAGGGGAAGCGGGGATCTCCGATCAGGTATGAGACATTGAGGAGCTTACGGCACTCATCCCTGAACCTGCCTATCGACCGCGTGGCCCCTGGAAAAAACGAGGCTGAGGTCAGGCCCTTCCAAAAGAGGAGAAATCGCGATACAATCGCGCCGTCTTGGGTAAGGAAGGGGGTGCCAATGGGAAAGCTATACTCATTTTCGCCTAACCACTTGGTTTACAAAGCCAAAGCTAGCGGATTCTTTCAATGCCCATTATGCGGCTTAGTCTGGTTTGGCAGGCCAGAATCCGCCGATACCTGTCCGGAGGGATCGCACGGTCGTCCAGTCCATGTGGTGGTGCTTTGCAGGGACTGCAATGTTATCGTGTCGGTTGCGGAAATCGCTTCTCATCTTTCCAGCCAAGTTCACATACAATGCTCTACGAAGCAGGCAGCGGCGTAGCAGGACTCGTGCCAAACTTGTTTCGACCATTTCCAAGCTGCACCACTCTCCGCAAAGGAGACTTTATGTCGCTTCAAGGTGCAAAAAAAGCTTGACAAGACATATTTAACCTAGTTTATATTTAATTTGTTTAATTGTTCTGCAGAACTGGTGGCGCCGGGGGCGCCACCCCTCCGAGCGGAGCGTGCTGTGAATATTCTCAGCATGGGCGCGATGAAGGATTCAGCAAGGCCGGCCACCCGTCGCTCCCTTTCTTTTCTCGCTTTTTCCCCG
>Ga0187782_10001647_pt1 | contig 16369 bp, 26 predicted proteins | sample 0715_SJ02_MP15_2_FD_132454 | JGI IMG/M metagenome (GOLD analysis project Ga0187782, IMG submission 132454) | Tropical peat soil microbial communities from peatlands in Department of Meta, Colombia - 0715_SJ02_MP15_20_MG | ecosystem: Environmental > Terrestrial > Soil > Wetlands > Peat | place...
CGCCGACTACGTGAAGAACATGATCACCGGCGCCGCGCAGATGGACGGCGCGATCCTCGTGGTGTCGGCCGCGGACGGCCCCATGCCGCAAACGCGCGAGCACATCCTGCTCGCGCGCCAGGTCGGCGTGCCGGCGCTGGTCGTGTTCTTGAACAAGTGCGACATGGTCGACGATCCCGAGCTCTTGGAGCTCGTCGAGCTTGAGGTGCGCGAGCTGCTCTCGCGCTATGAATTCCCGGGCGACAAGATTCCGATCATCCGCGGTTCGGCGCTGATGGCGCTTGAGGGCAAGAGCCCCGAGCAGGGCCACGACGCGATTTTGAAGCTCATGCAAGCGGTCGACGACTACATCCCGCAGCCCGAGCGTCCGAAGGATCAGCCGTTCCTGATGCCGGTCGAAGACGTGTTCTCGATTTCGGGCCGCGGCACGGTCGTGACAGGCCGCATCGAGCGCGGCGTCATCAAGGTCGGCGAGGAAGTCGAGATCGTAGGCCTGCGCGACACGCAGAAGACCACGGTCACCGGCGTCGAGATGTTCCGGAAATTGCTCGATCAGGGCGAGGCTGGCGACAACGTTGGCTGCCTGCTGCGCGGCACGAAGCGCGAGGAAGTCGAGCGCGGCCAAGTGCTGTGCAAGCCGGGCTCGGTGAAGCCGCACACGAAGTTCAAGGCCGAAGCCTACATCTTGACCAAAGAGGAAGGCGGCCGCCATACGCCGTTCTTCACCAACTACCGCCCGCAATTCTACTTCCGCACGACCGACGTGACCGGCGTCGTTCAGCTGCCGCAGGGCACGGAGATGGTGATGCCTGGCGACAACGTGACGATGGACGTTTCGCTGATCGTGCCGATCGCGATGGAGGAGAAGCTGCGTTTCGCCATTCGCGAAGGCGGCCGGACCGTCGGCTCGGGCGTCGTCGTATCGATTACGGAGTGAGGACCGTCACGCCTGGAGCGGGGCGCTCGCCGCGCCCCGCCGCTACGCGGCTCGAGGATTCCCGTTCATGAACACGCAGAACATCAGAATAAGGCTCAAAGCCTTCGACCATCGCGTCCTCGACGCCTCGACCAAGGAGATCGTCTCCACGGCCAAGCGCACCGGCGCGCGCGTGCGCGGACCCATTCCTCTGCCGACGCGGATCGAGAAGTTCACGGTCAACCGCTCGCCCCACGTCGACAAGAAGTCGCGCGAGCAATTCGAAATCCGCACCCACAAGCGCGTGCTCGACATCGTCGATCCGACGCCCCAGACGGTCGACGCGCTGATGAAGCTCGATCTGGCGGCCGGCGTCGACGTCGAGATCAAGCTTTAAGGAGTTTTAAGGCGCGAAGCGCTCGTCGAAAGACCGCCGCCGCCCGAAGGAATTGGCCCCATGCGTTCAGGCATCATCGCACAGAAATTGGGCATGACCCGCGTCTTCAACGACCTGGGCGATCATGTCCCCGTGACCGTCCTCAAGGTTTCGGGCTGCCAGGTCGTCGGCCACCGCACCGAGGAGAAGAACGGCTACACGGCGCTCCAATTGGGCGTCGGCCGCGCGAAAGTGAAGAACGTGACGAAGGCCGAGCGCGGCCACTTCGCGCGCGCCGAAGTCGAGCCGAAGCTGAAGCTCGCCGAGTTCCGCGTCAGCGCCGACAAGATGATCCCGGTCGGGGCCGAGCTCACCGCCGATCATTTCCTCGTCGGCCAATATGTCGACGTCACGGGCGTATCGACCGGCAAGGGCTTCGCGGGGGCGATGAAGCGGTGGAATTTCGCGGGCCTTCGCGCCTCGCACGGCGTGTCGATCTCGCACCGCTCGCACGGCTCGACCGGCGGACGTCAGGACCCTGGCAAAACCTGGAAGAACAAGAAAATGGCCGGCCACATGGGCGTCGAGACGGTGACGACGCAGAATCTGCGCGTCGTCGGCACGGACCCGGAGCGCGGCCTGATCCTTCTCGAGGGCTCGGTGCCGGGCCATGCCGGCGGGTGGATCTCCGTTCGCGACGCGGTGAAGAAGCCGCTGCCGAAGGACGCGCCGGCGCCCGGCAAGTTCAAGCTGCGCGAAAAGCCCGCGGCGGATCAGGCGAAGGGGGCGTGAGGCGATGAAGATCGGCGTAACGTCCCTCGACGGCCAGGCGGCCGGGGACATCGAACTTAAAGACGAGATTTTCGCGCTCGAGCCGCGCGCCGATCTCATCGCCCGCATGGTCCGTTGGCAGCTCGCCAAGCGCCGCGCCGGTTCGGCCAAGACGCTCGGCCGCGCCGAGATCAACCGGACCGGCAAGAAGATGTATAAGCAGAAGGGGACCGGCGGCGCGCGTCACGGCTCGGCGCGGGTGCCGCAATTCCGCGGCGGCGGCCGCGCCATGGGGCCGGTCGCGCGCAGCTTCGAGCATGATCTGCCCAAGAAGGTCAGGGCGCTGGCGCTCCGCCACGCGCTCTCCGCCAAGGTCAAGGACGGCGCGCTTTTCATTTGGGAGAACGCCGCGGCGCCGGGAGGCAAGACGAAGGCGCTGCGCGACGCCTTCAAGAAACAGGCGATGAGCAACGCGCTCATCATCGACGGGGCGACGGTCGACGCCGAGTTCGCGCGCGCCGCTCGCAACTTGCCCGCAATCGACGTGCTGCCGGTCCAAGGCGCGAATGTTTACGACATCATGCGGCGCGAGAAGCTCGTGCTGACGAAGGCCGCGGTCGAAGCGTTGGAGGCGCGATTCAAATGAGCGCGAATTCGCGTCATTACGACACGATCGTCTCGCCGGTCATCACTGAAAAGGCGATGGCCGCATCCGAGCAAAATCAGTTCGTTTTCAAGGTCCGCAGAGACGCGACGAAGCCGCAGATCAAAGAGGCGATCGAGAGGCTGTTCGACGTCAAGGTCACGGCGGTCAACACCGTCCTTCGCAAGGGCAAAGCCAAGGTGTTCCGCGGCGTTCGCGGCCGTCAGCAGGACGTCAAGAAGGCGATCGTCACGCTCGCCGACGGCGATCGCATCGACGTGACGACGGGCGTTTGAGGGAGGTTAAGGCCTATGGCTCTGAAAACCTACAAGCCGTCGACGCCGGGCCTTCGGCAGCTCGCCATCGTCGACCGCAGCGACCTTTATAAGGGCAAGCCCTTAAAGGCGCTGACCGAGGGGCGGGCCGAGAAGGGCGGCCGCAACAATCACGGACGCGTGACCGTGCGCTTCCGCGGCGGCGGCCACAAGCAGGCCTATCGCGTCGTCGACTTCAAGCGCGCCAAGCGCGACGTCGCGGCCAAGGTCGAGCGCCTCGAATACGACCCCAATCGCACGAGCTTCATCGCCCTGATCAAATACGCGGACGGGGAGCAGGCCTACATCATCGCGCCGCAGCGCCTCGCCGTGGGCGACGAGGTCACGGCCGGCGCCCATGTCGACGTGAAGCCCGGCAACGCCATGCCGCTGGCCTCGATTCCGGTCGGCACGATCGTGCACAACGTCGAGCTCAAGATCGGCAAAGGCGGGGCGCTGGCGCGCGCCGCCGGCGCGTATGCGCAAATCGTCGGCCGCGATCAAGGATACGTGACGCTGCGATTGAACTCCGGCGAGCAGCGCCTCGTGCACGGGCAATGCTTCGCCTCGGTCGGCGCGGTGTCGAACCCGGACCACATGAACGCCTCGATCGGCAAGGCGGGCCGCAGCCGCTGGCTCGGCCGCATGCCGCATAATCGCGGCGTCTCGATGAATCCGATCGACCACCCGCTCGGCGGCGGCGAAGGCCGAACGTCCGGCGGCCGTCACCCAGTTTCCCCGTGGGGCAAGCCGACCAAGGGCAAGAAGACGAGATCCAACAAGGCGACCGAGAAGTTCATCGTCGCCTCGCGGCACGTCCGCAAGAAGAAAGCTTAAGCCTATGACGCGCTCAATCTGGAAGGGGCCGTTCGTCGACGGCTATCTCTTGCGCAAGGCCGAAGCCTCGCGCGGGTCCGGCCGGTCCGAAGTGATCAAGACCTGGAGCCGCCGGTCGACGATCCTGCCGCAGTTCGTCGGCCTGACCTTTGGCGTCCATAACGGCCACAAGCACGTGCCCGTGCTGGTGAGCGAAGAAATGATCGGCCACAAGTTCGGGGAATTCGCGCCGACGCGCACGTTCCACGGTCACTCGGCCGACAAGAAGGCGAAGAAGGCCTGATCGCTATGTCGAAGCTTTCAAGACCGCGCGCGCTTGCCGACAACGAGGCCAAGGCGACGATCCGCATGCTCAGGGTCAGCCCGCGCAAGCTCAACCTCGTCGCCCAGCTCATTCGCGGCAAGAGCGTCGCAAACGCGCTCGCCGATCTCGAGTTTTCGCGCAAGCGGATCTCGAGCGAAGTCCGCAAGGCGCTCGAATCGGCCATCGCCAACGCCGAGAACAACCACGAGCTCGACGTCGACGATCTCGTCGTCGGCGAGGCTTATGTCGGCAAGGACTTCGTCATGAAGCGCTTCAGCCCGCGCGCCCGCGGCCGGGCGGGGCGCATCGAGAAGCCGTTCTCGAACATCACGATCGTCGTGCGCGAGAAGGCGGCGGACGCGCCCGCCGCGCAGCCGGCGGCTTGAGAGGAACAAGACGATGGGTCAGAAGATCAATCCGATCGGCCTGCGCCTCGGCGTCAATCGCACCTGGGATTCGCGCTGGTATTCGACGCGCGCCGAATACGGCAAGCTCTTGCACGAGGACATGAAGATCCGCGACACCCTGCTCAAGGGCCTCAAGCAGGCGGCCATTTCCAAGATCGTCATCGAGCGGCCGCACAAAAAGTGCCGCGTCAACATCTATTCCGCGCGTCCCGGCGTAGTCATCGGCAAGAAGGGCGCCGACATCGAGAAGCTGCGCAAGCAGATCGCCAAGCTCACGCAGTCGGAAGTCGCGATCAACATCGTTGAGGTGCGCAAGCCCGAAATCGACGCGACGTTGGTCGCCGACTCGATCGCTCAGCAGCTTGAGCGCCGCGTCGCGTTCCGCCGCGCGATGAAGCGCGCGGTGCAGTCGGCGATGCGGCTTGGCGCGCAAGGCATTCGCATCAATTGCTCAGGAAGGCTTGGCGGCGCCGAAATCGCCCGCCTCGAGTGGTACCGCGAGGGCCGCGTGCCTCTCCACACGCTGCGCGCCGACGTCGATTACGGCGTCGCGACGGCGCACACCGCCTATGGCACGTGCGGCATCAAGGTGTGGATCTTTAAGGGCGAGATCCTCGAGCATGATCCGATGGCCCAGGACAAGCGGCTCGCCGAAGGCGACCATTCGACCGGCCACCGTCCGCGCCGCGAGCGCGAGCCGCGCGACCGCGACGCGGCTTGACGAGAGATTGAAGGTTCGCCGCCATGATGCAGCCGAAGAAGACAAAGTTCCGCAAGGCCCACAAGGGCCGAATTCATGGCGTCGCCAAGGGCGGCTTCGCCTTGAATTTCGGCGAGTTCGGGCTGAAGGCGCTGGAGCCGGAGCGCGTCACGGCGCGACAGATCGAGGCGGCGCGCCGGGCGCTCACCCGCCACATGAAGCGCGCCGGCCGCGTCTGGATCCGCGTGTTCCCGGACGTGCCGGTGTCGAAAAAGCCGATCGAAGTGCGCATGGGCAAAGGCAAGGGCGCGCCGGAATATTGGGTGGCGCGGGTCGCGCCGGGCCGCATCATGTTCGAGGTCGACGGCGTGCCCGAAACCTTGGCGCGCGAGGCCTTTGCGCTCGCGGCCGCGAAGCTGCCGATCAAGACGCGCTTCGTGCAGCGCATCGCCGAATAAGGGGGGCGAGATGAAATCGAAGAACCGCGTCTCGGACCTTCGCGCCATGAGCGAAGATCAACTCGACGACGAGGCGCTCAAGCTGAAGAAGGAGCAGTTCAACCTGCGCTTCCAGCGGGCGAGCGGCCAGTTGCAGGACACGGCGCGCATCCGCGTCGTCAGGCGCGACATTGCGCGCGCCAAGACGGTCGCGGCCCAAAAGCGCGCGGCAAAAGCGAAGGGTTGAGAGGCTTAAGCCCATGCCGAAGAGAATTCTCCAGGGCGTCGTCGTCAGCGACAAGCAGGACAAGACGCTCGTCGTGCGGGTCGAGCGCCGCTTCACCCACCCGCTCTTGAAGAAGACGGTCAGGCGGTCGAAGAAGTACCATGCGCATGTCGAGAACAAGACGCAGAGGGTCGGCGATTCCGTGCTCATCGAGGAATCGAAGCCGATCTCCAAACTGAAGCGTTGGGTGGTCGTCGACCAGGCCCCGAAGGCCTGACGCCGCGCCGCCCGTGAAGCAAGGTCGTTCGTCATGATTCAGATGCAGACCAACCTCGACGTCGCCGACAATTCCGGCGCGCGTCGCGTCATGTGCATCAAGGTGCTCGGCGGCTCGAAGCGCCGCTACGCCACCATCGGCGACGTGATCGTCGTCTCCGTCAAGGAGGCGATCCCGCGCGGCCGCGTGAAGAAGGGCGACGTCATGAAGGCGGTCGTCGTGCGCACCGCAAAAGACATCCGCCGCAAGGACGGCTCGATCATCCGCTTCGATTCCAACGCCGCGGTGCTCATCAACAACCAGGCGGAGCCGGTCGGCACCCGCATCTTCGGCCCGGTTCCCCGCGAATTGCGCGCCAAGAACCACGTGAAGATCATTTCGCTCGCGCCGGAGGTGCTTTAGATGGCGGCCAAGATCCGCAAGGGCGACAAGGTCGTCGTGCTCGCCGGGCGCGACAAGGGCAAGAGCGGGCAGGTGAGCCAGGTGCTGCCGCGCGAGGGGCGGGCGATGGTCGCCGGCGTCAACGTCGTGCGCCGTCACACGCGCCCGTCGGCTAAGAACGCGGAGGGCGGGATCGTCGCCAAGGAGGCGCCGATCCATCTTTCCAATCTCGCCATCGCCGACCCGAAAGACGGCAAGCCGACGCGCGTCGGCTTCAAAATTCTCGACGATGGCCGCAAGGTCCGCGTCGCCAAGCGTTCCGGAGACTTGATCGATGGCTGAGGCGAAGCCCGAAAAGGCCGGCAAGCCGGCCAAGAGCGACAGCAAGGCCCCGGCGGGCAAGGGTGAGAAGCCGCAAGGGGCCGCCGCCGCCGGCGCGCCATCCAAGGGCAAGGGCAAGCCGGCGGCGCCCGCCGAGGCGCAACCGGCCTCGGGCCGCCCCAAGGCGCCCCCGAAGGACTATGTCGCGCGCCTGCGCAAGGCCTATGAGGAAGAGGTGGTGCCGAAGCTCGTCAAAGAGTTCGGCTACAAGAACAAGATGCAGGTGCCAAAACTCGACAAGATCGTCTTGAACATGGGGGTCGGCGAGTCGGTCAACGATTCGAAGAAGGCGTCCGTCGCGGCGGGCGATTTGTCGCTGATCGCCGGCCAGAAGGCCGTCGTCACGCGCGCCCGCAAGGCGATCTCGACCTTCAAGGTGCGCGAGAACATGCCGATCGGCGCGAAGGTCACGCTGCGCAAGACGCGCATGTACGAGTTCCTCGATCGTCTGGTGACGATCGCGCTGCCGCGCGTGCGCGACTTCCGCGGGCTTGACCCGAAATCGTTCGACGGGCGCGGCAATTACGCGCTCGGCATCAAGGAGCACATCGTCTTTCCCGAGATCAACTACGACAAGACCGAGGCTTCGTTCGGCCTCGACGTGGTGGTCTGCACGACGGCGAAGACGGACGCGGAGGCGCGCGCGCTGCTGCGCGCGCTCAATTTCCCTTTCCGGCAGTGAGCGAAAAGCTCAGACGCGGAAACACGGAGGCCTTAAATGGCGAAGAAGAGTGCGGTCGAAAACAACGCGCGGCGCCAGCGACTGGCGAAGAAGTTCGCGGGCCGGCGCAAGCGCCTGCTCGACATCGCGAACAACGAGAAGCTGTCGATGGAAGAGCGCTTCGAGGCGCGGCTCAAGCTCGCGGCGCTGCCGCGCAACGGCGCGAAGATCCGCGTGCGAAACCGCTGCGCGGTCACCGGCCGCCCGCGCGGCTTCTTCCGCAAGATGAGGATGAGCCGCATCGCCCTGCGCGAACTCGGCAACAGGGGCCTGATCCCGGGCCTCGTGAAGTCGAGCTGGTGAGGAGGCGGGCCCCATGGCGATGAACGATCCGCTGGGCGACATGCTCACCCGCATCCGCAACGCGCAGATGCGTCGCAAGGGCAAAGTGACGACGCCGGGCTCCGCGTTGCGCTTGCGCGTGCTCGAGGTGCTGCAGGCCGAAGGCTACATTCGCGGCTTCACGACGACGGATTTCGGCAACGGCCGGAGCGAGTTCGAGATCGAGCTCAAATATTCCGAGAACGAGCCGGTGATCCGGTCGATTGAGCGCGTTTCGAAGCCCGGCCGCCGCGTTTATGCGAGCGTCGGCACGATGCCGCGCGTCGCAAGCGGCCTTGGCGTCGCCATCCTTTCGACGCCGAAAGGGGTGATGGCGGACCACGCGGCGCGCGACGCCAATGTCGGCGGCGAAGTTTTGTGCACGGTGTTCTGACGTCGTGACGGCGCCCGCGTCTTAACGGGCGCCGCGGCGAAGCGAAGTATGGAAGCAAGACATGTCTCGCATCGGCAAGAAGGCTGTTTCGATTCCCCCGGGCGTCACCGCCAAGCTCGACGGCCAGTCGATCTCGGTGAAGGGCGCGAAAGGCGAGCTGAAATTCACCGCGCCCGACATGGTCGGCTTGAAGATCGAGGGCGGCGCGGTCCATTTCGAGCCGCGCGGCGAGGACAAGCGCGCGCGCGCGATGTGGGGCATGGCGCGCGCCTCGGTGCAGAACCTCGTCGTCGGCGTGACCAAGGGCTTTGAAAAGCGCCTCGAGATCAACGGCGTCGGCTACAAGGCGGCGCTTGCCGGCAAGAACCTGCAATTGTCGTTGGGTTACAGCCATGACGTCGTCTTTGCGGTGCCGACGGGCGTCACGGTGGCGACGCCGAAGCCGACCGAGATCACGATCGCCGGCGCCGACAAACGCCAGGTCGGGCAGGTGGCCGCGGAAATCCGCGCGCTTCGCCCGCCCGAGCCCTACAAGGGCAAAGGCGTGAAATACGTCAACGAGTTCATCTTCCGCAAGGAAGGCAAGAAGAAGTAAGAGGCGCCGTCATGGCCAAGCTCGTTTTGCAGAAGCGACGAACTGAGCGCGTCCGCCGCGGCCTTAAGGCCCGCGCCAAGGGTCGACCGCGGCTCAGCGTCTTCCGCTCGTCGAGGCAGATCTATGCGCAGGTGATCGACGATGAGAAGGGCGTGACGGTGGCTGCCGCCTCGACGCTCGAGAAGGGCTTGCGCGAGAGCCTGAAGACGGGCGCCGACGTCGCCGCCGCGCGCAAGGTCGGCGCGGAGATCGCCGAGCGCGCCAAAAGGGCCGGCGTATCGCAAGTCGTCTTCGACCGCGGCCGCTATCTCTATCATGGCCGCGTCAAGGCGCTGGCCGAAGCGGCCCGCGAGGGCGGGCTCAAGTTTTAGGAAGAAGATTTTAGGCTAAGGCGAGCGGCGCCGCGTCATTCGGCGCCTTAAGACAGTGACGGAACGAGAAGAATGGCGCGTGAAGGCGAAGGCGGCCGCGGCCGCGAACGGGAACACAAGGGCGAAGAGCGCGACAGCGAATTCGTCGACCGGCTGGTGCACATCAACCGCGTGGCGAAAGTTGTCAAAGGCGGCCGGCGCTTCGGTTTCGCCGCGCTCGTCGTCGTCGGCGACCAGAAGGGGCGCGTTGGCTTCGGCCATGGCAAGGCGCGCGAGGTTCCGGAGGCGATCCGCAAGGCGACCGACGCGGCCAAGCGCGGCGTCGTGCGCGTTCCGCTGCGCGAAGGCCGCACGCTGCATCACGACGCGCAGGGACGCCACGGCTCGGGGCGCGTGACGGTCCGCGCCGCCCCGGCCGGCACCGGCATCATCGCCGGCGGCCCGATGCGCGCCGTCTTCGAGTCGCTTGGCGTGCATGACGTCGTCGCCAAGAGCCAGGGCTCGTCGAACCCCTACAACATGATCCGCGCGACCTTCGACGCGCTGAGGCATCAGGACAGTCCGCGCTCGGTCGCGCAGCGCCGCAACCTGAAGGTCTCGACGCTGCAGTCGCGCCGCCAGGGCGTCGAAGCCGACGCCGCCGACAGCTGATCGGGAACGCCGCCATGAACAACGCGAATTCCAACGGCAAGACCGTCGTCGTCGAGCAGGTCGCAAGCCCCATCGGGCGTCCCGCCGAACAGCGCGAGACGCTCAAGGGCCTCGGCCTCGACCGCATCGGCCGCAGAGCGACGCTGGCGGATACGCCGGCGGTGAGAGGCATGATCGCCAAGGTCGCGCATCTCGTGCGCGTCGTCGCCTGAAGAGAACGGGAACCCGTCCATGAAACTCAGCCAAGTCAAGGACAACCCGGGCGCGACGCACGCCAAGACGCGCGTCGGCCGCGGGATCGGCTCCGGCAAGGGCAAGCAGGCGGGCCGCGGCGGCAAAGGCCAGACCGCGCGCTCGGGCGTTCGCGTCAAGGGGTTCGAGGGCGGACAGATGCCGTTGCATCGCCGCCTGCCGAAGCGCGGCTTCACGCCTCCGGCGCGGCGCGGCCTGAACGAGGTCAATCTCGGCCGCATTCAGCGCGCAATCGACGCGGGCGCCCTCAGCGCGGCAGAGCCGGTCACGGCGGAAGCTCTCGCCAAAGCCGGCGTCATCGCGCGCGCGCGCGACGGCGTGAAAATCCTCGGCCAAGGCGAGCTCAAGTCGAAGGCCAGTTTCGAAGTCTTCGCCGCCTCGAAGGCTGCGGTCGCGGCGATCGAAAAGGCCGGCGGGTCGGTGATCCTGTCGCGGCCCGCGCCGCAGCCCCAGGCTTAAGCAGCGCATTGAATAAGGGGGGTGCGCGAACGCGGCGGCGCCCCTATATGAGGCGGAGCGGCGAAGTCCGGCGAGGGCTTTAAGCCGCCCTCGCTCATTTGCGGCGCAAAACGCGCCGGGGAGACCTGATCACGATGGCTTCCGCCGCCGAGCAACTTGCCGCCAACGTCAACTGGGCCGCCTTCGCCAAGGCCGACGAACTCAAGAAGCGCATCTGGTTCACGCTCGGCGCGCTCATCGTCTATCGGCTCGGCACCTATATCCCGATCCCCGGCATTGATCCCGGCGCCTTCGAAGCGTCCTTCACCGGCCAGAACCAAGGCGTTTTGGCCATGTTCAACATGTTCTCGGGCGGCGCGGTGCAGCGCATGGCCGTATTCGCCCTGAACATCATGCCCTACATCTCCGCTTCGATCATCATTCAGCTCTTGAGCGCGGTCGTGCCCTCGCTCGAGGCGATCAAGAAGGAAGGCGAGGCGGGCCGCAAGATCCTCAACCAATATACCCGCTATCTCACCGTGGCCTTGGCGGTGTTCCAGGCCTACGGCATCGCGATCGGCCTCGAGGGGCGCCCAGGGATCGTCAGCGATCCAGGGCTGATGTTCCGCCTCTCGACCGTCATCACGCTGACGGGCGGGACGATGTTCCTGGTGTGGCTTGGGGAACAGATCACCTCGCGCGGCGTCGGCAACGGCTCGTCGCTGATCATCTTCACCGGCATCGTCGCGCGCCTGCCGCTGGCGCTGAGCCAGCTCTTCCAGCTTGGCAGCAACGCGACGATCTCAAGCGGCGTGCTTTTGACGATTTTCATCGCCGCGCTCATCGTCATCACGATCATCGTGTTCATGGAGCGCGCCCAACGGCGCCTGCCGATCACTTATCCCCGCCGTCAAGTCGGCAACAAGATGTATGAGGGGCAGACGTCGTTCCTGCCGTTGAAGCTCAATACGGCCGGCGTCATTCCGCCGATTTTCGCGTCTTCGCTTCTCCTGCTGCCGACCACGGTCGCCAATTTCTCGCAAGGAAGCGCCGGCAGCGGCGTGCTCTCAACGGTGACGGCCGTGCTCGGCCGCGGCGGTCCGATCTACATCATCCTCTACGTGGGGCTGATCGTCTTCTTCGCCTTTTTCTATACGGCGACCGTCTTCAATCCGAGGGACACCGCCGACAACTTGCGCAAACACGGCGGCTTCGTCCCGGGCGTCCGGCCTGGCGACAAGACGGCGCAATATATCGACTATGTGCTCACCCGCATCACGCTTATCGGCGCCTTCTATCTCGCAGGCGTCTGCATCTTGCCCGAATTGCTGACGTCCTATTCGTCGGTTCAGCTTTATTTTGGCGGCACTTCGCTGTTGATCGTCGTCAATGTGACGATGGACACGGTGGCGCAGATCCACGGACACCTACAGGCCCACCAATACGAAGGCCTGATTCGCAAAGCGAAGCTGAGGGGGAGGAAGAGATGAGGCTGATACTTCTCGGGCCGCCGGGCGCTGGCAAGGGAACCCAGGCCTTAAGGCTCGTGAAGGCGTTCAACCTCGCGCATCTCTCGACCGGCGACATGCTGCGCGCCGCCGTTCAGGCCGGCGCGCCGATCGGCCTTAAAGCCAAAGCGATCATGGACGGCGGCAACCTCGTCTCCGACGAGATCGTCATCGGCATCATCGCGGATCGGCTTGACGCGCCGGACGCCAGACGCGGCTTCATCCTCGACGGCTTCCCGAGGACTCTGCCGCAGGCCGAGGCGCTTGACGCGTTGCTGGCGAGGAAGGCCATGAAGCTCGACGCCGTCATCGAGCTCGTCGTCGACGCCGAACAGCTCGTTCATCGCATCGAGGGCCGCGCCGCGCAAGCGCGCGCCGCCGGCGAGCCGGCGAGAAAGGACGACGATCCGATCGTCTTCAAGACGCGGCTTGACGCTTATTTCAGGGACACGGCAGCGGTGACGCCCTATTACCGCGCGCGCGGGCTCTTGCGGGAGGTCGACGGCATGGCGCCGATCGAGGACGTGTCGCGCGCCATCGACGAGGTTCTCGGCGCGACGACTCAGGCGTGATCGCGACGACGACCGCCGGCGGGCCTTCGGAGCCGGAGGCGATCATCGAGCGGCGCGGCGCGGCTGGACTGGTCATCCTCAACCGCCCGCGCGCGTTGAACGCGCTCACCCACGCCATGACGCACGCGATTGCGTGGGCGCTCGACGATTGGGAGCACGACGAACGCATCGAGCGCGTCGTGTTTGCCGGGGCGGGCGACCGCGCCTTTTGCGCAGGAGGCGACGTCCGCGCGCTCTATGGCCTCGGCCTGGCTGGCGATCACGCTCGGCAACTCGCCTTTTGGCGCGACGAATATCGGCTCGATTGGCGCGTCAAACGCTATTCCAAGCCGATCTGGGCGCTCGTCGACGGGCTCGTGATGGGCGGCGGCGTTGGGCTTGCGCTGCATGCAAGCCGCCGCGTCGCCACCGAACGCGCGCATTTCGCCATGCCGGAGGTTGGCATCGGCTTCTTTCCCGACGTCGGCGCGACCTATGTCCTTTCCCGGCTTCCGGGGCGGCTCGGCGCCTATCTCGTCGCGACCGGCCTTGGCGTCGACGCGGGCGACATGGCGGCGGTCGGCCTCGTCGACGCTTTCGCGCCGCGGGAGCGGCTTTCGGGGTTGCTCGAAGATCTGACGAAGCCCGACGGCGAGACGCGCGCGTCTGCCGCCTTCGCCGCCGCGCCCCCGGCCAACCTACTGAACGATAAAGCTATGATCGCTGAGGCATTTTCGGCGCTCGACCGCAGACGCGCGCTGGCCGCGCTCGCGCGAGAGCGCGCGCCGGCGGCGGCCGCCGCGCTCGAGGCGATGCGCGAGAAGTGTCCGATGAGTCAGGAGATTGCGCTGCGCCAGGTCGCCTCGGCGGCCGTGATGACGTTCGAGGACGTGCTGAGGCAGGACTATCGGATCGTCTGGCGCATCTGTCGCGCCGACAATTTCCTTGAGGGCGTGCGCGCCGCCATCATCGACAAGGACCGTCGCCCGCGCTGGCGCCCCGCCTTCGATGAGGAAATCGATCCTGCCGAGCTCGACGCCTATTTCTCCCCTCTTGGAGGCGACGAGCTTAAGTTTCAGAATGGCGCGTCATGAGTCAGATCATGCGCCAGAGCCGCGACGGCGAAATCGCGATCATTGACGGTCGCGCGGGCCGCGGCGACGGCGAACGCGCAATCTGGCGATCGTGGACGTGGACGAGCGCGCTCGTGTGGTTCATGCGCACGCTCGCCATCGTTTGGCTGATCAAGGGTCTCTTCTACTGGAGCGTCATTCTCGGCGCGAATCCACATGTCGGCGACTTCGAATCGTTGCCGCGCGCGCTGCAGATTTCGGCCGTTCTGCTGGCGGTCGGCGATATGATCGCCGGCGTCGGCCTCTGGCTCGCCTCGCCATGGGGCGGCGTGATCTGGTTCGCGCTCACCCTCGTCGAAACCCTGGCGCTGGCGTTCGGCGCTTCGCTGACGTCGACGCGCACGCTAACCGGCGGCCTCGACCTCGTGCTGATCGCGGCCTATCTCGTCGTGCTGCGTCAGGCGGCGCAAGAGCGCCCTTAAGCCTCGGATTTTGCTGACGTTCTGTTAAAGTAAACGTGCGTTACGATTTAATCTAATTTTACCAGGAAAAATATACCCCCCGTTCATTCTGACTTTTAAACTCGTCTTCACATGCGAAGGTTAGAGTTTATGGCATAACGGACCGAATAAAAACCTCGGCCGGGAGAGCAGAACAGGCGGGTGTGCGATGAATAATCTTGCCAAGATCGAGGATACAGTAAACCGGGCCGAGCGTGTTGCGAACGTTCGCCCAGTTTATCTTGAGACGCTGACGATGGTGGAGCGGCTCCATCGCCGCCTCCTCGACGTCATCAAGGACGAGTTTGACCGTCGGGGGCGTTCTGACGTCAACGCCGTCCAGGCTTTGCTCCTCTATAACATTGGAGACAAGGAATTGACCGCGGGGGAACTGCGCACGCGTGGTTATTACCTCGGGTCGAATGTCTCCTATAATGTGAAGAAACTGGTCGAGATGGGCTACCTCCACCATGCGCGGTCGCGGGTCGACCGTCGCTCAGTCAGGATCAGCCTGACGGAGGCCGGGCAGGAGATTCACGGGATTGTCGCGGCTCTTTACGAGAAGCACGCGAAGACCGTCGAACAGATCGGCGGCGTTCTCGTCGACGATTTCGCGCGCATGAATCAATCGCTTGCGCGTCTCGAGCGGTTCTGGACGGATCAGATCAAGTATCGTCTCTAAAGAAAACAGCAAAATTCTCGTAGCATCCTTGGCGGGCGCTCCCTTGCGGAGCGCCCGCCGTTTTTATAAGCGCTTGTGTTCAGTCGCTCGTCACGTTTGCGTGGGCTTTTTTCGAGGAACGTCGCGCATTGCGAAGGGGCCACAAAATCGCCGGACTGGTCGATTTGTTAGTGTTGATACGCGATTAAGCGCCTTAGCTTGAACGCAAACGGGGCCGGAGGCGGCGGTCGAAGGCGCGATTGGCGCCGGCGCCGTTTCATGAGGGGTTTTGCCTGACCATGACTGTCTTGCGCACTTTCAAGTCGGCCGCGCCGTTTATCGGCGGGTGTGCCGCGTTGACGCTCGCCGCGGGCGCCGCGCTCGCCCAGGCCAATCTCGGCGCGCAAGCCGATTGGCCGCAGCGTTACGAGCAGGCCGAGGGCATCGGGCTCCAGCGCGAATCGACCCCGATTCTTTCCCCTGCGACGGTCGCGGCGACGGAGCAGGCGATTCAGACCTACCAAAACATTGTCGCCAATGGCGGCTTTACGACGGTGCCGGCTGGCGCGGAACTCAAGATCGGCATGAAGTCCAAAGCGGTGCTCGCGCTGCGCCAGCGACTCATTCAGTCGGGCGACCTCGATTATCGGTTGGCGAACTCGGCCGTTTTCGACTCGTTCGTCGAGGCGGCGGTCAAACGATTTCAGGTTCGCCACGGGATCAGCCCGACGGGCGTCGTCGAGGACGAGACCTTCACGGAGCTCAACGTCAGCGCCGATCAGCGCTTGCAGCAATTGCAGACGAACATTGTCAGGCTCCGCGCCTATTCCGGCGATCTCGGCCAGCGCTTCGTCACCGTCAACATTCCAGCCGCGGAGGTCGAGACGGTCGAAAACGGCCAAGTTTATTCGCATCACGCCGCCGGCGTGGGCAAGATCGATCGGCAATCGCCGATCATGCAGGCGAAGGCGGTTGAGATCAATTTCAACCCGTTTTGGACGGTGCCGCCTTCGCTCATCAAAAAGGACCTCATCCCGAAGATGAAGGCGGATCCGAATTATCTCACCGACGAGAAGATCCGGGTCTTCAACAAGGACGGCAAGGAAGTCGCCCCGTCCTCAATCAACTGGAACACCGACGAAGCGACGCATTACCGTTATCGGCAGGACACCGGCGCCGACATCAATTCGCTTGGCTTCGTGCGCGTCAACATCCCGAACCCGTACGGCGTCTACATGCACGACACGCCGTCGAAGGGCATCTTCGGCGACGACTTCCGCTTCGTTTCGTCAGGTTGCGTGCGCGTGCAGGACGTGCGCGACTACGTCGCCTGGCTATTGAAGGACACGCCTGGCTGGGGCCG
>Ga0187782_10001648_pt1 | contig 16368 bp, 21 predicted proteins | sample 0715_SJ02_MP15_2_FD_132454 | JGI IMG/M metagenome (GOLD analysis project Ga0187782, IMG submission 132454) | Tropical peat soil microbial communities from peatlands in Department of Meta, Colombia - 0715_SJ02_MP15_20_MG | ecosystem: Environmental > Terrestrial > Soil > Wetlands > Peat | place...
AGAGCACCTTCTCGCTTTCCCTGGGAGCAATGACGGGCTTGCCGGTCATTCATCTCGACCTCCACTTCTGGAAACCAGGCTGGGTGGCGCCGTCGGAGGAGGAGTGGCGCAACAAACAGCAGGTCCTGCTCGCCAGCGACGCGTGGATTGCCGATGGCAACTACCACGAGACACTCGACCTTCGCCTCGAACGCGCGGACACGGTCGTGTTTCTCGATTTGCCATGGTGGGTCTGTGCCCGACGAGGGTTCGTCCGCGGGATCCGCAAGCGTCCGGCCGATTGCCAGCTACCCGAGGGCTGCGACGAGTCGGCTTGGCGGCGGTTGCTCGCAGAGTGGCACGTTGCGGGGCGCACCTGGCGAGAACGCCGCTCACAGCCCAAGCGCGAGCACGAGATCATTTCCCAGCATGGGCAGGGGGCGGCCCTTCACATGCTCACGTCCAAACGGGCAGTTGCGGAGTTCCTCAACAGGCTGGCCGTGTCCTTCTGAGACCATCCGGGTGTGCGTTCTCTCGCTCCCGGCCCATGGGTCACCCCGTCCACAATCCCCACATCCGTCGATCCCGGTCGCACTTGGCGGCTCTGACTTGGGTCTTGGTGAGCCGAGTCTACTGACATCTTCTGCCCGGAACATTGTTAATCCTCAAGGCAACGCCTATTTTCGTTGTCCTGTCGATGCGAAGCTCTCATGAACCTGAAGGTCATCCCATGAAGCGATGGTCACTCGTGTACACAAGGAACCGCATCCCCGTTCTCCTGGCCGTTCTCTCGCTGGCAGTCGGTCTCACCGCCTGCTCAGAACCACCGAGCGCTGCAACTGCCGAGCAGGTGACGATCGTCCGGGACAGCGCTGGTATCCCGCACATCACTGCCAGTAACTTCCGAGCCCTAGGCTACGGGGAAGCTTGGGCTTTTTCGCAGGACAACTTCTGTTTGCTTGCCCAGGACTTCGTCACAGTCAACGGGGAGCGCTCCGAGTATTTTGGCCCCAACGCCCTCAGTATCCTTTACCCGGCAGGCGTCTCCAACACCAACCTCGACTCCGACCTGTTTTGGAAGTGGATGGCTAACTCCAACTTGTTCAACACGGCCGTCAAGGAGCTGCACAAGCCACCACCACTCGGTCCGCTGCCCCAGGTCCTGTTGCTCTATGAAGGCTTCGTGTCGGGTTATAACACCTATCTAGCTTCGGGCCAGCTCAACGACCCGACGTGCAAGGGAAAGCCGTGGGTACAGCCCATCACCCTGAAGGACATGTTCCTGCGTGCCTACCAGCTTCTCATGGAGGCGTCGAGCGAGCAGTTCATCAAATATGAGGTCGATGCCATGCCGCCAACCGCCACGAGCGCGACCGCGAGCACTGCTGCGATATCGGCACCCGACGTGGATTCTCTCCTGGATGCCTTCGGCGCGGGCGGAACGAGTCATAACGCCAAGATGAGCTCAAACGCTATCGCCGTCGGGAGCCAGGACACCGCCGCGGGCGACGGCATGATGTTGGCCAATCCCCACTTCCCGTGGGAGGGCCCCGATCGGCTCTGGGTGGCCCAGCTCACCGTGCCCGGCCAGTACGACGTCGAGGGAGGCACGGTGGCAGGTATTCCCCTCGTGTTGTTCGGGTTCAATCAGGATCTGGCGTGGACCCACACGTCGTCTACGGACTTGCACTTCACCCTTTACCAGCTGAACCTGGTCCCCGGTGACCCGACTAGCTACCTGGTGGACGGCCAGCCGCAGAAGACGATGTCACAAACAGTGGTGGTGGACACCGGGCACCACCATAGCGTGCGCCACATCTTCTACACGACCCAGTGGGGACCGGTCATCGAAGTAAGCCTGCCCGGCTCCATCCTCGGCTATCACTGGACCACCACCACTGCTTATGCCATGGACGACTCGATGAAGAATGATCTCTTTCGTGCTGGCAACGAGTACTTCCGCATGGGTCAGGCCACCTCTGTCAAGGATCTCCTGTCGATTCAGTCCAAGTACCTTGCCATCCCGTTTTTCAATACCGTGGCCGCCGATGACACCGGCCACGTCTACTACGGGGATGTGGAAAACACCCCCAATGTGCCGCTGTCGCTGATTCAGTCGTGCATGCCCTCTGGCCTGGCCCAGCTCCTATACCAGGCAGTGGGAATAGTGACGCTCGACGGATCGCGAACGGCGTGCGCGTGGGATATCGACCCCGGAACGCCGTTGCCGGGCATCTTCGACGGCGCGGACCTGCCTCACACCGTCCGCACCGACTACGTCGATAACTCGAACGACTCCTACTGGCTGGCCAACCCGAGTGCCCCGTTTCCTGCTTATCCACCCACCATCGGCAACATCGACATCATCCAGGACCTGCGCACGCGGCTTGGCAATCAGATGATCGCCAAGCGGATTGATGGCACCGACGGCTTCGGTTCACCCAAGTTCACCCTCGGTTCGCTCCAGGCCATGTGGGAGAGCAACCAATCGATGTTGGCCCAGCTCGTTCTCCCGTCTTTGGTCAGCACCTGCGAGGCCACCCCTTCGGCCAAGGCGAGCGATGGCACCACCGTCAATCTGGCCGAGGCGTGCGAAGTGCTGGCCCACTACAACGGGACCGGTGATTTGGGTGCCACGGGGGGCTGGCTCTTCCAGGTGTGGTCGGAGTACGCTCCTTCGGAGTCGAGCACCGGCCCGAACGGCCTGTGGGCCGACGCCTTCAACCCCATCTTCCCGCTGCTCACCCCGTGGCAACTGAACACGGCCAATCCGCAGATCCTCACTGCCCTGGCCGAGGCCGTGGAGAACCTCCAGCACCACCACGTCGCCCTCGATGCGAGCTTGGGTCAGGTCCAGCACGTCACCCGCAACGGCACGACCATCCCGATCCCGGGTTGCGAAACCTGCTACAACGCCATCGACGCCTACGATGGTCAGAATGCTCTTTACAACGGCTTCTCCTACGGCCAGGTTGACTACGGAAACTCATTGGTCCTGACCATTGAGCTGACCCAGCACGGTCCGGTGTCACAAGGGATCCTCACCTACTCGCAGGCCACCAACCCGAAATCGCCGTGGTACGACAACATGACGAAGCTCTACTCGCAAAGACGGTGGGTATCGCTAGCGTTCACCTCGGCACAGCTAGCGCGCCAGCACCGGGTATCCAAGACCGTCCTCACCGCCGACTAATGGGTGCTGACGATTAGGGGACAACCCCAACCAGCCCGCGAGGTGACGCGTGGACAGCATCCAACCTGAACTCTGAATCTTCGATCGAACTACCCACGGATGGCTAGGTGCCTGGCGTTTTGGGGACATGAACTACCCGGTATCTGCTGCGCCCGCGCACGATACGTGATGCCGGAGTGGGGCGGTTGGCCGCCGCTGGCCACCCAGGCGATAACACCGGTGTGCTGAGCGATTGCGAGCGGGTTCGGCTCACGAGGGCTGGCAACAGATCCTCAGTCGTTGATTGCCTCGATGCCGAGCCTCTTGAGTTCCTCAAGACGGTTGCGCATGCTTTGGAGCACCTCGGGGGCATGTGACTCCCAGCCCAAGATCTCGCCAACCACCCGCACCGGATGTTGTGTGCGGTATGACCTCGTCGGGTTACCCGGGAACTTCTTATCCGTGAGATTCGGATCATCCTCGATCGGGCCCGTGGGGACCACTTCGTAGATCCGGCCAGGCCCTTCACCTTCGGCCAGTTCCGCTCCCCACGTGGCCGCATCCAAGGTCGCGGTCAAGTAGACGTAGTTCGCCTTCCGCCGCTCACCGAAGTTCGAACGGAACCCGGGTCGCAGCAAGTCGCCCACCTTTAGGTTTGCTTTGCCCCCGTGGTAGAAGGGCCCAGGATCTTGGACACCAGATTCCCTCCGTTCGTTCTCCATCACACCCCATCGCAAACTAGGCCTTGAGCTGCAGATGCTCTGCCGAGAACAGGGTACGCGAAGCGCCCGGAAACGATCTCGTGATAACGAAATGCCCTCGGGCGAGAAGTGCCGCACCCGGTCACTCTGGCATCCGGGGCATACGCGCCTGCATACCCGGTGCAAAACGATCCTGATCGCGTCTGTCCGATCGAATTCCGCGGCTCCGGGTGAGGTCTGACACTACGCCGGCGGGTGCTCTCTTTCGTGAGGAAGACCTGTCACGGCTCGCGTTAGACGCCCGAACTCGGCGATCGCTGCGCCCCGTGTATGCACTCCCAGCTTGCGGTAAGCGTTTTCCAGATGAGATTCCACGGTTCTAACCGACACACTTAGCCGGTCAGCGATCGCGGAGGCAGTCGCGACTTTATCGAGCAGCTCCAGAATTTCAGTCTCCCTGGCTGTTAAACTAGCAAGAAGCTTGCTCGCTGTACTTGCATGAGCAACGAGCTCACGTTCGAGCATTTTACGCTTAGTGATATCTTCTACAATTCGAAGGCAGTAGATGGGTTCACCCTGGTCATCTAGTACGAGTGTTGTCGTGACGTTTCCGAACGCGCCCTCCATTCGATCCGAAAGGAATTGAATGTCAGCCGTTTGTGTTTGGGAAGCTTGTCCCTCCAACAGGCGCAGTATTCTGTGGTCCCTTTCGCGGTCATTCGGATGAATGAAGACGCCAAAAGTCGCTCCCACGACGTCCTTCAGCGGGTGATCCACAAAGGCACAAAACGCACCGTTGGCATCCGTGATTTGCTGTTGTAAATCGGTTAAGCAAATCCCGAGAGGACCCTGAGTAAAGATCTTGCGAAACTTCTGTTCATTTTCGTAGAGATCTTTCTCCGCGGCCACTTGTGCTGTGATGTCGCGCGCGGAAATCACGAGTCTTCCAACCGTGGGATCGTCTAATAGGTTCACAAACAGCATCTCGACCGGTGTGGGGACTCTGCTTCCATGGTGATGCAACTGCACCCGAACTGTCACGGGGTTCAAAGCAGTAGCATCCTGCGCGGCCAAGTGAAGTGAAGCGAGGAACTCTGGACGGTCGTCCTCAATCACAAGGTCGACGAGTCGTTGTCCTTCCACCTCCTCTGGATCATGTCCGAGAATCCGGCTGAGCGCTCCGGACGTCGATTCCACCGTTCCTGAAGGGGTCAGCAAGATGGTCATGTCGGGGGAATTTTGAACCACCGACCTAAACCTGGCATCGTCGTTGCGCGCGACTTCAAATCGCCGTCTCTCCGTGATGTCGCGCATACAGAAGAGCACCGCGCTTGGCTCGTCTGGCCAAGAAACGGGTGCACCAATGACTTCAAGTAGACGCCAACCTGTGGCAGTCTTGGCCCTGACCTCGATGAGGGTTCCGATCTCCTTGCGCTGCACACTTGCCAACGACCGTAGGACGAACTCCAGGTCGTCTGGATGAACCAAATCAAGTGCAGGGAATCCAATCGAGTCGCGAAGTGACCTCCCAAACAGTCGCTCCGCCGCCCTGTTCCCCCAGTGAACCTGGCCGTGCTCGTCGAGGACGAGTACGCAGTCGGGCAGCTCAGCGAGCAGGTCAGGCGAGCTCAGGTCCGCAGCCGGGGGTTTCATCAGGGGATTAAGCGTGACATGCGCGCCCCGTCGCCGGAGCCCATGCAGCTACGGAGAAATTACCCGTAAATACGGCAGGAAAACCCGTATCGAGCGACGTCAAGAATGCCTGGTCAGCCGCCGAATTGTCTCAAGAGAGTTCCGGCGGGTCGCTAAGGATGCTCGCTGCCACATCGAGGGCCCGCCGGCATGCTGCTGCCCGGAACATTGCCCTTAGTTGGGACACCGCCGACTGAGAGAGGAAAGTCGAGGAGGGTAAAGGTTGACAGCGCGACACGCCATGCACGGGCGGCGCAGCGGGCGAGGGAGGAAGTTTCTGCTTTCCGCGCTCTTCCTTCTGCTCCTGGGATCGGTGGCGTCCTTCGGCACCTGGGCAGCGTGGACGATCTCCGACAGCAACCCCAACAACACCTTCTCCAGCAACACGGTGCTCCTGCAGGACAACCAGGGTGGTCAAGCTGGTTCGGCCACGAGCACGGGCACAGCCATGTTCAACGTGACCAACCTGGAGCCGGGGTCCTCCACCACCACTGCGTGTATGGGCGTTGACTTCTCCGGCACAGCTACAGTGTCGACGCTCACTTTGGGCGCGACCCTCGGTGGATCGGGTCAGAGCACCTTGCAGAGCCAGCTGACCGTGAACACCGCTGAGTTGAACACCAGCGGTACGGTCACCGTCACTGGCGGGTCCAACACAAACAACGGCTCGTGCGCCAACTACCCCACCGGTGGCACCAACACCACCATCGGTACGCAGGGTGCGACCTTGGCGAATTGGTCATCGGGCGGGCCGTACACGATCTCCAGCCCGGTCACCAGTACCTGGTACAAGTTCACCGTCAGCGGTCTGCCGTCGGGTGACTCTGCATGTTCCAGCTACTGCAACCAGACCATCACCGTCACCCTGACTTGGACACTCACCACCACATGATCTTCCGACCCTGGTCCCTACAAGGGTCACAGCCAGTGGGCCATCCTGTGGCTGTGCCTGACACACTTGACACATACGTCTCGGGATACTGCCGGGATGGGCAGCACAAGCCTTGTCAGGAGGGACCTCCCGTCCTCTGCGCCTGCGAGTGCCACGAAGGCCAATGGTCCTGGGTAGAGCGGCGGATCAAATCTGATGACAACCCGGTGCGTCGTCGGAAGGGCGACGGGCCGCTCGCTGAGTGAGCTACTTGTCGATGTCGATCCGGTAACTGCAGCTTCCGTGCCCGGACTGGTACGTGCCGCACCCGATCACCCCAGCCCCGAGGCCAGCCGACCCATATCGGCCGCCCGGAGCGATCCCGAGCGCGCCTGACTGCCTTGATCTAGACGAAGCGACCACTAGGTCGAAATAGTAGTCCTGTCCCGGCGACCGAATGGGCCGAGAAGGCACCGTACCCGTCCACCGGGTCAGGTCGCAGTCAGTAGCACCATGATTCGTTCTCGTCTACAGTCCCGCTGTCGCCGCATCAGCGGTCAACCCGGGAGGCATAAATGAGGTTCGTTCAACTAATTGAATTCAAAACGGGCGACATCGATGCGTTCAACCAGACCCTCGATGAGTGGCTCGCCAAGACCAGCGGTATCCGCACTGCGAGTCGGGCTGTCCAAGGCCGAGACCGCGATAACGACCGAACCTATATCCACATCGTCGAGTTTCCCTCTTACGAAGAGGCGATGGAGAATTCAAACCGGCCTGAGACAGCCGAATTCGCCGCTCAGCTGGCCAAACTGTGTGACGCTCCTCCGACATTCCGCAACCTGGATGTCACGCGAGAAGAAGAAATGTAGGTGAGGGGAATGGACAGGTTGTTGCGATTGGGACCGGTGAACGAGAGAACCCTATTGGCAGCGACTCTTGCGGGTGGTCTCATTTTGGCGGCCTGTGGATCGGGACTAAATAGTGCTTCAACGACGAGCCCAACTTCCCCTTCCGCCTCGTCCTCCACCACGGGGGCACCCGCATCGACCACATCGGCAATCTGCCCGACACTTGCCCAAGCCGTAGCCGCACTCGGCGGCTCCTACGGTGGCCCGGTGCAGACTCCCACAGCGGGAGGGGGGATCGTCTGCGAGTACCCATCAAGCACCGCCGGTGCTAATGCGGGCGTCACGATATTTGCCCACCAAAGCGCGACGGTCTTTGCCGGACAGGTCACCCACGCCCCGGGAGATCCAGCTATGCCTGCGATTTCCGGTGTAGGTGACGGTGCCTACGGCCAGACTGTCGGTGGGCGCAGCATCGTGAACGCCTACTCCAATAGCAGTAGGACCCTCGTCGCGGCTCAATCCTCGGGCACGTTGGCTCAGACCGAGGCACTGGCACAGGTAGCACTCTCCGACAACTAGCCGTGCGTCGAGAGTCGGGTGAGGTGGTACGTCGATGGCGAAAGTTCCGTTCGACACGTCCCTCGGTCTAACCGCCAAGTGCGCTAGCAATGTGCAGGGGGCTCACGAGAAAGCGGATGCGCCGAGCGCCTACTGACCCGGACCCAGCCGAAAGCGCCCGGTGCGGTATCGGAATGCGCCCCAGGCGGTACCTACCGTGTTCGGTCGGTTGCTGCCGACGCTGAGCGAGCCGTGTCATGCCCGGCCGCGCTACCCGGTCGCCCTCGGCGTAGCTGACCTGGCTGGAGGCCCTGGGGAGGGCGCCCTGGTCCCGGCATGATGCGCCACTACAATCTCCGAAAGTACGGGGAGGTGCAATGCGAAACCGGGGCTCATGCTTCGAGCTTCTGCGTATGCGGCCTCATGACCATATCGGATGGGTCTTCACTGGATCTTGCGAGTTCGCCGCTGTGGCGAAGCCATTCCTAGAGGAGGGGGCCCAGCGCGGTGAGCGGCTTATGTACGTCGCTGACGACCCCGGATCGACGCCAATGGCCGAGCTTGCCGCGGCGCTGGATTCAGACACCCTTCAGATCGCGAGGATCAGCGAGGTCTACGGGGAGAGTGGGGTTGTCGATGCCGACACCCAGCGGGCCACTTTCGCTGATGCGCTGGCTGAGGCTTTGACCAAGGGCTACACCGGGATACGCGTCGCCGCTGACAACACGCCACTGGTCACTGATCCCGAGCGTCTCCAGGCCTGGATCCGATGGGAGATCGTGGCCGATCGGCTCATGTCGGAGAATCCCGTGACGGGGCTGTGCGCTTTCGACCGACAACGGATCAATATCGACACCCTGCGCCACTTGGCGACGTTGCATCCCCTTGCACCCTCGGATGCGCCCGCACCTCAGTTCTTGCTTTTTTCCGATGAGGGACAGTTGCGTCTTGAGGGCGAGGTAGATGCCTTTGCCGTAAGCCAGGCCGCCCTTGCCCTCAAGCACTTGCCTCCCAAGACCGAACTGACGGTGGATCTGACGGCCACCGTCGTGGTAACCAAGGCAGTCATGGTTGCATTGCACCGTCTCATCGAGAAGGGGCTCTCGATCTCCGTTCGTGATGCCAGCGGAGAGTACGCGCTGGCATAGAATCGTCCCAACCGGCGTTGCCGTCAGCAGAATGGCTCTGTCTGCCCTCGACCGAAAAGGTTGTCTCGGCGGGCACTAGCTCCACTTTGGGGGTTCCTTAGCCGACCTCTCGACTTGGGAGGGTCGGCTCTGGCGCGCCAGGGTTCGGATCGGCAACCCACAATGAACCGACCGGTGGGTGTCACATAAGGAAGGCGAGCGCTGGCACTGTCAATGAGCTTTGGGTTCGCCAAGGCATCCGATAACAGAAATTTCAGGTCGAGCCGTGTAACGAAGTGGACCGGGCGACATGTGCCGTTTTTTCGCTCCCTGGCTCCTGGGCAGGGCGCTCGGTAACACTCGGGGGCCGGGATACCCGGTCGGCCGCGTCCTCCGAGGTCAGATGATCCGGCTAGTTAAGTGACTTGGGTCCCAGCATGGCGAGCAATCATGGGGCAACCTGGAACCATGTCGCCTCGCGAAGCTACGCCAGGGCCAGCGGCAGTGGTCAGGAGACACACGTGGCAGAAGAAGGCGACCGCTCGACTCGGAGAATCCGATCCCACCTTGGCGAAGATCATTGCAGCGCATCCTGATTTCGATCCCCGAGCCTGGCTAGCAGAGTTGCCTCCCCTCGACACGTTTGGAACGCTGCTCTTTCAGGTCATCGGTCAGCAGCTCTCGGTGTCTGCCACCAGGCGAATCCTCGACCACGTCCAGGACGCCTTCGGCGGTCATATGCCGGGGCCACAGGAGCTTCTGGCTATTGCGCCTGAGCGGCTGCGTCGAGCTGGACTTTCTCGACGCAAGGTGGAAACCGTCCGCGCCGTTGCCGCCCTCTTTCGGGATGGATCACTAAGCGACGCTCTCTTCAACAGCCTAACCGATGCGGATATCGAAGCCCGCCTTACGACCATTCCAGGAATCGGACCGTGGACCGTGCACGGCTTCCTCATCATTGCTCTAGACCGCCCTGATGTCGTCCTCCCAGGCGACCTCGCTCTCCGCAAGGTCATCCGTCAGGCGTATGGTTTCGATCATCTTCCGACACCCACGGAGGTGTTGGCGCTGGCCGAGAAGTGGCGCCCGTATCGCAGCCTGGCAACCGCATATCTCTTCGGCGCGGCCTTTGACACCCGCGGAGAACCCACGTAGGGGTATCCGGGACCTGCTTGACCCGATCACCTCGGCTCGGGGGCCGCTCCGACCGGGATCGGCGGCGCCTTGGGCTGAGCGATCTCGACCGACCCAGCGGTCCTGACCTGGCCAGGGACCCTGACCTGCCCATCCCGGTCCCGGCATTTTGCGCTACCGGACACGGCTGCGGATTTCGACCCCAGGAGTGCGACAGCAGCGGCATGATTGCCAAATGGAATGGGGCGATTGGGAGCCCGTTCCCGGGGATGAGGTCCCGGTCGAGTGATCAACCGATTGGGAGCAAGCTCGGGAGGAAGTTCAGAGGGCAGACCGCCGACGACGGCTTGGTGGCGTGAGCCGACGAGAACGCCGGAGGGCGGCAAACAAAGACCTTCGTATCGCTTTCGAGCGGACTCGGCCTCACTGGCGCATACAGGCGGGAAGCTTTACCGTAGGTGCGCTCCTTGTCTGCGTTCGGTCCTTTACGTGATGGGGGCACACCTGAGCACCATTGGTCTCGGGCTGTCGTCGGCGGGACTCCTTTTCGGTTCCATCTTGTTAGGCGGCTCAACCGTTGGGACGATCCAGGACAATCACTACCTTCGCCGTGAGTGAGAAGCAAAACACCGGCCCGTGAGCATCGCCAAAGTGCACCAGCGCGATTAGGTCGCTCACATCACCCAAGCGGGAATGACGCCAACCGGCTTATCAGGCCGATTCGGCCTCGGTCTGAGGGACCTCGCCCTGGCCGGGCTAGGCGACCCTTCGCGTTCTTCGTCGGCCGCGGGCTGAAGTCTATGGCCTGACCTCGTAGTGCAGCTGAGCGATCCGAGGCGGCGGGCCTTGAGGAAGCCCCAGCTTCGCGGCAGCAGGACCCAAAAGGTTCGCTTGAAACTCATCTAAGTCTTCTTGGGATCGCCAAATATCGCAGATCAACAATCCGTCACCCGTCGTCGCGCAGACGTGCGAGATGAGACCTTCAGGCTCATCTTCTGGCCGAGTCGTGCCCATTGCTTCGTTCAGCTGGTCGTACTGCTGGGTCGATACGCCGGGTAACTCCAAGAACATAACGATCGCCGTCAGATCAACCTCCTTACTTTCGAGCACCAACAAGTGGCGCTCAGTCTTCCACAGCCCATCCGATACGTGCCGAGCTCGGTCGCCATGGCCTCCGAGGGGACCATCCGGGATCACTCTCGCTGAACACTCTCGGGCAGGGTCGTCACCGACGATCTGGCCGAAGGCCCCGGACAGCTCGAGCCTGGTCCGGCATACAGGATGGCCGAACCAGAGGCGCCACTTGTCGTACTCAAATCGTGATCGACAAGCGATTGCAGCTTCCCGACTCCGTTGTCGCCTTGGAGAAGGATCGGCGTGGGACTGAATCGCCCCGATTTCGTGACTGCTCTGCCCTGTCCTGAGTTCCATGGAGTCCGTGCCTTGCCCTGAGTTCCATGGAGTCCGGTTGTTGGACTCATGCTGTTGTCGTTGGTCGGGAGGATTGGCTCAGGTTCAGCGATCGCGAGGAAGACCCTAGTCCGGAGCGGGATTTTTCTAGCGAACCGTCAGGGCTCACGAATCATCTGGTTGAGACGGCGAGCGCATCGGATGGGCGCGATCACCCAAAATCGCTCTTTGCGGCCATCATCGAGCTGGATACCGATCAAAGGACGATCACGAAAACCGATGACGTCCATGGGACTCGGTTCCACTGACACACGCCTGACCTTCTCCCAGGGAGCCGTCCAGGCAACTCCGATACTTGCATGACCAAAGCGGTGAGGACAGAACATCAACCGGTGGGTCGTCGTGATCAGCCTCCCGTTTGACACACTTGCGAGTGAGAGAAGACGGTTAGCGAGAACAGACCAAAGAGGTGATTCGTCGGGCAGCGCGTCTTCACTTCTTAGCCACCACGACCCGATTCGACAAGCTGACGGATTGGAGTGGATATTGGTCATCGCGGCTTCCTCATGAGCCACGAAAATCACTCCATCACACGATTCATGGGTCGAAAAGAGGCGATAGTCAACGGCGAAGATGAACTCAACGTGACAGCTTTCTGAAGAGGTGACTGGAGTGACCCTGTCTCGATCCACCGATGAGGGAGCGCCGAAGAGAGGCTTCTGCCTCTAGGAGGGCAATCTGCCGGGAGGGACGCTAAGGACGGAGGTGGGTCACGAGCATTGGGGGAAGTGGCATGGGTGAGTTTGTGGAAGATGATCGCCCGTTGCCTGCAGGAGCAAAGTTTGGGGAAGACGGGAAACCTCTCCGAGGGTGGTTTCCCGATCCGACCAAGCGCCATGAGGAGCGGTATTTCTCTCAGGGTGTGGTAACCAAGCTCTATCGGGACGGGTTCGCAGAGGGCCACACGGTCGAGGGTTACGACGACGTGTCAGCTGACCTCGTTTCAGCGACGACGACGAGCGCGGAGTAAGCTCCGGCCATCGCAGCACCGAGGCGGAACGTGCCGTTTCTTCGCTCCCAGCCGATTGACCGGACCGCCCCATAATCCCGAGGGGCGGTTGATCCCGGTCGCCCGTGGCGGTCCTCACCTCGGGGGCTTGGGCTGGCCGGACCCAGCCCCGCAATCCCGGGCGGTCCAAGCGACGAGGCTGGGACGAGCGGAATGTCACCATGCTTCGGATCGAAGCGGTGCCCGGGGGATATTTGGCTGAGGTCGGTCCTCCCGAGGCCGATGAGACCTGGTCGTCGCCAAAGCCCCTTCCTGTTCTAGGCCTGGCCCAGGAACTCCGCCGTATTGGATGTCAGGCGGCCCACATCACCGAAGCATTCGAGGCCACTGGGACTGAATGGCGCAAGCAGAGTCAAGATGTGCTGGCTGAGATTGTTGGCTTCCCCTCTTTTGCGCAAGAGGATCGAGCAGATGGTGGCTGCAATCGAACGTGAACTTCTGAAGCGCGACGCCTCAGCCTGGCTCTCGGGCAGGGTGACGGGGATCGCTCCGGCGGCGGGTGTTACGAGGGCGCTCTGGTTAGCGAAGGCCCCGACCGCGGCCTTGATCAGGCCAGGCGACCACCGGCACTATCGGTCGGTTCTACCCCGAGCCGTAGGTGAACTGGTCGTCGGGGTTGACCGGGCTGGCCCCAAGTGGCGAGTTGACCTGCACATCGACGGTCGTCGGGGCGCCTCCTGGAGCAGACGGAGCGGTCACGGTGACCTCCGAAGTCGAAACAACGGTGAAGTCAGTAGTGACCGCTAACCCGAAGGAGACGCTCGTGACCCCAAGGTCGAAGTGGACACCGGTAATCGTCACTGTTGTACGGCCGGTGATTGGCCCCTGTGATGGAGAGATTCCTGTGACACTCGGCCACGCTTCACCGCCGGTCACGGTATGAAGGATTAACGCCCCATTGGAATCGCTACCCACTGCCCAGCAGCTACTGGCACTGACACAGTTCACGGCTTCGAGGTTCGCTTGTGAGTCGGCGGTCGCCTCAGGCTGCCATGTTGACCCGCCGTCGGAGGTGCTCAGTACGGGCGAGCCATAGGACGAGACGGCAGGGGTGCCCACAGCGAGGCAGCTCGTCGTGTTGAGGCAGCTGACTGAAACCGCCGGGGCGAGTAACGAATCAAAGGGCAGCCTTGACAGGGCCCAGCTCCCATCGGACCGGGACAGGCTGAATGCGTGGTCGACCCCGCCGTTCTCCTCGCCTCCGTTGTCCTCTCCCAAGGCGATGCACGTGGTCGTCGTTGGACACGACACGGAGATGAACTCGCTGTCATCCCGACCAACGAGAACAGACGACCAATTTTCTCCCCCATCGTCGGTGTAGACGAGCACACCGATCGTAATGTCGATTCCCTCGGGCGGTAGGGTGGTCTCTCCTTGGCTAATCAGATAGCTCACCGCGCCAACCCCGACACAGACGCCGGTCGAGGGGCAAGAGAGCGAGAGGCTCACCCCGTTTGCTCCGGCAACTTGCCCGTCGGTGGTCCCGTCGAATGCAGGAATCGGCCAGGTCTCTTGGTTCCATGTGGTGCCACCGTCGCTCGTCGCTTCGACAAGCCCGGCTGACTGGATGGACCCACTGGGCATCGAGAAGGAACCAGCCGACACTCCGACGGATGCCCAGCAGTCCTCCGCGCCCTGACACGCCACCGAAGAGAGCGATGCAGTTGGAGGCAGGTCGGCGATCGCCGTCTGCGACCACGCACTGCCTCCATCGTCCGACGTGAGCACGGTGCCATCGTCACCCACGGCGACACAGATCACGGTGCCAGAACATGACACCGCTTGAAGAGGCGGCCCGCTGACACCGGAGAGTTCAGTTGTCCAGGAACCGCCTGAGTCAGTGGTTTGCTCAACGAGTGCGCCACCCGATCGACTTCCAACTGCTATGCAGGTCGTATCGCTGATACATGCCACACCTTTGAGGACTCCGCTAGTCCGAGAAAGCTGGATCAACCAACCGAGACAGCCGCTCAGTCCAAAGGCGATCAATGCAGCTCCAGCCGGGACAATCAGACGACGGTTCCGAGGTGCTCCGAACCTCGCCATGCCACACTCCCCCCGCCCAGTGCAACGCTATCCCAGCACGCTCCGACCGGGATGCCGCATCCGGTCGCCCTGGCTCTGAGGCCGCCCATCCGGGATCAAGCCCTAAGCGATCTCGATCGGCCTCGGCTGGCTCGCTTGGCCGAAGAACTACCTGCCTTGTGCTTGGATACGGAGGTGCCCAATCACCAAGACGCTCCCCGGATCGTGAACGCCAGCTGCGAGATTGGAGCAAGCGCTGAAAGGATCTTCGAGTTCATTGCCGACCCGACGCAACAACCTCGATGGGACGGCAATGACAACCTCGTCGAAGCCACCCACGGGCAGCGCGTTAGGAAGCTGGGCGACGTGTTCAGCATGAAAACCACAAGGGGGAACGTCCGAGAGAATCACGTCGTCGAGTTCGAAGAGGGTAGGCGTATTGCATGGAAGCCCGCCGAACCCGGCCAGGAGCCGCCAGGCCACCTGTGGCGGTGGGAGCTTGAGCCGATCACACCATCACGAACGCGAGTCACCCACACCTACGACTGGACTCAGTTGACGGATGAGAAGCGACTTGCGCGTGCTCGGGCGACCACGGCCGACCGGTTGCAGGCCTCTCTCGACCGCCTCGCCAACCTCGTCGAAGGCGAGTGACGGACGGCCGAGCGGTATCGCTCACGACTGGGATAGCAGGATGGTCTGAGCCCTCCGGATCGGCGGATCGGCCTGGCCAAGGCGTCCTGCTCCCGGCAGTACAGGTCGGTCGTGAACGGTCCAATACGCGTCCATGCGTGATTTCCGTGCTGCTGGTATAGCCAAGGGAGTCGGCGGCGTTCCTGGACTATGCGGCCTCATCACCCTCGGGAGGCGACTCTGCTCCGTTCCCGCTGGTCCCGTGTGACTTCTTCCGCCGCTCGACCCGGCGCAACCACTGGCATTCATGGCACTGGCAAGTGCAGAGGAGCACGAGATGCTCGCAATCCTTGTGATCCCCGTTCCGGCAGGCGGTGGAAACGTAGTTCTGCCTTGTCCTCACTTAGTGGTCCCTCTTCGCCTCTCGACTTTCGGAGCTAGTTAGGAATCTCCTGTCACGATCCTGCAGGAGCCTCTGGATTAGGGGGCGGCAGGCTGAGAGGAACCATAGGCACAGCTGAAGGCGTCTCCGGCGGAGTCGGGCTCAGAGGGCACTGAGACAACCTTGCTAGTGGATGAGCTTCCCTGCACCATCTCCCCCCCTGTGCCTGGCGCAATCTGCATATCGGCGCCATTTATTTCCAGCACACTAGGAGCACCGAAGGTTGCGCTCGTGTAATCCGCGAGTGAGGAAATGCTCCCGTTCACTTCGGGTGCTTCGACGATATATTCAGCCGAATTGTCAGGTCCCGAATAGGACTGGCAGCTGGCGAATTCCTTTTGTGCCGCATGGGTACTGCTGCCGTTGTCTGTCAATGTGATGAGCCATTTCCCTGAACTGCAAGTCACGGGCGACTTGATGGCCGACGTCTGTTGAGCGATCGAAACGGTGATCGAGTCGCCAGGCTGGATGGTGATGGAAGAGATGGTGGTCTCGCTGGCGGGAAGGATCTCCCACCAAGCGAAGTAGGAAGCCTTGCCGGCGGTGTAGAACTGCGAAGTGCCGGCTTGGATTAGATCGTTGTTGGTGAAGCCGTCGATGCCCGTCCATAGCGACGAATAGGTAGCCGAGACCGAGGATGTCACCGTAGGCACGGTCCATGTGGCGCTCACGCTCGTGTACTTGCCTGAGTAGCTCTTATTGGA
>Ga0187782_10001649_pt1 | contig 16367 bp, 20 predicted proteins | sample 0715_SJ02_MP15_2_FD_132454 | JGI IMG/M metagenome (GOLD analysis project Ga0187782, IMG submission 132454) | Tropical peat soil microbial communities from peatlands in Department of Meta, Colombia - 0715_SJ02_MP15_20_MG | ecosystem: Environmental > Terrestrial > Soil > Wetlands > Peat | place...
CTGCTCGTGGCCGTCCAATGCGGCCAGGCGGGAGGTACCTGCTTCTGCGCCTCGATGGGCACCGGACCCGCCGTGACGGACGGCTACGACCTCGCCCTGACCGAACTGCTCCGGGACGGACGGCACGAGTTCCTCGTCGACGTTGGGACCCGGCGGGGGGCCGCCGTCGTGGACGGCGTCCCGATGCGCGCGGCGGGACCGGACGACGTCCGTGCGATGCAAGCGTGCGTCGCACGGGCCACGCAATCGATGGGACGGACGCTCGACACCACGGGGATCCATGACCTCCTCGTCAGCCGGCCGGAGTCGCCGGAATGGGATGACGTCGGACGTCGATGCCTCGCGTGCACGAACTGCACGATGGCGTGCCCGACCTGCTTCTGCCACTCTACGGAGGAGGTGCCGGATCTCGCCGCGGAGCGCGTCGAGCGCTGGCGTCGGTGGGACTCCTGCTTCAACCTCGGCTTCTCCGAGCTGCACACCGGCAGCGTCCGCGTGACCACGCCCACCCGCTACCGCCAGTGGTTGACGCACAAGCTCGCCACGTGGTACGACCAGTTCGGGAGTTCCGGGTGCGTCGGGTGCGGTCGGTGCATCACCTGGTGCCCCGTCGGGATCGACATCACCGCCGAGGTTCGTGCGATCCGTAGCGCCCCCGAACGGCGGCCGGAGGCGAAGGCCCCATGAGCGCCTCCGACGAGCCTCCGCTCGAAACGGCTCTCGCCGCCCATCCGTTCCTGCGCGGGCTCAGCCCCGCGCTCCTTCGAGAGATCGCCGGTCATACGGAGCGGAGGGAGTACGGGCCCGACGTGACGATCGCTCGGGAAGGGGATCCGGCGCTCGAGTTCTTCCTGATCACCTCGGGCAAGGTGGGCCTCGAAATGGTTGCGCCCGACCGGCCCCATCTGACGATCCTCACCCTCGGGACCGGCGAGGTCTTTGGTTGGTCGTGGCTCACGCCCTCCCACCGCTGGCGGGTCGACGCACGGACCCTGAAACCGACGCAGGTGCTCGTAGTCGCGGGCGAGGCCCTGCGCCGGATCCTCGAGGAGCATCCGGAAGACGGTTACCAATTCCTCCTTCGCCTCGTCCCGATCCTGGGCCAGCGATTGGACGCCACGCGTCTGCAGGTGCTCGATGTCCATCAACTCTGAACCCTCGAGCGGGTCCGCGCACGCCCCCGCCGGCGAGCCGCCGCTGGCTCCGATCCCGTACACCGTGCTGACGCGCACCGTCGACACTCCCGACACGATCACCCTCTCCCTGGCCCCGACCGGCTCGGCGCGGCTCGCGCCGTTCGTTCCGGGCCAGTTCAACATGCTCTCGCGCCTCGGACACGGCGAAGCGGCGATCTCGATCAGCGGGGACCCGACGCGGCCCTACGTCCTCCTCCACACGATCCGTCTCGCGGGGCTCGGGACGCAAGCGATCGCGTCCGCGACGCCGGGAACGGTGCTCGCGGTCCGGGGCCCGTACGGGCGCGGTTGGCCCCTCGACCGCGCGCGCGGCAAGGACGTGGTCGTGGTCGCCGGCGGCCTCGGGCTGCCGCCCCTGCGACCGTTGATCTACGAGGTGTTCCGCCGCCGAAGCGAGTTTGGCCGTTTCGAAGTGATCTACGGCGCCCGCACCCCCTCGGACCTCGTCTTCTATTCGGAGCTCCAGCAGTGGCGCTATCGTTCGGACTCCCGGTTCCAGGTCACCGTCGATGCCGCCGGGCGCGACTGGTACGGCGACGTCGGTCTCGTGACCCTGCGGATCCCGGATGCACGCTTCGACGGCCCGAACACGGTCGCCTTCCTCTGCGGGCCGGAGATCATGATGCGATTTGCGGGGGAGGCGCTCGCGGCGCGCGGCGTGCCTCCCGAAGAGATCTGGGTGTCGATGGAGCGGAACATGAAGTGCGGGATCGGCCAGTGCGGACACTGCCAGCTCGGGCCCTACCTATTGTGCCGGGACGGCCCCGTGCTTCGCTACCGCGAGCTCGCCCCGCTCTTCCGTATCCGGGGGCTCTAGCATGCCCGCGTCCCCCCGGCCGCGGCTCGCGGTCTGGAAGTTCGCGTCGTGCGACGGCTGCCAGCTCTCCCTGCTCGACTGCGAGGACGAGCTGCTCGCGGTCGCCGGGGAGGTCGAGATCTCGAATTTCGTCGAGGCCTCGAGCGCGGTGGCTCCGGGACCGTACGACCTCTCGTTGGTCGAAGGCTCGATCACCACCGAGCACGACCGCCATCGGATCCAGGACGTGCGGGCCCAGTCCCGACACCTGATCACGATCGGCGCGTGCGCGACCTCGGGCGGGATCCAGGCGCTCAAGAACTTCGCCCACCTCGAGGACTTCCAGCGCGCGGTCTACGCTCGGCCCGAGTACATCGAGTCGCTCGCGACCTCCACCGCCATCGCCGACCACATCAAGGTCGATTTCGAGCTGCGGGGATGTCCGATCAACAAGCACCAGCTCCTCGAGGTGATCTCCGCCTTCCTCCACGGCCGTCGACCGAACGTGCCGACCGACAGCGTCTGCATCGAGTGCAAGCGGCGCGGCACGGTCTGCGTGGTCGTGGCGCAGGGGACGCCCTGCCTCGGACCGGTGACGCAGGCCGGCTGCGGGGCGATCTGCCCCGCGTACCAGCGGGGATGCTACGGCTGCTTCGGGCCGCAGGACACCCCGAACACCGAGGCGTGGACCCGAAAGCTCCGGGACCTCGGGCTGAGCCCGATCGACGTGCAGCACGTCTACCGCACGTTCAACGCCGGCGCGAAGCCGTTCCGCGCGGCGGGCGATGCCGCGGGTGTCCGGGAGGGAACATGAACGAGCGGACGATCGCCGTCGACTACCTCGCCCGGGTCGAAGGCGAGGGCGCGCTCCGGGTCCGGATCGAGCACGGCACGGCGAAGGAGGTCGAGCTGCGAATCTTCGAGCCCCCGCGCTTCTTCGAGGCCCTCCTGCGCGGTCGGGCCGCGACCGAGGCGCCCGACATCACGGCGCGGATCTGCGGCATCTGCCCCGTCGCCTACCAGATGAGCGCCTGCCACTCCATCGAGCAGGCGTACGGGATCCACGTCACCGGCGTGCTGCGGGACCTGCGCCGTCTGCTGTACTGCGGCGAGTGGATCGAGAGCCACGCGCTCCACATCTACCTGCTGCACGCGCCGGACTTCCTCGGCTACCCGGACGCGATCCGTCTGGCCCACGACCGCCCCGACGCCGTCCAGGCCGGGCTCGCGCTCAAGAAGGTCGGCAACCAGATCCTCACCCTCCTCGGGGGCCGCGAGGTACACCCGATCAACGTCCGCGTCGGCGGGTTCTATCGCGCGCCCTCGCGCGACGAGCTCGAGACCCTTCGGCGCCCGCTCGAGGAAGCGTCCTCGCTGGCGGAGCGCACGGTCCGGTTCGCCGCCGGGCTCCACTTCCCTCCCATCGAGGAGGAGTACGAGTTCGTGGCGCTGCGTCACCCCGAGGAGTACCCCCTCAACGAGGGCGAGCTCGTCTCGAGCCGCGGCCTGCGGATCCCGGTGACCCGCTTCGAAGAGGAGTTCGAGGAGGTGCAAGTACCGTACTCGCACGCGCTCCAGGCGCACCGCCGAGGCGGGGGGGCGTACCTCGTCGGTCCCCTCGCACGGTACGCGCTGAACCGGGACCGGCTCCCGCCCCGGGCGCGGAAGCTCGCCGACGAGGTGGGTCTCGAGGAGGTGGTCCGGAACCCGTACCGGAGCATCGTCGTCCGCGCCATCGAGATCGTCTTCGCCTGCGAGGAAGCGCTGCGGCTGATCGACCGGTACAGCCCCCCGGCGGCTGCCCGCGTGCCGCTCCCCGCGACCCCCTCGCAGACCCGGGGCTGCGCGATCACCGAGGCTCCCCGCGGGATCCTCTACCACCGATACGATCTCGAGCCCGACGGGCGGATCCGCGAGGCGAAGATCGTTCCCCCGACCTCGCAGAACCAGACGCGGATCGAGGAGGACGTGCGTCACGTCGTGGCCGGTGCCATCGATCGACCCGACGCGGAGCTCGCCGACGCATGCGAGAAGGCGATCCGCAACCACGACCCGTGCATCTCGTGCGCCACGCACTTCCTCAAGCTCGAGGTGGAGCGTGTCTGACGCGGCCGGTTCGGGCCGCGCGCTCGTGATCGGGCTCGGCCACGACGACCGGTGCGACGACGGCGCCGGCCTCGATGTCGTGCGATGGCTCCGCCAGCAACCGAACGTTCCGGCGGACCTCCGGGAGGGCCCGGGGGACCTCTCGGCGCTGCTGGAAGTTTGGACGGACCACCGGTACGTCGTGCTCGTCGATGCGATGCGTTCGGGCGCGAGGCCGGGCGAGGTACGGCGCTGGGAGCAGGACGAGGCGCTGGCCTTGCCGGCGGCGGTGACGGTCTCTTCGCACGGCCTCGCGCTCCCCGACGTGCTGCGGCTCGCGCGGGACCTGCATCGGCTTCCCGAGCACATCGTCGTGTTCGGCATCGAGGCGTCGACGACCGGATACGGACGCGAGCGCAGCCCACGAATCCGGGCGGCCGTTCCGATCGTCGCCCGTCGGATCCTCGAGGAGCTCGCCGCGGGACCCCGGAGCGCCCGCGATGCATGAGTCGGTGCTCTTCCGGGACCTCCGCGAGGCCCTGATCCGCACGGCGGCGGGCGAGGGAGCGGACCGGATCACCCGGGCCAGCGTATGGATCGGGGCGCTCTCCCACGTCAATCCCCCGATGCTCCGAGAGGAGTGGCCGGAGATCGTCGCGGGGACCCCGGCCGAGGGCTCGGAGCTCAGGATCGAGACGTCGAGCGATCTCGACGATCCTCGGGCCGCGTCGATCGTCCTCCTCACCGTCACGGTTCTGTCGGACGGAGAGTCGTCCGGCGGATCCGGTCCTTCCTAGCGTCGCAGCAGGGGCCGGGCTCCCAGACCGGCACCGGCGTTTTCGCCCGGCCGTTCCGGACGAGGGTGGCGTACCGGAAGTTCGAGCAGGACGAGCGCGACCAGGACCAGCGCCAGTCCGACGAGCTCGGCGGTACCGAAGGTCTCCCCGAACGCGAGGACCCCGACGATCAGCGCGACGACCGGGTTCAGGAACGTGACCAGATTCGCCGAGACCGGTCCGGTCCGGCGCACCAGCTCAAAGTAGAGGGTGTAGCCGACGACCATCGAGACGAGCGCGAAGTAGAGCACCGATCCCACCACGGCGGGGCTCGCGGGGAGGGCGAACGACCGGGCGAGGAACGGAAGGGTCGCGAGCCCGAGGCCGGCGGCCCCGGAGAATTGAGCCGCCTGGCCCCACCGGCCCTCCCCGTGCGGCCGATATTGCGCGAGGAGCACCGCCCCCGTCCCCTGGCAGATCGCCCCGATCCCGAACGCGACGAGCGCCCAGTCGTTCGTGATCGGACCTCCGCTCGAGGCCGCGAGCGAGAGCGCGAGCACGCCCGCGATACCCAGCGCGAGCCCCCCGAGGCGCAGGGCGCTCGGACGTGCGGCGCGGTGCAGGAGGAACAGTACCAGCAGGCTGATCGCCGGCGCGGTCGCGTAGACGATCGCCGCCGCGCCCCCCGTCGCGAACTGCATCCCCCAGAAGAGCGGGATGTTGATCCCGCCGATCATGAGCGCGCCCAGACCGGCCGATATCCCGAGCTCCCGGACCGGTGGTCGGGTCGACCGGGAGAATGCGGCGACGAGGAACGCGAGCGCCGCCGCGAGGAGAAAGTCCACCGTGACGAGCAGGAACGGGTCCGCGCCGGCATCGATGCCCATCCGGACGATCGGAAACGTCGACCCCCAGAGGATGCCCAGGACGACGAGCAGACCCATTCCGATGCCGGGCGAGCCGGCCGGGGCGGACGGGGCGGACACGGTTCCACTTCGTTGGGTCCGTGGGTACCGATCGGCGCAACCGACGGCGCTTGCCCTTTCCTAAGCGTCCGCGTAGAGATCGTGTTCGGCCCGGGCCGGTGCGGCGCGCTTCGGTCGGGGGTGGAGCGCGCCCCGGTGCGGCGTACGGGGCTGGGGCGTGAGGGCGCCGACGATGTCCGCGCGCGAAACGATCCCGACGAGCTTGCCCGACTCGTCGAGGATCGGAAGACGGTGGATGTGGTGGCCGTGCATCTGCTGGGCGGCTTCGTTGACCGTCGCCGTCGGGCCGAGCGTGATCGCGGGGCTCGTCATCGCCTCCTTGACGAAGCCGTTCTCGAGGCGATGGCGGCAGACATCGAGCAGGGACGGGCCCCGCTTCGGCGCCGACGCCAGAAGAAGGTCGATGAGCCCGCGAGGGCTCGAGATCCCCGCCGAGAGATCGAGGACGCGGACGAGGTCCTTCTCGCTGAGCACACCGACCACGCTCCCGTCCGTCGCGACCACGGGCAGACCCGAAACGTGGAGCTCGCGCATCAATCGGGCGGCTTCGAACAGTCGAGCCTGCGGGCGGGTCGTTCCCACGAGCCGCGTCATGATCTCCCCCACGGTCCGGTCCGTCACCATACGACCCACTCCGTGTCCGAAATCGGGGTCGGAGACCTATAGCCTCGAGGTCAACCCGGTTCGACGGGTCGTTCATCAAGGCTATCTCCGCTCCCCGAATGGAGGACCGATCATGTGCCTCGCCGTGCCCGGACAGATCGTCTCGATCCGCGTGGAACCGGACGGCCACCGGACCGCGATCCTCGACTACGACGGCCGATCTCGCTCGGCGAGCCTGATGTACCTTCCCGAGGCGAGCGTGGGGGACTACATCCTGGTCCAGGCGGGCTTCGGGATCCGACGCCTGACCGACGAGCAAGCCCAGGAAGTGCTCGCGTCCCTCGCCGCCGGGTCCGCGGCGGTCGCCGGGACCGCTGCGCCGTGATCCTCGAAGGCACGAAGGACGGTGTTTCATGACAGGCTCTACCTCCAGCGGTGCAGGAACCGGGAACGCGGTGCGGATCGGGCTCGTCCTGGTGTTCGCGACCGCGTTCATCAGCGGCCTCTCGACGTTCGTGAACGGCTACGCGGTCGCCGGCACCAACTCCGCCGCCTTCGTCACCGTACGAAACATGGTGGTCGTCGTGCTCCTGGTCCCGATCGCGGTCGTCGCGGCCCTCTGGCGCAGAAATTCGATCCACCTTCGAGGGAAGGACTGGGGTCGGCTCGCGATCATCGGGTTGATCGGCGGGGCGATCCCGTTCCTTCTCTTCTTCCACGGACTGCAGCTCGCCGTCGAGGAGGGGGGCTCGACGACCGCGTCGTTCGTCTACCGGACGCTCTTCATCTTCGCGACGGTCTTCGGACTCGTTTTCCTCGGGGAACGGTTTCGTTGGGAGGTGGTCGCGATCGCCGGCGCGCTGCTGGCCGGTTGCTACTTCCTGCTCGCGATGCACACCGTCGTCCTGGGCGTCGGAGCGCTCTACGTGCTCGCCGCGACGGTCCTGTGGGCCGGAGAGTACACCCTTTCGAAGCGGGTGCTCGCGGACCTGCCGTCGAGCGTCGTGGGGCTCGGCCGCATGGGATTCGGTGCCGTATTCCTCGCGGCTTATCTCGCCCTGACTGCCCAGTGGAGCGCCGTCGCCACCTTCACCCCCGGCCAATGGATGTGGGTGGGGATCAGCGCCCTCCTCCTGACCGCGTTCGTCGCGACGTGGTATGCGGGACTCGCCCGGGTCGATCTCAGCGTGGCGGCCGCGGTCCTCGTTCTCGGATTCGTCTTCACGTGGCTCCTGGCGCTCATCGTGCAGCATACCGTGGTCACGTGGGTCCCCGCGCTCGGCGCCCTGATCATCGTCCTGGGGTTGGGGGCGTTGATCGCCTCGCCCTCGCTGCGGAGATGGCTCGGCGAGGACCGGGCCGTCGTGCCGCAACCGGGACCTCCCGACACCTGACATGGAGGGCTTCCGACTCGCGGCGCGGTTCAGCATTGCGACGAACCGGCTGAACTACTGCGGGCCCGCGGACGCGGCACCGGTACTCTACCGGGCCATCGTCGACGGTTCGGATCGGGCCGCCACGGAGGAGGCGCTCGCGCAGTTCGAAGCGCTCTATCCCTACCTCGAGGCGATCGCCCGGAAGCACGGTCGGCACCCGTTCGATCCTGAGGTCGTCGAAGCGTACTGGATCGGCAACGCGCTCCTCGACGATTTCGGCCGGGAGGACTTTCCGCCCCTCCTGCGCGCGCTGGTCGCGCGCGGGCTCCCCGGATTCGTCGCGCGCGAGCTCGAGCGGGACCTGCCGGCGCACCCCATCCCCCACCACCTGTTCCACGTGCTGTTCGTCGGCGTAGGGTCGGTCACCGGCCACGTGACGACCAATCTATCGAACGCCGAACTTTGCCGGCCGGGATGGGGGAAGGTGCGGGAGATCGGGCCGAACCAGCTCGAGGTGCAGCAGTCCACGCTCGTCGCAGCGGAGGGTGGAGTGGCGCTGGGGGAGGATCGCCGCGCGACGATCGCGTACGACCGCCGGATGCTACCGGACCTGGCCGTCGGAGATACGATCGCCGTCCACTGGGGATGGGGGGCCCTTCGGCTGGAGCGCTCGCAGGCCGAGGCGCTGGAGCGGTACACGCGCCGATCGATCGCGGCCGCGCATCGTCGGGGTGTGCTGGATTCGCGTCTCGCCGATCCCGAGGCAGGCCGCGGGACGACCGCCGGGTGAATCGGAATCCGGGACGACGGGCGCGGCCCGTCGCAAGAGGGCCGTCCACCCTCTCGCGGGTGCCCTTCCCCACGGGATCGATCGCCCCGGAACCCGAGCGATCCGCCCCGTGACTCGGAAGGCGAGCAAGGTACTCCTTCCGGCCAGAGATTCTGGTCAACTCTAGTGAAACGAAACGGGTTCGGTCATCCTCCCCGGAGCGCGAACGGTCGCGCGCTCCCGCAATGTTAATGAGCGGGTCCTCCCCCAATAACGATGCACCGAGTTGCCACGGGACGCCGGGTTGTTCCGGGGCACGACGACCGGTGACAAGCAAACATGCCAGCAAGGACAACTAAGCGCCGAAAGCCGAGATACCTCGTAGCGGTCTACCTGACGAAGACGATGATGCAGAAGCTCAAGACAACGGCGCGTAAGGAGCGCCGTTCTGTCTCGAAGCAGGCGCTCGTGCTCATCGAGCAGAGCCTCGGCACCAACGGGTCGAGGGCATAGGTCCCTCCCGCGTGGCCCGCGCGCCGCCGGGCCACGTTCTCCCCGGCCGGGATAGGAGCCATCGACGACTCACCATAAATCTCTCGGCCGCGCGCATCAAAACGTACCTCTAAGTACCCCCCTCCGGGATGGCATCTGCAAACAACCTCGCGTCGCACGTTTCCGACCGGGTTGACCGGGTGCGCCCACCCTCGCCGGGCCGGAGAGTGCCGCGCGGGGAGAGCAACACAATGGAGTGGAAGGAACGACCCGCGGATGTGGCGGTCCACATTACGCCGGGCGAACCGCTGACGGACCTTCGCCGGCTCCATATGTGGATCGGGGACCTCGACGAGATCACGGTCGGGGGTCGCCTCGAGCTGCTGTCGCTGGACGAGCGCGAACGTGCCCGCCTCCTCGCGGACCCGGGCGAGCGCCACCGGTTCCTCGCGGCGTGCATCTTCACCCGCGAGGTGATGGGCCAGGTCACCGGGGTCGATCCGAAGGATCTCCGGTTCCTCGAGGGGGACTTCGGTCGCCCCGAGCTGGCGCCCTACCGGGCGCCGGGCGAGCATCCGCGGGGGATCCGCTTCGGCCTCTCCCGCTCGGAGCGCGCCCTCGTCCTCGGTCTGACCGTCGGCCGGGACGTGGGGATCGGCCTCGAGGTGGTCCGCCCGTTCGAGAAGCTCGATCAGCTCGCCGAGGCGCAGTTCACCGAGGCCCAGGTCCGGCACTTGCGGAGCCTTTCCGAACGCGACTTCCTCGTCGAGTTCTGCCGGCTCTGGACCCGGCGCGAGGCCATCGCGAACCTCGATGGGACGGCGTTCCTGCGTCCGGGTCATCTCCCCGGCCGGCCGGCGCGCACCACAACGTTCGAATTCGCCCTTCAGGACAAGCTGGTCGTCGGCTCGATGGCCGTCCGCCGGTGATCCACACCGACCCGAGCCCGCCGGTCGGACGACCGTTTCACTCCTCGAGGTCGAAATAGATCTTCACGGTCGCGTGATACTCCGCGATCTTCTGGTTCTTGACGCTCCCCTCGAGCTCGGTGACCCGGAACCATCGAATGTTCCGGACCGTCTTCGCGGCGGTCGCGACCGCGCTTTCGGCGGCCTTGGCGAACCCTTGGGTCGACGTGCCTACTACTTCGCTCACTTTCTGGACCATCGGAGGACCTCGAACGGGGATTTCGAGGGGCGAGAAAGAACCTGCGGTTCGGCGACGCTCATGCCGACACGGTGTCGCGAAAGCTATTCGACGCTGCGGGGGTCGGCATTCGAACGAACCTGCTCGAGGATCTTCCCCACGATCTGTTCCACCGGCGGGCGCGCGTCGACCTCGATCCCGTAGCGGACCTCCGCGACCTTTCGGAAGACGTCGCGCGTCGCCGCTGCGCCGAAGGACCCTTCGCGCGCGCGATCGCGCTGGACGCAGGTGGCGAGCGGTGCAACCAGGGTGACGACCAAGTGAGGGGTTCCGAGCCGCGCCAAGAGATCCTCGATCGCGCCCCGGTGATAGAAGTTGCCGTCTACGATGACCGGGGCCCCCTTGCGCAACGTAGGGGCGGCTTCGTTCGCGGCGAACGTGTTGGCGCGCACGAACGCGGCCTCGGAGATGTATCCGTCCTCCCACTGCTCGAGCCCCTCCCGTTCGAGAATGTCATCGATCGAGATGACGCGGGCACGGAGTTCCTTCGCGAGCGCCCGCGCGACGGTGGTCTTCCCGACCCCGAGCGGCCCGCGGAGGACGATACAGACGCCCGATCGAGTCAACTTCGGAACCCGGTGTTCAGCAACCCGCGGAGGAGGTCGGTATGCTTGCGTTCGTCGGCTTCCATGCTCGCGATGAGGATGGCCATCGTCCCCCCGAGGTGGCGGGCCGACGACGAATCCGCCTGCGCCTCGGCCCGCCGTTCGCCCTCGATCAGCGCCTCGACCTCCTTCCGTGTGATCCCCGAGGCATAGGCGGTCGATACGCCGCGATCGATGTACGGCGCGAGCGACGCGACGATCTCGGCGTGCCGAAGGCTATCGGAGGCGATCTGTCGGAGCACCGCGCGAGTCAACTCGTCCCGGGCTCGCTGGGCCAGCCGCATGCACTGAGCGACCGCCACCTGCTCCGCACGGACGCGGTCCCGGATCCACTTCGAGAGCTGGCGCAGCTCGGGGGAGGGTCCGTCCGGGGATCGGCGGGCCGCGGACCGGGATCGGCGACCGGGCGCTCCGGGCAGCTCGGAGAGAGCGGCCGCCCCCTCCAGGACCACGCGGGTCGGCCCGCGACCGGTCTCTTGCCCCTCGATGAGGCCCTCTATCGTGCGACGCGCGATCGACTGGGCCCGTTCGTCCGTCGAGAACGCAAGGAACCCGGCGCCGACGCGCTTGCCCGAGAGGTACTGCGAGACCGCCGAGGGGGCGAGGCCCAGGAGGTCGGCGACCCGGCGGGCCGATAGCCCCAGGTGCTCGACCCCTTCGCGCGCCGCGAGTGCTTGCAACAGGTACACCCAAGAGATCGACGCCGTGTGGGATTTCGTCATGGTCGTTGTGTGACCGCCCCCCGCGGGTGCGCATATTCACTCCGTGAACTTAACTGTCGCGCGGTCACGAACCTAGCTCTTAAATACGCACCCCTGAGTGGGTAAATTGGAGCAGGGTCCGGATGAACGACTTCGCGCTGTTCATGACGCTGACCGCGATCATGGGGATGTCGATCTTCCTGTCGCTGCCGGTCGTCTACAGCAAGCGGGCGCAGGGCCGCTGGGCGGTGGTCCTGAACGCGGTCGCCATCGGGATCCTGATTTTCCTGCTCGCGGACGTGTTCTCCGACGTCTCGCCGATTCTCTACCCGAACGGATACGTCGCGAACGCGACCTACTCGATCGCGTTCGCCGTCGCGTTCGTCGCGGCGTTCCTCGTGCTCTACTTCGTGGACAACCTGCCGCGTCCGGCCCCCCGCGGCGCAGCCTCCCCGGTCCCGGCGGGGGACGACTCCGATCTCCGCCCCCGGACCGCCGCGCTGATCATCGCGCTCGGGATCGGCCTACAGAACCTCACGGAGGGCCTTGTCTTCGGCGCGAACTGGTCGGCCGGCGAGATCGGGATCCTGGCGGTCGTCTTCGTCGGCTTCTTCCTGCAGAACGTGACCGAGGGGTTTCCGATCGCCTCCCCGTTCCTCGGTACGAAGGCCCGGCGCAACCTCGCCCTCCTCGCGGGCCTGTTCCTCATCGGGGGACTTCCGACGCTCATCGGTGGGGCGATCGGGTACTTCTGGAGCAGCGACCTCTTCCTCGTGATCTTCGACGCGCTCGCGATCGGCGCGATCGCCTACATCATCCTTCCAATGCTGCGGGTCGCGTTCCGGCCGCTCGAGAGCCGGGAGCTCTCGATCCGCCGGAACCAGCTCGTCTATCTCGGCGCGATGCTCGGATTCGCTCTGGGATTCGCCGTGAACGCGATCTGACGCGCTCGCCCGCGGTCGTGCCGCGCGCCCGCTCGCTCTTCCCCCGCATTCCCGGCGAACGCGCGCCCTTATGGACGCGCGGGGGCTCGCCCTCTCCCGGTGAGCGTTTTCGGCAAGTCCGCCGTCGTTTCGAAGACCCCGTTCCGACTGACGTTCGCGGGCGGAGGCACCGACCTCCCCGAGTACTACCGCGTGCACGGTCCGGGAGCGTGCGTGGCCGGGGCGATGGACAAGGGGATCTACGTGATGGTCGTCGAGAACTTCAACGCAGAGGAGATCCGGGTCAGTTACCGGATTACCGAGGACGCGAAGCGGAGCGTCGACGACATCAGCCACGGAGCGATCCGGGAAGCTCTGCGGCTCTTGAAGATCCCGAGCGGGGTCCAGGTCATCACGGCCACGCAGATGCCCTCCCGGGGCACCGGGATCGGTTCGAGCAGCAGCTGCGCGGTGGGTACGCTCCACGCGCTGCACGCCTGGAAGGGCGAGAAGGTCGGTCGACGGCAGCTCGCGCGCGAGGCCGTGCGCATCGAGCGCGACATCCTCCGCGAACCCGGCGGCATCCAGGACCAGTACTGCGCGGCGTTCGGGGGGCTGAATCTCATCCAGGTCGACCGCGATGGCGAGGTCCTCGTCCGGAGCCTCAATCTCGACAACGAAGGGCTGGACCTGCTGAACCATCACCTGATGCTCTTTTTCACCGGTCGCGAGCGCCGGGCGAGCGACATCCACGTCCAGCAGATCACCCAGATCGACGACCACCTGGACGAGTACGACCGGATGCGCAATCTGGCGCTCGAGACCGCCAAGGCGCTCGAGCGCCTTGACATCGGCGAGGTCGGCCGGTTGATGGACGAGAACTGGGAGTTGAAGAAGCGGCTCTCGGACGGGATCAGCAATCCAGAGATCGATCGGGCGTACGCGGCCGCAAAGGCCAACGGGGCGCTCGGAGCGAAGTTGCTCGGGGCCGGGGGCGGAGGGTTCCTCTTCCTCCTGGTCGAACCCGATCGGCAGAGCGACGTCCGACGCTCGCTCAATGGGCTCGGTCTCTCGCCGAAATCCGTGAACCTCGAGATCGCCGGTAGCACGATCGTCCACCAGGAATAGCGTCGCGCCGTATGGCGCCGTCCCGGCGGCGAATGCGGGAGGGCGCAACGTCGGAGTGGACCGCGTCTCTCCGATGAAAAATGGGTAGCCCCGTCCACGGAGCTTATCCCACAGTGCCGGAGTTAGCTAGCGGACCCGCCCCCTCGCGCGCGTTGCGCGGGTTCCGTCCCGGGACGGCAGAACGCCCATTAGGGCTGGGTCGGTGGCCCCCCGGCCGATCGGCGAGTGACGCGGGGAGCGGTCGGTCGGAACGCATGACGGACCCCATCGCTTTCCTGCTCGTCGCGGCGGCCTTCGGATTTGCGGTGAGCATCGGCGCCCACTACACCGGTGCCTGCATGGGCATGCCGTACGCGGCGGGGGCGATCCGCGCCGGCCGGGCGTTGCTCCTCATGGCGCCGCTCGCGCTCGTCGGCGCGGTGTTTGCGAGCGGGGCGGTCGTCGAGACGGTCGGCCACGGGATCCTCCTCACCACGTCGGTCGCGCTCGGTCTGGCGCTGGCGATCGTCGTGAGCGCGCTCGTCCTGACCAGCGCCTACAATTTCTTCACGATCCCGACGTCCACGATCCAAATCCTCGTCTTCTCCACCGTCGGCGCGGGGCTCGCGGCGGGGATCGCGATCCACTGGTCGACGATCGGCACGCTCCTCGTCCTCTGGGCCGTCGCGCCGTTCGCCGCGTTCGGCCTCGGCTACCTCTTCGTTCGAGCGGCGGACCACTTCCGGCCACGCCCGACGGGGACCTCGAACCTCACCCACGCCGCGGTGATCGGCCTCGTCGGTGTCGGTGCGGCAGCCTCGTTCGCGATGGGCGCCAATGACGTCGCGAACGCATCGGGGGCCCTCGTGATGACCGGGCTTCTCGGGGTCATGGCGGCTGCGCTGATCGGCGGGCTCGGGCTGGCGCTCGGCGTCCTCACCTGGGGACGCCCGCTCCTCAAGACCGTCGCGTTCGATATCGTCGAGCTCGACCCGCGGATGGCGATCAGTTCCCAGCTCGCGCAGTCGACGGTGATCCTCATCGCCGTCGCGTTCGGGCTCTTCACGTCCATGAACCAGGCACTGGTCGGCGCGATGATCGGGACGGGCATCGCTCGCCGACGCACGCCGGTGCTCTGGAAGGCCGTCCGCGGGATCCTGATCGGCTGGGCGGTGGGGCCTCTCTCGGGGGCGGCGCTCGGCTTCGCGCTGCCCGCCGCCTTCCGCGGGGCGGGCCTCTACTGACGCGGTCCGCTACGGGGCGGCGCCCGGCGGGAAGTAGGTCGCCCCGGCGGCCGTGACCTTCTTTCGGGCCGAGTCGATCCCTACCAAGAGCAGGATCGCGCCCACGATATTCAGGAGGGGGAAGATGAGGAGGATCGCGCCGACCTTGAACACGGTCTCGTCGTAGCGCGTGCCGAGTCGCCAGATCCCGATCAGCACGCCGATGTACCCTACGATCGCCATGATAGCCCCCACGCCGGTCAGGCCGAAACCGGCGAGCTCCTCCCCGCCCGGGAGGCAGCCCGTTGGAATCGGATTGCCGACCCCGGCGCACGCCACGGCCCGATAGAGCGCATCGAACAGCAAGCCGACACCCAGAGACGCAAGGACCACCCCGATCACGGCCACCAGCGCGAGCGACGCGGGCGACGTGAAGCGGTGGTCGTGAGCCGAGAGCTCGACGAAGCCGCCGCGCACGAGGAGGAGCTCGAGGATGCTGACCACCGCGGCCGTGCCGAGAGCCCCGACCCAGTACCACGGGGAGGGGAGCGCGACCGCGGTCCGGGTGAACGATCGATCGACACCGCCCAAGCCGAGCAGGCCTCCCGAGAGGCTCACCGCGATGTCGATCACCGCCAAGAGGAGGGCAAGAATGGTGGCGTACTGGATCAGCTTCAGCGCTCGGAGATCACTCTGCGCGGTCTTCGAGGTGGGAACCGAAGTCCCCGGTGCAGCACCGAACGCCGCGAAGGCAGCCCCGCCAGCGGCCGGCGGCGGAACCGCTCCGGGCACGGCAGCGCCGCACGAAGGGCAAAAAGTGCTTCCGGCCGGCACCGGCTTGCCGCAGTAGGAGCACGCGGACGCCGCCATCCCCGCCGGTAGCTCGAGGAGGGTCTTAGGCGTTCGCGACTCGAGTGCGTCATGATCTGCGGGAACCCCTCCACGATCCCGAGGAAAGAGGGAGAGTCCATGTCGCCCTCGCGCGCGTCCAGGATGCGCAGGCAGAACTCGAACACGGGCCCTCCATGGAATCTCGTTGATCCCCGCGCTCAGAGCATCTCCGACTTCGGGAAGGCTTGCCCGATTACGTCCCCGGACGACTCGCCCGCGTCCTGGGCGTCGGAAGGATCAACGTGAGGGAACTGCCTGTCGAACCCGAGCTGTCGCGATTCTGTCGAAGACGTGGAAAGCACTATTCCAAAGGCGCGCGGTCCGGCCGGCCTCGAGTGGACCCACGACAATCTGGAAATCTGGAGGGCGCGAGGATCACCGGGAGTGGCTGACCGATTGGTTGATCAGGTCGAACGTTTCCAGGTGACCGTAAACTCCGTCCCGCTTGCCTTCAAGTCGGACGGCTTCGCCATGATTCGTGAATCCGAATCCACCAGCGTGGACTTTACGAGATCTGACAAAGACGATGTCGGGAGCGTCGAGGTAGATGCAACGACTTCGCAACCGTCGAATGCGATTTTCTGCGTGAACTCGGTCAGCGCCTGCACGCAGCTCTTTTTCGTGCATGGATA
>Ga0187782_10001650_pt1 | contig 16365 bp, 11 predicted proteins | sample 0715_SJ02_MP15_2_FD_132454 | JGI IMG/M metagenome (GOLD analysis project Ga0187782, IMG submission 132454) | Tropical peat soil microbial communities from peatlands in Department of Meta, Colombia - 0715_SJ02_MP15_20_MG | ecosystem: Environmental > Terrestrial > Soil > Wetlands > Peat | place...
AACTCGGCGCCAAGGGCGAGGCGCGACGCCGGCTCACCGACCGGCTGTCCGACCACGTCAGAAAAGGCCAGCTGCTTGAAGTTGACTCCGGGCGCTACTCGATCCCACAAGTGAAGGCTTGGCGCAACATGTTCGTTGGTCGCCTCAGCATGCATCGCGACGGCTACGGCTTTGTCATTCCCGACGCCAATTCGCTTGACCCCAACCTGAAGGCTCGTCTTGCGAGCGATGTCTTCATTCCTCCGCCCGCTATCGGTTCCGCCATGCACGGCGATCGCGTGCTGACGGAGGTTACAGCTTTCCGCACCGACGGCCGAGCTGAAGGCCGCATCGTGCGCTCGGTCTCGCGTGCGCATCCGACCGTCGTCGGCATTTTCCACTACAGCCGCCGCCACAACTACGTGAAGCCGATCGACGAAAAAGTGACCCAGGAGATCATCATCCCTCCGGGGATGGAAATCCCTGACCTCGTAACCGCAGAAAATGCGGAGAGCGCCACGGACGGCAAGGAGAAATCCTCCGCGATCGGTACGCGCTCTGCGGTTCAGGATTCTTCGCGGAAATTGAAGGAGCCGCACGATAAACAAACTCGACACCGCGTGATTGGCGACCAAGCCGCCCGTCAAACCGATTGGCAGGATCTTGAAGGTGTGGTTGTCGATGTCGAGATTACAGACTGGCCGAGCGCTACCGAGAATCCGCGCGGGCGCGTGATCGAAATCCTGGGCGAAGAAAACGATTTCGGCGTCGACGTCGAAATCATGATCCGCAAATTCCACCTGCCGCACCGCTTCCCTGCTCAGGTAATGGAAGAAGCACAAGTGATTGAGAATGTCATCCCGGCGCGCGAGCTGCGTCATCGGCGTGATTACCGCGATCTCCCGATCGTCACGATTGACGGCGAAACCGCCCGCGATTTTGACGATGCGGTTCATGTGCAGCGGCTCGAAAACGGCAACCACGAACTCCAGGTCCATATCGCCGATGTCGCTCACTACGTCACCGCCGACTCCCCCCTCGACGAAGAAGCGCGCCTGCGCGGCACGAGCGTTTACTTCCCGGATCGCGCCGTGCCCATGCTGCCGCTCGAACTTTCTACCGATATCTGCAGTCTGCGCCCGTACCTTGACCGCCTCGTGGTTTCTTGCACGATGGAGATCGACCACCACGGAGAAATCGTCGGCTACGAGCTTAACGAAGGCGTGATCCGCTCCACCGAACGCATGACTTACACTGCCGTGCACGCGGTTCTCGAAGGTGATGCGGCCACTCGCGCCCGCTACGCCGCGCAGGTGGAGCACTTTGCGCGCATGCGCGATCTGGCTCTGATTTTGAATCGCAAACGCGAGCGCCGTGGTTCGATTGATTTCGACTTGCCCGAGCCGGTCATTGAATTCGACGAATACGGACTGATGAAGAGTATTACGAGCTCCGATCGCAACATTGCGCATCGCCTGATCGAGGAGTTCATGCTCTCGGCCAATGAATGCGTTGCGCACTATCTGGAATCGAAGCGCATTGCCTCGCTCTATCGCATCCACGAAAAGCCCGATGCGAAGCGCGTCTACGATTTCGAAGTAATCGCTTCCACGTTTGGCTATTCGCTCGGCGTGGGCGCGCTCCCCATCGAACGAGTACAGCTCAAGGCCGACCGGCGCGTCGCTCATGGAACCGGCAAGCGCGTCCGCGAGATTGAAGTGCCAAAGGAAGTGCATATCACGCCGCGCATGTATCAGAAGCTGGCGGCGAAGATCGCAGGCAAGCCGGAGGAGCGAATTCTAAGTTTCCTCATGCTGCGCTCGCTCAAACAGGCGCGTTATTCCGAAGAGAACCTCGGGCACTTCGCGCTGGCCGCGACCACCTACACGCATTTCACTTCGCCCATTCGCCGCTATCCGGATTTGATCGTCCATCGGATTTTGAAAGAAGTGCTGCGCGAATCGGCAGAGAGATTTGATGGAGAGGTGCCGGTGGGCAGCTCGGGAGCCGACTCCGGCAATAACTCCTTGGCTCTGTCGCCGTGGTCCAAGCGCCGCGATCATGTCTCGCATCAACAGCGGCGCGCGCCTCTGGGCGGGCCAATTTCGCTTGAAGAACTCCATGCTATCGCAGAGGAATCCAGCCAGTCCGAGCGCCGCGCCGACGATGCGGAGCGCGAGCTGATGGAATGGAAGAAGGTCAAATTCATGGAGCGCCGCATCGGCGAAGACTTCGACGGCCTGATCATCAGTGTGACCAAGTTCGGCTTTTTCGTTGAACTCACCGATCTTTTCGTCGAAGGCCTGGTGCCACTCAACACGCTCGGCTTTAATGGCAAAGACGACCGCTATGTCTACCACGAAACCACACGCCAGATCATGGGCCAGCGCTCCCGCAAAACGTATAGCCTGGGCGACCGCGTGCACGTGCTGGTCGACCGCATCGATCCAGTGGAGAAGAAGATACAGTTTGCGGTCATGGAAGACTCCCCGCCGCAGTCGAAAAAACGACGAAGATAAACTCCCAATCGGTCTCGGCGCAACGCTATCACTTTGAGACTTGATGACCTGCTAGAATCCTCCTTCACCACTCTTGGCGCCTGCCCGAAGGAAACCGTGTCTCCATGTCCAGTTTGAATTCAAACGGCACAAATGCGAGCAATTCCATGCCCACGCCGCGCACTCGCGTTGTGCGCGAACCGCAGCGCGGAGTCTATGACCGCGACACCGTGAACCGGATCCTCGATGAGGGTTTGATCTGTCATGTCGGTTTTGTGGTCGATGGGCAACCGTATGTCATCCCCACGATTTATGGGCGCGATGGCAATGTGCTGTACGTACATGGCTCGGTTGCCAGCCGCATGCTCCGCAACCTGGGGCAAGGCTTGTCGGTTTGCGTTACGGTCACGCTAGTCGATGGACTGGTGCTTGCTCGATCTGTTTTCAATCACTCCATGAATTACCGCTCTGTCGTAATTCTCGGGACGGCGAAGCGGGTTGACGACGCGGTGGAGAAACTCGCGGCGCTGCGCGCGGTGAGTGAGCATGTCGTGCCGCAACGCTGGGACGATGCGCGGCAGCCAAATGAGAAAGAACTCAAAGTAACCTCGGTGCTCAGGATTCCGATTGAGGAGTTTTCCGCCAAAGTGCGCGTGGGTCCGCCACATGATGATGAGGCCGACCTTGCGTTTCCCACGTGGGCGGGAGTCGTGCCATTTGAGACAAAATGCAGCACTCCCATCCCCGATCAAGGCTGCCGGAACGAACTGCCTGACTACATACGAAATTACTCGCGCAAGAAGAGATCCTAGGCACGCAGGCCAGGGCCGACTGGGAATCCTTCGACTCCGCATTCGCTCGACCACATTGTCAGGATGGAATCAGCAGCAGCTTGCCGGTCGTCTTCCGACCTTCGAGGTCGCGGTGCGCCTGTTGCGCCTCCGATAACGGATAAACGTGCTCGATGCGAAGTTTGAGTTTGCCGTCGCGAATCATATTGAACACTGCTTCGGCGCGGCGCTGCAACTCCTCCGACGTGATGATGTACGCCCCAAGCGACGGCCGCGTCAAGAAGATCGACCCTTTTTGTGTAAGCACGAGCGGATCGATTGGCGCGACGGCTCCGCTTGATCCCCCATAAAGCACCATCATGCCGCGCGGACGCAGCAAGTTCAGTCCCTTTTCAAACGTAGTCTTGCCGACCGAGTCATACACGACATGTAGGCCTTTGCCGTCGGTCAGGCGTTTGGTCTCGGCTTCAAAGTCGGTTTGCGTGTAGAGAATCACCTCGTCGCCGCCGGCCGCGCGCGCGAGCTTCGCTTTCTCCTCGGTCGAAACGGTTGCGATGACGCGCGCGCCAAGATTGTGCGCCATCTGCACCAGCAGCAACCCGACACCGCCAGCGGCCGCATGCACGAGTGCGGTCTCACCCCGCTTCAGCGGATAGGTGTCATAGGCAAGGTAGTGCGCGGTCATACCCTGCAACATGGCGGCTGCGGCCTCGCGCTCGGTGACGCCGGAAGGGATCTTCACGAGCCGATCCGCCGGGACCACGGCATATTCGGCGTAGCTACCGAGGAGCATCGTGTAGGCGACGCGATCGCCGACGGCCACGCCGCGCACGTCGGAGCCCACGGCAGCGACCGTTCCCGCGGCTTCCTGCCCCAGCACAAATGGCAGCGCTTGTTTGTAACGGCCCTCACGGTTGTACACGTCGATGAAATTCACGCCGACGGCCTGAATTTTGACGAGAGCTTCGTTCGGTTTCGGTTGCGGAATCGGGATCTCAACCAGCTCCATGACCTCGGGTCCGCCGGATTGTTTTACTTGGATTGCTTTCATGGCTAGCAATGTAAATTAACAAAGGCAGGGCGGGCATTCAAACCGGCTAAGCCGTGGGGCGCGGATTTTGCGATCAACTGGCCCGCGGTATGAAAAAAACGGGCTTTCGGAGATGGCCTGCGATATGGTAACGTCCTCAGCCGATTCCCAAAGTAACGAGGGTGCATGGGTCTCTTGTAGCGTTGACCCAACGTTTTTCGGGGTAGTACCATCTCATATTCCATCAGGCTGTGTTTCTGCCCTGGGAGGGGCTGCGGTAAGTTTCTGACGCTATGAGGCTTCCCTGTCACCGATCTCTGGCGGGCTTGGTCGGCTGCTTACTGGCCGGGACCCTAGGTTGCCAGTCGGCTCAGAAGCAGGCTGCGTTCATTCCTCCGGTCCAATCTCAGCCCCCTGCGCTCGTGGCAAGCGCTGCCCCGCGCGCTAATTCTCAGAAACCCGCGACCGCGAGCAGCGAGGGACAAGAGCAGGAATCGCAAGCCGCGAAGGCCCTGGCGGTCGACCCAGTCGGGGATCTGATTGCGCGCGTCGAGAAGGAATATCTCGCCGGGCAAGAGAATTCGCGAGCGGGACACCTGGAAGCGGCGAAGCAGAATTTTGATGCCGCTTTTAACCTGCTGTTGGGGAGCGGTTTCGACCTTCAGGGGGACGATCGGCTTGCAGCGGAGCTAACCCGCGTTCTCGATGGAACCCAGAGCATGGAACAGGAAGCCCTGCAAATGGGCGATGGGTTTGCGGAGCAGAAATCAGAGCCCGCCCCGATTGACGAAGCGAATGAATTGACACCCACGGTCGATCAGAACGTTAAAGCAAAGGCCGAAGCTGAGATCAAATCCACGCATTCCGATCTTCCGCTGATGATGACGGACCAGGTGGCCGGTTACATCAACTATTTTTCGACACGGGGACACGGCACGATTGAGCGCGCACTGGCGAGGTCGGGCCGGTACGAAGACATGATCCGGCGCACGCTAAAAGAGGAAGGTGTTCCACAGGATCTGATTTATCTGGCGCAAGCCGAATCCGGCTTTCATCCGCTGGCGGTTTCGCGGGCCGGGGCTCGGGGAATCTGGCAATTCATGGCGAGCCGAGCAAGGGGCTATGGCTTGCAACGCGGTTGGTGGACCGACGACCGGCAGGATCCCGAAAAGGCCACTCACGCCGCTGCCCGGCATTTGAAAGACCTCTACAACGAGTTTGGCGACTGGTACCTCGCCATGGCCGCTTATAACTCCGGGCCTGGAACAGTGCAAAGCGCAGTGAAGCGGACGGGGTATGCGGATTTCTGGGAGCTTTACCGCCGCAACGTGCTGCCGAAGGAGACGCGCAATTACGTTCCGATTATCGTGGCGGTCACAATCATGGCGAAGAATCCCGATCAGTACGGGCTCGTCGATGTCGTAAAGGAAAAGCCGGTTCCCTATGACACGGTGAAGATCGACTATCCGATCGACCTACGGCTGGTCGCCGAATGCGTAGATGCATCAGCTGCCGATTTGCAGGATCTGAATCCCAGCCTGCTGCGGATGACGACGCCGAAAGATCAGCCGTTTGCGCTGCACTTGCCGGCGGGATCGACCGAAAAGTTCCAGAACGTGGTGGCCTTGATTCCAGCGGATAAGCGCGTCTGGTGGCGTTACCACAAAGTGCAGGATGGAGAAACGCTGGCCTCCATTGCTCGAACGTATCACACGACCGCGACGTCAATTGCCGAGGCGAACGATTTAGACGAATACACGCTTTCGAGACTTTCACCCGAGACGCGGCTGATCATTCCGATTGCTCCGGGCAAAGAGAGCGACACGACGACCTACGCGCGAGCTATCACGCGTTACAAAATCCGCAAGGGCGATACGGTTGAGTCGGTGGCGGAGAATTTTGGCGTTTCCGCGAAGATGATCCGCGTCTGGAACCGCCTCAAGGGGAACAGCCTGGGGGGCAGGAGAGTTTTGTTGGTGCACTTGCCAGTGACTCCTGGAACGCGGGAGGCGCAGGTGGCGGCAAAACGGTCGTCGTCGCACCGGTCGAACGGCCACGCCCCATCGCAGCAAACAGCGAGCTCCCGATCCTCGAGCTCGCCACATAATCCGTCAGCGCAAAAAACCGGGACCGAGAGCACATCGGCTGGTCTTGTCCACCACAAGGTAAAGCCCGGCGAGACGCTTTATTCGATTGCGAATTCCTACAAAACGACTGTATCCGCGCTCAAACACGACAATCGGAATATCGCGGTTTTGCGGCCCGGGATGATTCTGGTCATTCGAGAAGTTCGCTGAGCATCTCCATCCATCCAACAGAGCGGCAAGACTTCTTGTGTATACTTCACGCCGGTTCCGGCTACATCCCTGGCAGCTTCATCCCCGCCAGCCTTCGCGCGAAGCTGGGCTTGCCCATCTGCTTGAACATTTTCCTCATCTGCGCATATTGACGGAGCAGATTGTTCACTTCCTGCACCGTGGTCCCCGAGCCGCGCGCGATGCGTTTGCGGCGGCTGCCATTGATGGCCTCGTGGTGATTGCGCTCGTAGGTGGTCATCGAGTTAATGATGGCTTCGACGCGGTTGATTTGCTTGTCGTCCACTTTGTCGGCGGCTTTTTGCAGACCCTGAAACGCACCGATGCTTGGCAGCATTCCAATCAGGCTTTGCATCGAGCCCATTTTCCGCACGGATCGCAGCTGTTCGCGGAAGTCTTCGAGGGAGAAGCCGTCGCCAGTGAGCGCTTTGGTCGCGAGTTCCGTGGCTTTCTTTTTGTCGATCTGCGCCTCGGCCTTTTCGATCAGCGACAGAATGTCGCCCATGCCGAGAATTCGCGAAACGATGCGGTCGGGGTGAAACGGCTCGAGCGCGTCGTACTTCTCGCCGATGCCGATGAACTTGATCGGCTGCCCTGTAACCTGGCGGATTGAAAGCGCCGCACCGCCGCGCGCGTCACCGTCCATTTTGGTGAGCACAACGCCGGTGAGCGTGAGCTTCTTGTGGAACTCGTCGGCCGAGTTGACCGCATCCTGGCCGGTCATCGAATCGGCAACAAAGAGAATCTCCTGTGGATTGAGCAGTCGCTTGAGGGACTGCATCTCTTCCATGAGCCGGTCGTCGATGTGCAAACGGCCGGCGGTATCGACGATGAGCACGTCGCAGCCGGAGTTGATCGCTTCGCGACGGGCTTCTTTCGCCAGCCGCTCAACTTCTTTTGTGAGGGGCGGCAACGCTTCGCTGCCAGCCCCTCGCGGATCGCCCGAGCGAGCCAGCCCGGTCGCTCCGCTCACCTGTGCGGTGTTGGCTTCCTCAACCTGGCCCTCGTAAATGTGAGCTTTGATTGCGGCCGCAACCACTTTGAGCTGTTCGCGCGCCGCGGGGCGATACACGTCGACGGAGACGAGGAGCGGGCGGTGGCCGCCATTCTTCAGCCAATTGGCGAGCTTCCCCGAAGTGGTGGTTTTGCCGGAGCCCTGGAGCCCGGCCATCAAAATCACGGTCGGCGGCTGCGAGGCGAACTTCAGCTTGGCGGTATCCTTGCCAAGCGTTTCGACCAGTTCGTCGCGGACGATCTTGATGACCTGCTCGCCCGGCGACAGGGCAGTCATTACTTGCTGGCCGACAGCCTTGGCCTGGATGCGGTCGATGAGGTCTTTGACAACCTTGAAGTTAACGTCGGCTTCGAGCAAGGCCAGACGGATCTGCTTGAGCGCCTCGGCAATGTTCTCTTCGGTGAGAACGGCCTGTCCACGCAGGCTTTTGAATGCGCGTTGGAGTTTTTCCTGGAGATTCTCGAACATAGAACGAAACCTTTATTTTATCAGCCCGCGCTGGGGAGTCCCGGTCACCCGGCCGCAATTTGAAGAGCGCCCCCAGCAGGCAAATTCGGCGTTACAATGCCCATACTTCCCTGAGTCAGGGTATTCTGTGAGCGCGCGCCACTCGACGGTTTTTCCTAAACTCTTGGTGTTTGTTTGTGCGACCGCCCTTGCCCTCGAGGCGCAAGGAGTGCAGCCTGCGATTGTTGTTTCTTCTTCTGCCACGGCAAGTGTAGGGCACGTGGATGTCAAGCCGCGGCCGGACGGGATCACCTTAAGCATTGCTGTCAGTGCTCCCGTAACCCCGGAGACAAGTCGAGTGTCGAATCCGGACCGCCTTGTTTTTGACTTTCGTGGATGCGAGTTCAAAGGACCCAATCGACATATTCCGGTAAATCACGGTCCGGTAAAGGAGGTGCGGCTGTCGCTCTACAGTGCACACCCTGCAGTCACGAGAGTCGTCGTGGACCTGAAGGAGCCTCTGAGCTACGAGGTCAAGCCGCCGGCAAATGGAATTGTGGCCGTCGATATCCCGTTTACAAAGGCCGAAATCGTGGCAGCGGCCGCGACTGCTCCGATCCGAACCGTTGAGAAGCAACAGCCAGCTGCTGTTGCACCGCCGCTGAGGCAGCAAGAGCGGGAAGCAACGAAGACGTCGGCCGGTCTCCAGCCAGGGGCTTACAGCCTTATGGAAAGGGCTCGCGCGCTGACGGTTGGAGATCTCCAGGCTTTGGAGGAAAAAGCTCAAGCGGGCGATCCTGAAGCCCAGACGATGCTCGCACTCGCGTATCACGCTGGAGTTTTGCTGAAGCGAGACGACGCACACGCAATCAGCCTTCTGCGCCGAGCGGCCGACCGTGATTACATGGCAGCCGAGGAAACGCTGGGGATTTTCTCGGAGACTGGCATTGGGTTGGAAAAGCCGGCACCGACAGATGCGCTGGCCTGGTACGAGAAAGCGGCGCAGCAGGGTTCGATGAATGCTGCCACGGACATCGGGCTGATGTATGCGAATGGGAAGGGGGTCACGCGAGATACCACGGAGGCTGTGAGCTGGTTTCGCCGCGCCGCCGAGGGTGGTGATGCATCCGCTCAGTACAATCTGGCGCTGATGTATGAACGCGGTGAGGGTGTGCCACGGGACTACAGGGAGGCAGTCCGTTGGCTCAAGGCCGGCGCTGATCAGAATCTGGTGCCAGCGATTGTGGATCTGGCGGAGTTTTCTCTTGAGCCTCCGGATTCGAAGATCCCGAGAGATACCGCCAAGGCGGTTGAGTACTACGAGAAAGCCGCCAGCCTGGGGAGCGTGGTTGCGCAGGTAAGGCTCGGAACGATATTCACGAAAGGCCTCCCAGGAAAAGTGGACTATGAAGAGGCGGCGAATTGGTATCGCAAAGCCGCCGACCAAAACGATCCGGATGGCGAACTGGGACTCGGTGTAAGCTACGCTCTCGGCCGCGGAGTTCCGGTAGATTTCGAAGAAGCACGGCGCCTGCTCAGCGCGGCCGCGAATCGGGGACAGGTTGAAGCCCAATACGACCTTGCGATCATGTGCGAGGAAGGGCAAGGAGCTCCAGCGGATCGGGACATGGCGGCGCGCTACTACGAAATGGCGGCGGATCGCGGCATGGTCAAGGCACAATACCGGTATGGGGTGATGCTCGCGAAAAGCACCGAATCAGGAAACAACAGGATAGCGGCTTATAAGTGGCTGATGCTCGCCCAGGACTCGATTAAAGAGAGTTCACCCATGCTGAGTAAGGTGAGGAAGTCGATGAGCAGCGAGGAAATCGACAAAGCGGAGCGCGACGTAGACACGTGGCGTTTAGCGCACAAGCACCTCTCACACTAATCGCAGGGACACTGGGTGCAGGCCCCGAAGAGTGGCTTTTCTACTTCGCTCCAAATACTTCCTTTGCGGCCACAATTGTATTGGCGTGGATGATAACGGTGTCTTCGAGGTTTTGGGCGTATCCGCCGGCAAACGTGACCATCACGGGAATACCCTCGGCTTGGGCAGTTCTGAATACGAGTGCATCTCTTCGCTTCAGTCCCTCGATCGTCAACGACAATCCACCGAGCTGATCCTCGCGATACGGGTCCGCGCCGGCCACGTAACAAAGGAGCTCCGGCCGGAGCCTGCCTAATCCCAAACTGATCGCATCGCCGAGGCATGCAAGATACTCGTCATCACCTATGCCGTCCGGCAAATTCAGATCCAGCGATGAAGGTGGCTTGAACGCAGGGTAGTTGTTCTCCTGGTGCAATGAGATGGTGAAAACATCGGGATTCTCTCTCCGTGTCCTGGTCATACTACCGGGGTTGCCGGGAACTGGGACCGGAGCAAAAATAACTGCCGTGCCGTTGCCCTGATGGACGTCGCAATCGAGAGTCATGGCCGTGCGAATTTTTTCGTCCCGTTGCATGCGTCGAATCGCGACAGCGATATCGTTAATCATGCAGAAACCTTCCCCATGGTCGGGGAAAGCGTGGTGGAACCCGCCGCCAACGCTAATGGCAATGCCGTCGTTCAGCGCGTAGTCGGCAGCGAGCATAGAGCCGCCTGCGGCGAGCCAGAAGGCACGCACCAATTCGGGCGAATAAGGAACCTCCAACTGCAGTTCTTCAAGTGCACTAAGCGTGCCGGTCTTAAGCTTCTCGACGTATCGCGGAGTGTGGACCAGGAGAATATCGGGATCCGTCGCCGGACGAGGCACCACAAAATCGGAAGACTCAGCAACTCCGCTTTGGATAAGGCGGTCGTGAACGCGCTTGTATTTTTCGGCAGGGAAAACATGCGCACCGATCGGAAGGAAATAATCGTCACTATATACAAGCTTGAAAGGAAGCATGTATGCCTTGGCTGCCAGGAATCGAAAACCCCTTATGATACGCGGGAAGCATGCGCTTGGCACTGGGATTTGGTGGGTTTTCCCTGGATTTGAGAGACTGCCCTAATTCTCGTCCAGTTTCGACGGGATTATTGGTGGGCCTGATAGACTGACGGCGTTGCCTGGAAAACGAAAACTCGCATCGAACCCACCCGCGAAGGTTCTTCTACAAAAAAGCGTGTCAGACTCGGAGAAAGTGACGAGTATCAATCCGCGCACCGCGTCACCTTCCGCCAAGGGCCGCATCTTTCTCCTGGACACGATGTCATTCATCTTTCGCGCCTATCATGCGATGGCGCGGCAGCGGCCCATGTCGACGAAGACGGGCATTCCGACTGCGGCGACGTATGTGTTCGTCAACATGCTGCGCAAGCTGCGCGATGATTTCGCGCCCGAATATCTGGCGGCGGTTTTTGACGTGGGAGCCCCTACGATTCGCAATCAGCAGGCGGAAGCCATTACCAAGATCCGCAAGTTCGATATCAAGACGCAGACGTTTCAGGAAGTGGACTATGGCGGCTACAAGGCCAACCGCGCGGAAATGCCGCCAGACCTGGTGCAACAGGTGCCCTACATTCGAAGAGCACTCGAGGCCTATCGCATTCCCATTCTGCACCTGGAAGGTTACGAAGCCGACGATGTGATTGGCACGTTGGCGCGCAAAGCGGGGGCAGAATCGCACTCAGTGTTCGTCGTGTCGAACGACAAGGATATGCTGCAGCTGGTCAGCGATAAGGTTTTCGTGCTGAATCCGCCGAAGGACAATCTGATTTGTGACCCGGCGAAAGTTCGTGAGGTTCTCGGTGTGCCGCCGGAGCAGGTGATCGACGTGATGGCATTGCGCGGCGATTCCGTCGACAACATACCTGGAGCGCCGGGAATCGGGGACAAGGGTTCTGTTGACATCATCCAGCGCTTCGGCAGCGTGGAGCAGGCTCTGGAGCGGGCTGCGGAGATCGAGAAGAAGACATACCGCGAATCTCTCCAAAACAACCGCGAAAACATTTTGCTCAGTAAAAAGCTCGTCACCATCGATACGAATGTGGCTGTGGAGCTGAACGTAGCCGCAATGAAGGTCGGCGATCCAGACATCGAATCGCTCCGCGTGCTATTCGCCGAGCTGGAGTTCAGTTCCCTGCTCAAAGAACTGCTCCCCGTGGTGGAAGTCAAAGAAGGCGACTACCGGGAAATCAAGTCCAAGGCCGAGTTTGGCGAGTATCTGCGGGATCCGGACGAGAATGGTGCGCTCGCGATCGCGATTCCAGCTCTGGAGGAGGCAAACACGGGATTAGAAGATGAACAAGAGCCGGAGCTTGAACACACAGGTTTATTGGCCCTGCGGGCTCCGGATTCCGAAGGCTGCGGTCCTTCACAACGCAAGCAACTCGCTGTTTCAAAGGAGCTACGCTCCGGTGCGATCTTGTCGTTTGACGATGAGTCTTTTTTCGGCTTCGTAAAACGCAGTCTTGAAGATCCGATCTTGCCAAAGAGCATTCACGACTGGAAAGCGGCAATGCACCATTTTTCGGGAATGGGCATTGCACTGACCGGAGTGAAACACGATCCGATGCTGTATTCGTATTTGCTCAATCCGACCTATTCGTCGCACTCGCTGGCAGAGGTTGCTTTACGAAGTTTGAATTTGAAGTTAAGCGGCAACTTGGCCGAGGCAGCCGACGTGACAGGACGACTCGCGAGCGTGCTGCGTCAGGAAGTCGTCGAACAAGGTCTGGAGCGCATATACGAGGAAATCGACGCTCCGCTGGTGCCCGTGCTGGCGCGAATGGAAAACGCAGGCGTAAAAATCGATACCGGGGTTTTGGGCGAAATGTCGGTGAAACTCCAGAAGGAGGCCGATTCGAAGGCTAGCGAGATCTACGAGCACTGTGGAATGGAATTCAACATCAACTCCCCGAAGCAGCTCGGAGACGTGCTCTTCAACAAACTGGCACTGCCCATGCCAGTGAAATATGGCAAAGGCAAAAGAATATCGACAGCTGTCGATGTGTTGGAAGGGCTGGCCGAGGAGCACGAAGTCCCCCGCCTGGTGCTCGAGTACCGGCAACTGACCAAGCTGAAGTCAACCTATGTTGACACCCTGCCAGCATTGATCCGCAGCGGCAGCGGGCGCGTGCATACGACATTTGGGCAAACCGGGACAGCTACCGGCAGGCTGTCATCGGCCAATCCGAATTTGCAGAACATCCCGATTCGCACACAGCTCGGACGGGAGATTCGCGCGGCATTCATCGTCGAACCGGGTAATGTGCTGCTGGCCGCCGATTACTCGCAGATCGAACTGCGATTGCTGGCCCACTTCTCTCAAGATAAATTGCTGGTCGAGGCGTTTCGCCGCGGCGATGACATTCATACCCTGACTGCTTCGCAGGTTTTCGGCGTGCCTCCTCTGATGGTGACGCCGGATCACCGCCGCCAAGCGAAGGTCGTGAACTTCGGCATTGTCTACGGACTGTCGGCATTCGGGCTATCGCAGCAGCTGGGTATCGAGCCGGCCGAGGCGCGAAAGTTCATCGAGGCTTATTTCGAGAAATATGCCGGCGTTCGGGCGTTTATTGATGCGACGCTGGCGCAGGCGCGGCGCGATCAAAGGGTTAAAACGCTATTTGGCCGGGTGCGGCCGATTCCGGATATCAACAGCAAGAACGTGAACCTGCGCGGATTTGCGGAACGCACGGCCGTGAATACGCCGCTGCAAGGGACAGCGGCCGATCTGATCAAGCTGGCGATGATTCGGATTGACAAAGAGATCGCGAACCGTCAGCTGAAGTCGAAAATGACGCTACAAGTACATGACGAATTGGTGTTCGAGGTTCCCAACAATGAAGTTGAAACGATGAGAACGCTAGTGCGCCAGCACATGGAGCACGTGCATAACCTCGCCGTGCCGCTGCTCGTGGAAATTGGAGTTGGGCCGAATTGGCGGGACCTCGAGTAGAGGGATTTGGAGTAGAGAAACCTGGACAGCCCCGTCTCACCCGATCTTGAAGAGCGCCGGCAGAATCTTCCCGGCTTCTCCCTCAAAACAGTCATCAAAGGCCGCGGCATTCGCAGGCTTTTCGGGCCCTACGTAATAAGCTCGGGCGCGGTTGCGGACATGAGCAACAAAACTGGCGGCAGGTTCCACCACGCCCGATGTTCCGATTGCGGCAAAAATTGTGCACATGTTCAAAGCCGCGAAGATTCGATCCAATCCGTAGGGAACCTCTCCGAACCAACATATGTGAGGGCGGATGCGGCCGCCGCACGGGCAACGCGGAATCTCCAAAGGCGGTTCGAAGCATGCTTCATCATGGAAAGGCGCACGGCGACAAGTGTCACAACGGCTTTTGAAGAGCTCGCCATGCATGTGCACAACTCGTTTGGATCCCGCTTGCTCGTGGAGATTGTCCACATTTTGCGTGCACAGAAAAAAACGGTCCTGGAGTTGGCGCTCAAGATCGGCTAACGCACGATGAGCCGGATTGGGTCGGGCAGCGGCGGCCACGCGACGCCGCATGGAGTAGAAATCCCAGACAAGTCCGGGATCACGCGCCCATGCGTTTGGTGATGCTACTTCTTCGACACGATGGTTTTTCCAAAGACCGCCGGCGCCTCGAAACGTGGGAATGCCGCTTTCGGCGCTGACTCCGGATCCGGTAAGAATGAAGACCTGATCGCGCTGCGCGATAGTAATCACTAGTACACTCTGAGGAAAATTAAGCTGCTGATTTCGTTATACTCAGGATAGCCACTCTCGAAAAGCGCCTCGTTCGTCGTAGATTCCAGCCGCAGAATGCCTTGATCCTGCGGAGGCAATGGGATGAGTGCAGCTACCGCGACCGCATTAGCCAAGAAACCACGCGCCTTTCCCCGTTATCCCATTAAGGTCCCTCTGGACGTGATCGCTTTGCGTTCGGGAGTTCCTCAGAATCTGCCGGGACGTTGCTCTGACTTGAGTGAAGGCGGCGTGGGCGCAATGGTGGCCGGAGAGCTTTCGCCCGGACAACACGTGGCAATCGAGTTGCGGCTTCCGAATGTTGGCCTGCCGGTGCGAGCCAGGGCAATAGTTCGCTACCAGGGAAAGGTTCGCAGTGGTTTCGAGTTTGTCAGCCTGGCGCCAGAGCATCGTGAAATGATCTGTTTCTGGGCACATCGGCTGGCGGCGGCATCGCCGAAAAAAGAATCTCCGACACAGGCTGACGCTGCCAAGACAGTTAAACACGACGCTGTTCCTGAGAAGGCACCCGAGACTTGGATTCGGCGGAGACGAATTCATCTCGTCGTGGCTGGAACACTGATTCTGATAGCGGCCGCGTGGCTGCATTGGCAGCGGTTGTGGAGCGAATTAGAGATGGAAACGGCGGAGCAGACATTGCCGCTACAAATTCCCGCGGACAAGATGGCCGACCGGATCGTGTCGAGAGTTTCACCCATCTATCCGGAGGAAGCTCGTCGCGCGGGGACGCAAGGCATGGTTGTGCTGGACGCTCTCATCGCCGCAGACGGGTCCGTCAAGCGGTTGCAACCTCTTTCGGGAGACGAATTGCTCGCGAAATCGGCTTCAGATGCGGTGCGGCAGTGGAGGTTTGAGCCGTACCAGTCATTCAGCCGCGCGCGCGAGGTTGAAACTACGGTCGCGGTCGAGTTCCGATTGAATTGAGCCGGAGGACCCCTCTAATCGAACTTTGGCGCTTGCTGGAAGGTGAGGGCACATTCATCCTTCGAAGAGATGATGGGTTCGCCATCGAGCTGCCAATCAATATTCAGAGCGGAATCGTTCCAGGCGATGGTGCGCTCGTGTTGGGGCGTATAGAAGTCAGTGGTCTTGTAAAGCACATGAGTACCGGAAGCGGCGACTCGAAAGCCATGAGCGAAACCTTTTGGAATCCAAACCATGAGCTTGTTATCGCTCGATAGACGGAAAGACTGCCACTGCCCGAACGTGGAGGAGCTGCGGCGGAGGTCGACCGCAACGTCGAGGATCTCACCAGTGACGACGCGAATCAGTTTTCCCTGCGGTTGCTGAATCTGGTAATGCAAGCCGCGAATGACGTTTTTGCCGGAGAAGGAGTGATTATCCTGCACGAATGTCTCGCAAATGCCGAGTTCGGCGAAGGTTCTTTGGTTGTAGCTCTCGAGAAAAAACCCGCGTTCGTCAGCGAAGACGTGGGGATCGAGCAAGAGAACTCCGGGCAAGTTGGTCGAGATTTTTTTCAAGGTCGGCTTTGGGCCCTCGCGGGCCCGCGCTCACGCGCGCCAAACCATTCTCCCTGTGAAAGGCCGACAAAATCAAGGTTTGTGAGATTTCAACCTATCGGAATAGAGCATCCTGCGACTCGGCGTTTTTATTTACTATATAG
>Ga0187782_10001651_pt1 | contig 16361 bp, 11 predicted proteins | sample 0715_SJ02_MP15_2_FD_132454 | JGI IMG/M metagenome (GOLD analysis project Ga0187782, IMG submission 132454) | Tropical peat soil microbial communities from peatlands in Department of Meta, Colombia - 0715_SJ02_MP15_20_MG | ecosystem: Environmental > Terrestrial > Soil > Wetlands > Peat | place...
AAACTGGCCGCGAGTAATCTTGCCAACTCCGAAATTTGGCGTATTGTATGTTCTTAAGATACGTGCCCTTGGTGGAATAGCTTGGGAGCCACTCCAATCGAGAACGCTACGGTTGTGCGCGGAATGCTGGGCACAGCGGCAGATGCTGCCGAAAAGCGCCGGGGATCCAGCAGCGCCTGGGTCACCTTCCATGAGACCGTTAAGCTCGCCTTAGATTCTTTGCGAGCTCACAAACTGCGGAGCTTCCTGACATTGCTGGGTGTGATCTTGGCGGTGGCGACGCTGGTCTCGGTGATGAGCGTCATCGCCGGACTGAACAAGTACATCGCCGACCGAGTGGCGGATTTGGGCGCCAACGTGTTCGTCATCGACCGCTTTGGCATCATCACCAGCATGGATGCGTATCGGAAAGCGCAGAAACGCCCTTTGATTACGCTGGAAGAATTCGAGCGCTACCGGGATTCTTCCCGACTGGCCGAGCAGGTGGCTGGTTATGACCAGCAATACTCGGAATCCCGCAGCGGCGACGCTCTTCTGGAGAACACCAAAGTCGTCGGCGTTACTTCCAACTACGCCGAAATCGAAAATTTAACCCTTGCACAAGGACGCTTCATCACTCCCGCAGACGAACAACATCACTCCGAAGTGGCGTTTATCGGAGCCGACCTTGCGGATAAGTTTTTCCCCAATGTCGATCCGATCGGCAAAACGGTGCGCTCGGAAAACCACATTTACGAAGTGATTGGAGTGGGAGGCCGCATCGGCAGCGCGCTGGGCCGCTCCAAAGACAATTACATGCTGTTGCCGTTGTCCACTTACCTGAAGGGTTGGCATAGACCAAACGATTCTTTGGCGATCATTGTCCAGGTGCAAAATGCCGAATCCATGGCGCCGGCCGAAGAGGAAGCCCGCATGCTATTGCGCGCCTGGAGGCACCTTTCCTATAAAGCCGAAGACAACTTCGCGTTCTTCGCCTCAGATTCCATCATGGCCGTGTGGCACGAACTAACCGGTAACCTCGCCTTCGTGACCATGGCCCTGGTTAGCGTGTTTCTGGTGGTCGGTGGCATTGTCATCATGAACATCATGCTTGCCAGCGTCACGGAGCGCACCCGCGAAATCGGCCTGCGCCGCTCCCTTGGAGCACGGAAGCAGCACATTCTCCTGCAATTTCTGACCGAATCCGCGTTGCTTGCCGCCACCGGAGGCTTGATCGGCATTTTTGCGGCGATCGTCATCGTGCTTTTCGTGAAATACACGTTCTCCTTTCCCATGGATCTGCCAATCAGCGCGGTAATTTTGTCGTTGTTTCTGGCCACCAGCGTGGGTCTGTTCTTTGGCATTTTTCCGGCCATGCGCGCGGCCAAGCTCGATCCCATCGAAGCATTGCGTGCAGAGGCATAGTCCAGCATGGCGCAAACCTACGGCGAAAATCTGAAGCAGGCCCTGGATACCTTGCGCACTCATAAGATGCGCAGTGCCCTTACCGTCTTTGGAGTCGTGCTCGGCGTCAGCGTGATCATGCTGGTCTCCGCCCTGATCACCGGCTTCGACCGCAAAGTGGAAGAGGAGATCAACCAGGTTGGCGCGAACACGGCTTTCGTCAGCAAGTGGGATCAGAGCCGCAACGGTCCGCCTGGCTTGGATGAGCGCTTGCGCAAGCCGCTTACGTTGGAAGACGCCGTGGCCATCGAGGGGCGCTGCCCCGCCGTTAAAAACGCCAGCGCGTGGGTTGAACCGCATTGGGACGCTTCGCATGCCATCCGTACCGCCGCGGGAGAAGTCACTGGAATCGATTTTCGCGGTGTGCAAGCCGCCTTCGGTATGGTTTATGCCAACGCCACACTCAAAGAAGGCCGGTTCATCAGCGAAGGCGACGACTTGCACCGCGAAAAGGTCGCGGTGATTGGCGAAAATGTGGCTCCGGTGCTGTTTCCAAGTGGCCAGGCCATCGGAAAAGACGCCATGATCGATGGTTCCGCTTTCCAGATTATCGGCGTGCTGGAGAAACCTAAGGGTGGATTCGGCGCGGACGAGGAAGATCGCCGCGTGCTGATTCCCTACAAAACCTTCATGAAGACGTACCCCGGTGCGGATGAGATCAGTATTCGCGCGGAGGCTTATCCTGGGATGCTCGCTGAAGCTGTGGACCAGATTCGCGAAGTCATGGAGCGTCGCAGGAACGTGCCGTTCGGCGGAAAAGACAATTTCTCGGTCTCGACTGCGGCCGAGCAGGTGGCCGAATTTCACCAGATTGTCGACAAGGTCGCGCTCGCCATGGTGGTGCTCAGTTCCGTCGGCTTGCTGGTCGGCGGAATCGGTGTAATGAACATCATGTTGGTGAGCGTCACCGAGCGCACTCGGGAAATTGGTGTACGTAAAGCCATAGGGGCCAAGCGCAGCGACATCACTTGGCAGTTTTTGCTGGAAGCAATGACTCTCACCGGGATTGGCGGTTTGATAGCGCTGGTGCTCGTTAATGGGCTGGTGTTGCTGGTTCGTGTGACGCTTAAATGGCCGGGCGTGGTCCCGGTTTGGGCCGCAGCCACCGGAGTCACTGTCAGTGTGACCATAGGGTTAATTTTTGGCGTATGGCCGGCGACCAAGGCCGCCAAACTGGACCCGGTCGAAGCGCTTCGCTACGAATAGCTGCTCGACAATGCCGGCAATTCATTCATTGCAGGCGACTTATAGCATAAAGGTCTGGAGCAATGCCTTTGCCTTATCGAACTTACTCTCTGTTCCTTGTCGCCTCGTCATAGACATCCCCGGTTGCCGCCACTAACGTCTCAATTGAGGGGCAAGCTCAAGCGGAAGAACAACTTCGTTGTGGTGAGCGTCTAATACCGCAGAGAGTCGCTGTACGGAAACAAACGGGGCGGCATCAACGTATTTCTAGCAAGGGGTGAGGAGGTCGCTCATCCCACCACGCCTGCATTGTGACTGAGAGTCGAGCATGGGAGTCGTACCTCTAGACGGATTGACAACCCCACCGGTGGTGGGAACCATCGAGGAGCGCCTTTCGCGCTTCGAGCGCTACCGTCGCGCCTGGCGTACCTTCGCCGAGACTTTCAAGCTAGCCCTGGATGCCCTGCGCGCTCACAAACTGAGAAGCTTCCTGACGCTCCTGGGGGTCATCTTGGCGGTCATGACTCTGGTCGCGGTGATGAGCATCATCTCCGGCTTGAACCTCTACGTGGCCGACCGCGTGGCTAACCTGGGAGCCAATGTTTTTATCGTCGACCGCTTCGGCATCATCACCAGTCAGGACGCGTACATTAAGGCGCAGAAGCGGCCGCTGATCACCATCGAGGACTACGAACGCTTGCGCGCCAGCATGAAGTTGGCCACCGCCGTTGCCGCGGAGGAAGATCATTTCGTGCAAACCAAGGTCGGCAACGCCATCATGGAAAATACGCAAATGATGGGCAGCACTCCCAATTTCGCTGATGTGCGCAACTTGAACGTCGCTCAGGGGCGCTTCATCACCGATGCTGACGAGGAGCATCGCGCCGAAGTTGTTTTCATTGGACCGGACTTAGTGTCGAAGTTTTTCCCCAACCGGGACCCCATCGGCAAAACTATTCGCGTGCAAACACACACTTACGAAGTCATCGGCGTCGCCGAGCCCCTGGGCAGCGCCTTTGGGCAATCTCAGGACAACTACATGATCATGCCGCTCAGCACCTGGCGGAAGGGCTGGCACACCAACAACGATTGGGTGGCCATCTTCGTACAAGCACCCAGCCAGGAATTGTTTCAAGCCAGTGAGGACGAAGCGCGCATGTACTTCCGGGCCTGGCGCCATTTGCCCAACGATGCTCCCGACGATTTCGCCATTCTCGGGTCGGATTCGATCATGCAGCTTTGGCATGAGCTGACCGGGAATCTGGCGGTCGTGGCCATGGCGCTGGTCAGCATCTTCCTGGTGGTCGGTGGCATTGTGATCATGAACATCATGCTCGCCAGCGTGACCGAGCGCACCCGCGAGATCGGTTTGCGCCGCGCTTTGGGCGCCCGGAAAAGACACATCCTGTTGCAATTTGTCACCGAATCTTCGGTGTTGGCGGCCGTGGGTGGATTCATTGGGATCCTGGGCGCGTACGCTGTTGTGTTCTTCGTAAAAACGGTATTTTCCTTCCCGATGGAAACGCCGCTGACTGCGGTCATCTTGTCTTTGTTGCTGGCCACTAGCGTTGGATTGTTTTTTGGTATTTTCCCGGCGATGCGCGCGGCAAAACTAGACCCCATTGAAGCTTTGCGCGCCGACGGTTGAGGAGCGACGATGGCTCAAGCGCATGGTGAAAACTTGAAACAAGCGATGGACACGTTGCGTGCCCACAAAATGCGCAGCGCCTTGACCGTGTTCGGTGTGGTCCTCGGGGTCAGTGTGATCATGCTGGTTGCCGCGCTACTGACCGGCTTCGATCAGAAAATCCAGGAAAACATCAACCAATTCGGCGCTGACACCGCGTTCATCACCAAGTGGGACCAAGGACGCCACGGCGGGCCTCCTCCGCTGGAAGAGATCCAGCGCAAGCCGCTCACTCAGGATGATGCCAAGGCCATCGTGGCCTCTTGCCCGGCGGTGAAGAATGTGACCACTTTCTTGCAAACCGATTGGGATCACGTGCACACCGTGCGGACCAAGGCCGGCTCAGTTTCCGCCATCGACTTTCGCGGTGTGCAAGCCAACTTCGGCATTGTTTACGCCAATGCGTCCACCCTGGAGGGCAGGTTCATCAGCGAAGGCGACGACCTGCACAAGGAAAAAGTGGTGATGCTGGGAGAAAATGTGGCCCCGGTTCTGTTCCCGGAGGGTCACCCCATCGGCAAAAACGTGCTGATTGACGGCTCGGACTTCACCGTAATCGGCGTGGTAGAAAAACCAAAAGGCGGATTCGGTATGGGCGACGAAGACCGCCGCGTGCTGATTCCCTTCAACACCTTCCAGAAAACCTACCCCAGCGCAAACGAAATCAACATGCGCGCGCAGGCGTACCCGGGCTTGCTCAATGAGGCCGTCGACCAGATCCGTGATGTGCTGGAGCGCCGCCGCAACGTTCCCTACGGCGGCAAGGATAATTTCTCGATCGCCACCGCAGAGCAGGAAGTCCAGGAGTTCCACAACATCATGATGATGGTGTACCTGGCCATGATCGTGTTGAGTTCCATCGGCCTGCTGATCGGCGGAGTCGGCGTGATGAACATCATGCTGGTCAGCGTTACCGAGCGCACCCGGGAGATCGGTGTGCGCAAGGCCATTGGCGCCAAGCGCAAAGACATCACCTGGCAGTTTCTGCTGGAAGCCATGACCCTGACGGGTATGGGCGGCCTGCTAGCGTTAGTGTTGGTGTTTGTGCTGGTTTTGCTGATTCGTTGGCTCCTCGATTGGCCCGGCGTGGTGCCGTTCTGGGCCGCCGCTACCGGCATCGCGGTCAGCGTCAGCATCGGGCTCATCTTCGGCGTGTGGCCCGCCGTCAAAGCCGCCAAGCTTGACCCTGTCGAGGCTCTGCGCTACGAGTGACCCGCGTATCCGGCCGTATACGAAAAACAGCTATTACTGCGAGCTGGTAGCCGCCTTGGGCGGGAATTGTGGTTCTTCGGGCGATGGGCTGGCCGGAGTGGCGGCTTCCAGCGCGCGGGTCACGTCGTTCGGATCGTTCGACAGACCCACCAATGTGGTTTGTGCATGTTGATCGACGGCGCTGACCGCAGCCACCAGGCACGAATATAGGAACGCCTTAATTCCCGAGCGAAATTCCATGGTGGACTGCTCCGCCACGCGGGCTACGTCGGTCTCCAGCGACCGGCGTCGCGCCTCGACCGCAGCTCGGTTTTCAGCATCCAATGAGGCCATCGAAGAAGCTACGCGCTCTTTCGCTTCCGCGAGGATTTGATCCACCTGGGACTCGACACGCCGGCGGAATTCATCCAGAGTGTTGTTGCAGGCCTTCTGCAGCATCGCCCGGGTTTCACTGGCGCGAGCTTCCAGCTCCAAGGAAGCTTCCTGCGCGACCACCTGCTTCTGCTCCATCAAGCGGATCAGGTGACGATCGGAAACGCGCGCGGCCGCCGTCTCAAAATTCCGTGTGGCCATATCGACGGACTGCTCGATGGCGGTCAGATCCTGTGGCAGCACGCGCGGGCTGCGTTCCGCCAAACTACGCGCCTCGGCAAGGTGGCCGCGTGTCTCGCCCGCAAGTCTCTCCAGTTGCAGGGAAACCTCATTGATTCGGTTATGGGTTTGAGCCGCAAGTTGCTCGAAATGCGCGGAAACCTCGCCCAGGCGCCATTCCAGATGGCTCATAATCTGTTCGCGCGAAGAATTTAAATGCCCATTGAGTTGCTCCTGCGAAATACCGGGATCGCTCCCGGTCAGAAGCGACCGTACTTCCGCCAAGCCTTGATCATGCAGCGAACGCGCTTGGCGGGATTCCAGGGCCAGTCCTTCCAATTGCGCGGCCACATCATTCAAGCGCGCGCGTGTGCCTTCGATCTGTTGCTCGAACCCGGACTGCGTTTCGCCCAGCCGCTGTTCGAAGCGCCCGAACGTCTCTGCGCGCAAAGCTTCCAGACGCGGTTCAAGCGTAACGCCGCCCGTTTGCGCGGCCACTTCATTCAAGCGCGCCTGGGTTGCTTCGAATTGCTGGCCAAACCCCGCATGCTCCTCGCGCAAGCGTTGCTCGATGCGGTCAAAAGCCTCCGCCCGCAAAGCCTCGAGACGTGGTTCGAGCGCCGCACCGTCCATCCGCGCCGTTATTTCGTTCAGGCGGACATTCGTCCCTTCGACTTGTTGTCCAAAACTTGCATGCATTTCGCCCAGCCGCTGTTCGAGTTGACTGAGCGTCTCCGCGCGCAAAGCCTCCAGCCGCGGTTCGAGTTGCGTCTGCGAAACCGTATCCGCATTGGACGCTTTGATCGAACCCACCACCGCATGCGCCTCGGCGACCACGTCTCCGAGTTGTGCGCGAGCTTCGTTCACGGAGCGCTGCACGTTTTCGTTCAGTTGCGTCTGCTGCTGAGATGACAGTTCGGAAGCGCGCGCTTCCAAGTGGGAGTTGGCCCGGGCAAATGCGTCGCTAAAACGCGACTCCAACTGTGGCGCGGTTTCGTTCGCAAAGTGGTCCACGAAGCGTTGCGAGTCGCTCAGTGCCTGCTGCGAAAGCGAGGTCAGCGCTTCAATCCGCCGGGCGATATCCTCCGCCCGGTCCCGGTAAGCGTGCAGTTCGTTCTCCCAGAGGGTCTTGCCTTCCGCCAGGCGTGCGGCGGAAAACTCTTCGCTTCGCCGCACATTGGTTTTCCAGCCCTCTTCGATCTTGCCCAGTGCGAGCTTTACCGCTTCGTCGAGCTGGGTCGAGAGCGAGTTCTGCACCGCTTTATCGGCGGCGGCCTGCAGCTTGCTTTGCAGCGCCTGCAAAAGCTGGTCGGCAGTGACCACCACACGTTCCGCCTTGCTGGGAGGATTCTCGTGGTCCGTACCGCTCTCGGTAGTGCCCGCCGCGGGAGGTCCCGGGAACACGGTGACTTCGGCGCGTCGCTCGCCTTGCGCCGATTGCCGGTCGTGGGTGGCATCGCCGCTGGAGGCCGCCGCAGCCGCCGCGCGGGAGCCCCCGTTCGCCGACATCAGACGCATCCAGTCTTCCGGGGGCGCAGGAATGCCCCAGACGTTTCCTGGGGTTTCCAATTCCACGCCAACCTGGCAGAGTTCACGCGAATTTTGCGCGTTGAACACCGAGCGGACCCGCGCACGCACGGGCCGGGAGTTCGCTCCGTCAGTTCCGGTGACCTGTAGCGTCACCCATCCTTCCGGCGCGTACTCGTGGCGCGAGGAATACCGGCAGCCGTGCAAATTCACGGAGACCGCCGCAGTGCGCTCCTGAAAAATTTCGCCGCGGCGATTGGTGCCCAGAACGATTAACGAAATTGCCCGGTCGATACGGGAACTGCGACGCAGTTCGCCGTCTTGCAGCGAACGCTGATTTTGCGAAAGGGGCGGTGTAGTCATCTCTTCACCCTTCAAATGATTGTTTTGAATAAGTCCATTCACTAGGCCGTTTGATTCTGCCGTAACGAAGCTTCGCGGTGGTATGGTTTTCACGGGAATAACCGATGGAGATTGGGCGTCAACCAGATCTTCCCAAACCTGCTGATCTCTCAGACGAACCTTTAGGATCAGTCCGAGGACCAAGGCACCGAGAGCAGCTCCGACTACGATCCAGAAGAAAAGCGACATTGTGAAAAACGCGGGCAATCCTGCGGATCCCATTCCCTGGGTTGGATGGCGAAAGAAAGGATATTACCCGGCGTAAGGTGAATTGTGACGAAAACCGGCTCTGGCGGCAAGGGGATTATCGCGCTGCCCCGGCGCACCTCCGCGAACCCACCGCCCGGGTCAGAAAGGGGTTAGCTGCTCTGTTTCAGCGCACCGAAACCGGGCCATTGACCGTGGAGACATGCACCAGCGTGGGGCCGCTACCGAATTCCAATCGCTTACGATCCTCATCCCAGGTTTTGCGGCCTTCGGCACACACGCTCGCGCGGCACTGAAACGGCCCGGAGCCTTCCGACTCCAGGACCACGCCAGATCGATAGCCAGCAGGCACCTTCAGTATCACAGGACCGTTGCTCGCATGCGCTTCCAGCCCGGAGCCCAACCATGTTTCACCGGAGAGCGACACGGTCAGTGGGCCGTTGTCGGCCCGGATACTTTCCTTGCCACCGTTTTCTTCCAGGACTACCGGACCATTGTGCGCAGTCAGTTCCAATTCACCAGTGCAGCGCGATACGGTCACCGGACCGTTCGTGGCCGAAACTTTCAGGCTACCGTCGATGTGTTGGAAGCTTAGCGGGCCGTTCATGACCTCGACTTCCAGCGCCGAGGATTGTGGCGCACGGACAATCAGATGAGCGGCCCAGCGATTGTCAGAGCCTGGCGTGGAAATTCCCAGTTCGCCGTTCTGCAAAGTAATGTGCACGCGATCCAGGGTGGCTTGCGCCTCCGGACCGTCTTCCGTAGCCTTACAAAGTGTGACCGAGTAAGTCTCCTGATCCCAGCCCTCCACATAAACTCCGCCGTTCGCATGGGCATGCACATGAAGGATTGGCGCTTCCGATTTCGTAACGGTACGTTCTTCCGATTGCGTCACCACTTCGCGATCACTGAATCGCATGTGTATGTCGGAACACGATTGGGCTCCAGCATGTGTCGCTGCGGGCACCTGGGACGAGTGATGGCGAGAAAACGCGCTGGGCGCGGCGGTCAACGCGACGGCAGCCCATACCAACATGGCAACTATGGTGAGGACACGGCCAGAAGTCATAACGATTGCCTCCAGCCGGTATAGACGATAGCAATGGTCGCAAAGTTTGGTCGAAAAGCAGATTTTCAGAGGGTAGAGCTACGCGGATCGCAACAGACGGGCGGCCCGCGAGCGCAACGACAGGTCCGGAGCGGCAACCGCCTGGCCTGCTGCGGGTTTACGCCGACTCAATGGGAATAGCTGTTCCGACAGCGCCTCGGCGGACGCCATTCGCAGTTGCGGCTCTTTGTTGAGGCACGAGGCCACCAAGTCGTCCAATGTGGCTGGTATGGAAGGATTGGAACGGGAAGGCGGCAGCGGCGTCGACGACAAGATGTGGTTGCAAACCACCGCAATGGTTTCCCCAGAGAACGGATTGCTGCCGGTCAGCATTTCATGAAGCACCACGCCCAAGGAGAAGAGATCCGACCGGGTATCCTGAGCGCGACCCAGGATCTGTTCCGGGCACCAATACGCGGGCGTTCCGCGGACCGAAGAGTCGGTTTGATGGCTGGCCAGCCGGGCCATGCCGAAGTCTGTAAGCTTCACCCGATTTTCATTGGTAATCAGGATGTTGGCCGGCTTGATATCGCCATGGATCACGGCGCGGCGATGCGCCACCGTCAATGCGTCCGCCACATGCGCCGCCCATTCGCACGCGGTCGAAAATGGAATGCTGCCTTTGGCGATGATTTTTTCCAGCGACTGGCCCTCCACCAGTTCCATCACCAGGTAGGGCGTTTGCGTGGATTCGTCGATGCCCATGTCGTGCACGGTGATGATTGAGGGATGCGAGAGCTTGCCCACGACGCGGGCTTCCCGCAGGAAATGGTTGCGTGCGTCGCCGCGGGCCAGTTGCGGAGAAAAAAGCTTTATGGCTACAGAACGGTCGATCAGGGGATCATGCCCGCGGACGACCCGGCTCTGTGCTCCAACTCCAAGGGTTTCATGGATCTGATAGCGGCCGACTTGCACGCGTAGTGTTCTCCTCAGTGCGCCTATTCAGGGGAGCAGCGCTACCCGAGAGAATAGCGGAGCGAATATTTGGGAGGAATGAAGCGCCAGTCACGTTACAGAAGTACGATAGTACTGGGAGAAAAGGCCAGGTTGCGGCATAAGCAAACGCTAATTTCCCAGCCCCGATTTCAGCATGGCGTCCGAGCGAAGGCGCAGAGGCAAAGAGCGAACGAAAGCCGCCATGGAAGGATGCCAGTGCGGATGAAAACCGAAGTACAGCATCTCCGATAACGCCTCATCGGACGACCAGTGTTCGAAGGCGATACGATACGCCGCGACGAACACGCCGGTGCGGTCGGCTCCAAATTGGCAATGGACAAAAACCTTCTGCAGCGGCGCCTGCCGTAGCAGCGCAAAAAATTCGGCCAATTGTGCGGACGTCGGAGTCGAGAAGCCACCAACGGGAATGACGATGAAATGCATGCCCAGCGATTCCGCCCGAACGCGCTCCTGTTCGCGTCCGCGCGATTCGCTGCGCAGATCAACGATGGTGGTAACGCCGAGTTCCTGCAACTTATCGAGGCTTGCGAGATGCGGCTGTGCGCCGCGAAAAAGTGCGTCGGAGACTTTTCCCATATTGGGAATTCCCGGAACGGAAATTTTCTGGGCGATGGAGGGCCCGCTGGACGCCGGCAGCGGTAACGCATGTGGAAATGCTGTGGAGGACCACAGTAGCGCACACAAAAAATGATCTGCGAAAAATTTCTCATAGGAAACTGCGAAACAACAGTTTACGAGAACCTCCGGCGAACACAAAACGGCACGGAAGGCGTACGCTCCGCCGCAACAGCACCACAAGATATAGACGCGTGCAGAAAAAGTTAGCCAGATTTTGCGATTTTCACTTGACAGTTTCCGCACGCGGATTGATACTTCGATTCCAGATTCGGGGGACGTGGAAGCGCCAGACGGTCCGAGTCGGGGATTCGCTTGGACCGACGTAGCCCACGTAACCAGCCCGCGATCACCAAACAAACCAGCGCGAAGTGAATGCACCGCGCAGAAATGGCAACACTCGCGGAGAAAAGCTGTTGAGCCATGCGGAAACGCCAGGCTAGGACGGTGCGTTCCTTTTTGTCTTTTTGGTGAACACCGGCTGGGTTACCAGCAAGATTCGATGAACTTGCAGTATTGCGGCCCGTGCGCCTCGGCGGGGCCGAGGTAGTAAAATAGAAGGGTTCCCCGCCTGTACCACGGGAACCTGGAGCGGGGAGGAAACAGGATGGCAACGGTGAAGCCGGTATTGAACGGAAAAACGACCACCAGCGGAACGCGCGGCGGATTGGTCTTCGAGAGATATTTTACCGACGGTACTGTCTCCCCATTTGACCGCGTGGAGTGGGAGAAACGGACCGCACAGATCGGCAACGAGAAGGGCGTCACGATTTTCAAGCAGGAAGGCGTGGAGGTTCCCAAGACCTGGTCGCAAACCGCCACCAACATCGTTACCAGCAAATACTTCCACGGCAAGCCCGGCAGCCCCGAGCGAGAGAGTTCGGTGCGGCAGTTGATCAGCCGGGTGGTCGACACCATCGTGAGATGGGGTGAAGAGGGCGGCTACTTTGCCGGCAATGCTTCCCGCGACGCGTTCCGGGACGAATTGACGCACCTGTTGGTGGAACAAAAAATGAGCTTCAACTCTCCGGTCTGGTTCAACGTCGGCGTGCAGCCCAAACCGCAATGCTCCGCGTGCTTCATCAATTCGGTCCACGACAGCATGGAATCGATCATGAGCCTGACCCGCACCGAAGGCATGCTGTTCAAGTGGGGCTCCGGCACCGGAACGAACTTCTCCACACTGCGCGGCAGCAAGGAGGCGTTGTCCGGCGGAGGCATTGCCTCAGGTCCGGTTAGCTTCATGAAGGGCTTTGACGCTTTCGCCGGAGTGATCAAGAGCGGCGGAAAGACGCGGCGCGCCGCAAAGATGGTCATTCTGAATATCGATCATCCGGATATCGTGGAATTCATTGAATGCAAGATGAAGGAAGAACGCAAGGCCCACGTGCTGATCGAGCAGGGCTACGATTCTTCCATTGACGGCGAAGCCTACAGCTCGATTTTCTTCCAGAACGCCAATCATTCCGTGCGCGTGACCGACGATTTCATGCGCGCCGTGGAGCAAAACAAGGACTGGTGGACCAAGAACGTCACCGACGGGCAGCCCAACGAAAAACTGGGCGCGCGCGACCTGCTGTACAAGATCTCCGATTCCACCTGGCGCTGCGGCGATCCAGGAATGCAGTACGACACCACCGTGAATCGCTGGCACACCTGCAAGAACACCGCGCGAATCAATGCCAGCAATCCTTGCAGCGAATACATGTTCCTGGACGACACCGCGTGCAACCTGGCATCCCTGAACCTGATGAAATACCTGGGTTCAAACGGCCAATTCGACGTGGAAGCGTTCAAACACGCGGTGGATGTAACCATCACGGCCCAGGAAATCGTGGTCGATAACGCCAGCTATCCCACGCCAAAGATCGCAGAAAACTCTCACAACTTCCGTCCGCTGGGGCTCGGCTACGCCAATCTTGGCGCTCTGCTTATGTCCATGGCGCTGCCCTACGACTCCGATGAAGGTCGTGACGTCGCGGGTGCGGTAACCGCATTGATGTGCGGCGAAGCTTATGCGCAGTCCGCGCGAATTGCCGAACGGCTGGGTCCGTTCCCCGGATTCGAGGAGAACCGCGAACCGATGCTGGACGTCATCCGCATGCACCGGAACGCCATGCGCGGTATCAAGCCGCAGCACGTACAACCCGAGCTGTATATGGGTGCGCAGGGCGGATGGGATACGGCACTGCAACTTGGCGAGCAACACGGTTTTAAGAATTCGCAAGTCACCGTTTTGGCGCCGACCGGAACCATCGGTTTCATGATGGATTGCGACACCACCGGCATCGAGCCCGATCTGGCACTGGTGAAAATGAAAAAGCTGGTAGGCGGCGGCGTCATCAAGATCGTAAACAACACCGTGCCTCAAGCACTGATGAGGCTGGGCTACACGCCGGAACAGACCAGCGAAATCGTCAGCTACATCGACAAGAATGGCCGCATCGACCGCGCCCCATTCCTGAAAGACGAGCACGTGCCGGTGTTCGACTGCTCTCTGGCCACCTCAGGCGGGCGCTCCATTGCTTGGCAGGGCCACGTGAAAATGATGGCGGCGGCCCAGCCGTTCCTTTCCGGGGCCATCAGCAAAACCATCAATATGCCCGAGGAATCTACCATCGAAGAGATCATGAACGCGTACGTCGACGCGTGGAAAATGGGACTGAAGGCTGTGGCCATCTATCGCGACAATTCCAAACGTTCTCAGCCGCTGAACGCGGCGGGCAACAGGAAGGACGAAAAGAAGCCTCAAGCACTCGCCGAGCCCGAGCAGCGCGAACTGTTTGCTCGCGCGCAGCGGGAAAAGTTGCCGTACGAACGCGCTTCGGTAACGCACAAATTTAGTGTAGGAGGGCATGAAGGCTACATCACCGTGGGGATGTACGAGGACGGGCGACCAGGCGAAGTGTTCATCAAGATGGCAAAGGAGGGTTCGACGCTGTCAGGCGTTATGGACGGCTTGGCGCTCACGATCTCGCTGGGATTGCAATACGGAGTGCCGCTGAGAGTATTCGTCGACAAACTGCTGAATACCCGCTTTGAACCCAGTGGGATAACGGCCAATCCGAACATCCGCTTTGCCACCTCGGTGCTGGATTACATTGCGCGCTGGCTGGGCGGCCGTTTCATTTCGGCCGATTACCTGAAACTGAACGGGGCCGCGCCGGCGGAGGGCACGGTGGTTGCAGGCACGCTGATGCCTGCGGCATCACGACCGACTGAGCAGCTGAGCACCTCGCCCCGCGATGCCCACGAAGGCGCGCCGACGTGCTCCGAGTGCGGCATGCTGATGGTGCCCAACGGGGCCTGCTACAAATGTGAGAACTGCGGGAGTACCAGCGGTTGCAGTTGATGCGGAGAGGAAAGGAGGAACCGCGATGAGCGCACTCCCCAATGGTTCCGCACTGGCCGCAAAACTCCAATCCAACAAGCCCAGGACACGCGGCTTCTTGCACATTGTGCGCCACGGCGCCGCGCTAAATGCGTTCTACATCGTCACCTATCACCGTCTGGACAAGGCCGGGGCGCGCCCCAAGGCCATGTTGGCTGAGGGTGCTCAGGCGCTGATCGACTTGCTGGAAAAGGTCGGAGTGGACTTTCGTCTGCGCGAAGTGCGCGGCGCGCTCGAGGACATTCTGCGCCTAGGGTCTGCCAACATTCCGGACTTGTGGCTCAGCGACGAAGAGCTTCTGGAAAAAGGATTGGTGGACATCTAGGATTTCGCGCGAATAACACGGGAAGGAGGAAGGGCTGGAGGTGGAAGCTTCCGGCCCCCTTTTTGTTTTCAGACCGGCTGCGCGCAGACACCACGGCTGGATCGTGGTGTGGCTGGACTAGCCGGGGCTAGCGCGGGCGGAACGACGGTCGCGGTGCGAGGGGTCGTGGTCGAAAATGAGGACGTGCAAGCGGAGGAGGCACGTGGCGCACAGCTTCGCCGCAGCTAGGACACTGCTCAGAACTCAATGCATCGGCGCGAACCCAACGGCCTCTTTCTTCGCATTTGGGATTAATACATTGAACGGTGGAGCCCGGCATCAGCGGCACAATGCTCTCCCAGGCAGCTGCTCTGACTGAAGACCAAACCCGAAAGCAGCCAAGCAATGTTCGAACGGACCGGACGGACGAGGAATTGTTGCGCTAGTGTGAACGCGAGTCAACGGAAAACACAGCAGAGCAGAGGAAATTCTTTTGATGACTGTGGAAAAATAAGTGCGCGCATTGCCATATGTGCATTTCAGCTCAGCGCAAAGAACCAGCGGCTACGGTTTACTTGGTTCCGGTTCGGAACTCTTCGCTTCCGCTTCGGGGCCCAATGCCGCTAACTTCGCTTGAAGATCAGCCAATTCCGATTGCGCTTGCGCCAGGTCGCTCTTCATAGCGTCGACCTTCTCTTTTCCCGTTTTATCGTGCTCATGATCGGGATTGGAGTAGAAGCTATCCTGAGCCAGCGCCATCTCCCGCTGCTGCAAGTCGATACTCGCCTTCTTCTCGGCAATTTGACGCTTGAGTGTATCGATTTCGCCCTTTTTGGCTTCACTGGCTCCGGACTTATCCGCGTCAGTGCCGTTTCCCGGAGCCACAGCGGAATTGGCGTCGTTTGCTGGTGTGGGCACAGGCTGGGCAGGATTAGTCTGCGTCGGAGCGGCATTAGATGAAGCGGGGGCCAACGTGTCGTTGTCAATGACATGGGCGGGTTTCGACGAATCCTGTTTGTGTTGGCGGGCGCGGCGGGCAGCTTCGGCCACCGAAGGCGCATCGTCCTGCGCCGCCAGACGCATGCCGCACAAACACGAAGCCATCAGCAGCAGCACGAAAGCACGCATCACTGTCCTTCGCGACATAAAGCCTCCTGCCCAGTTTCCGAACCTCACCGCAATCCTGCCAACCGGGGGACAAGCCTACCCTTACAGCATACGACCCAGACCCTGGACGCTCAACGCTGTACCCCGGCAGGATTCGAAACAGGCAACGGGTTCGAACTCACCGCGATTCCAGTGATGCCGACTTGGGGGCGTAAGCCCGGGAAGGGCCGGACTAGGATTCGCGTCTCCGAGCGGTACGCCGGCGGAGAAACGCCGCCACTTTGTGACGATTGCCGCACAGCGCCATCGAGCACCAGCGCCGTCGATGGGTCCGCGAATCATCGTAGAAGAAGAGCCGGCAGGAAGGATTGGCGCATCTGCGGATGCGCGCCCGTGGCCCTTCCACCAGCAACTCCGCGGCGGAACGAGCCAACGCTGCCAGCAGCCAGTCCAATCCGTTCTCCCGGGCCACAAAATCCAGCGACCAAACGCCCTTGTACGAAACCAATTCGTCGTGACCTTCGGTAATCCGCAGAATTTCGTTGATGGGCTCAACCCAGGATGGCGGTATTGGCTCGCCTTCCACTAGGTTGGAAAAAATCGCCCGTAGCGATTCGCGCAGGCG
>Ga0187782_10001652_pt1 | contig 16359 bp, 12 predicted proteins | sample 0715_SJ02_MP15_2_FD_132454 | JGI IMG/M metagenome (GOLD analysis project Ga0187782, IMG submission 132454) | Tropical peat soil microbial communities from peatlands in Department of Meta, Colombia - 0715_SJ02_MP15_20_MG | ecosystem: Environmental > Terrestrial > Soil > Wetlands > Peat | place...
TACATCATCGTCGGAGCGGGCTCGGCGGGCTGTCTGTTGGCCAATCGGCTTTCTGCCGATGCCGGCCGCCGGGTGCTCGTTCTCGAAGCCGGCGGCCGCGACGATTGGATCTGGTTTCATATTCCGGTCGGCTATCTGTTCGCCATCGGCAATCCGCGCTCGGATTGGTGCTTCAAGACCGAGCCGGAAGAGGGCCTCAACGGCCGCAGCCTGAATTATCCGCGCGGCAAGGCGATCGGCGGCTCGTCGGCGATCAACGCCATGGTCTATATGCGTGGGCAGGCTGCCGACTACGATCATTGGCGGCAGCTCGGGCTCAACGGCTGGGGCTGGGACGATGTGCTGCCCTATTTCAAGCGGCACGAAAATCATTTCCTGGGCGCAAGCGATGCGCACGATGTCGGCGGCGAATTGCGCATCGAGGCGCCGCGCGTACGTTGGGATTTGCTCGAAGCGTTCGGCAAGGCGGCCGAACAGGCCGGCATTAAATCCATTGTCGATTTCAACACCGGCGACAATGAGGGCAGTTGCGCCTTCCACGTGAACCAGAAGCGCGGCCGGCGCTGGTCGGCGGCGCACGCCTTCCTCAAGCCGGTGCTTCGTCGCGGCAATTTGCGGCTGGAAACCGGATGCCTGGTCGAAGGCGTCGTGTTCGAGGGCCGGCGCGCCGTCGGCGTGCGCTGGCGGCAGAGCGCTCAAGGCCGCACTGCCCGCTGTCGCGGCGAGGTGATCCTCGCCGCCGGCTCGATCGGCTCGCCGCAGATCATGCTGCTGTCCGGCGTCGGCCCGGCCCGGCACCTCCAGGAGCACGGCATCGCGGTCGTCGCCGACCGGCCGGGCGTCGGCGCCAATTTGCAGGATCATCTGCAGCTGCGGCTCATTTACAAGGTCGACGGCATTGCGACGCTCAATGAGCGCTATCACGCCCCGCTCAGCCTCGCCGGCATGCTTCTGGAGTACGCGCTGTTCCGGCGCGGTCCGCTCACCATGGCGCCGTCACAGCTCGGCGTGTTCACCCGCTCCGATCCGGACCAGGAACGCGCCAACCTGCAATTCCACATTCAGCCGTTGTCGCTCGACCGCTTCGGCGAGCCGCTGCACCGGTTTCCGGCCTTCACCGCGAGCGTCGCCAATCTGCGCCCGACCAGCCGCGGCTATGTCCGGCTGCGCTCGCGCGATCCAGCCGACAAGCCGATCATCAAGCCCAACTATCTGTCGACCGACGCCGATCGCCGCATCGCCGCCCAGGCGATCCGCGTTACCCGGCGCATCGTCGGGCAGCCGGCGCTGGCGCCGTTTCACCCGGACGAATATCTGCCCGGCGCCACGTTCCGCGATGACGACGAGCAGGAGCTGGTGAAAGCGGCGGGCGAAATCGGCACCACGATTTTTCATCCGGTCGGCACCGCGAAGATGGGCCTGCCGAGCGATCCGCTGATGGTGGTCGATGAGCACCTGCGCGTGGCCGGTGTCGAGCGCCTGCGCGTCGTCGATGCCTCGGTGATGCCGACGATCACGTCCGGCAATACCAACGCGCCGACCATGATGATCGCGGAAAAAGGCGCGGCTTCGATCCGCGCCGCCGCCAGGGGCAACCCGCTGTGAACGCCGTCCGGCGCGCGGCCGCCGTCCTTGCCGATCCGGCGACAGTGTGGCCGCGGATCGAGAAGGAGAACGGCGATGCCGTTTATCTGTTGATCTCCTATGTCGCGCTGTTTGCCCTCGTCCCGGCCGTAGCGGGCTTCATCGGCGGCTGCATCATCGGCGTCATCGTGCCGGGCGGCGCGACGGTGCGCACGCCGATGGCCGACGGATTGCTGGGTGCGGTCTTCGGCTATGTCGTTGCCTTCGCGCAGGTCCTGCTAGTGGCGCTGATGATCGACATATTGGCGCCGTGGTTCGGTGCGAGCCGAAGCTTTACCGCGGCGCTCAAGCTTACGGTTTATTCGTTCACGCCGGTGTGGTTAGCCGGGATTTTTTTGCTGCTGCCGGGCCTGCGGTTCCTCGGCTTCACCGGCTTTTACGGCGCCGTCATCCTGGCGAACGGCTTACCGGTCTTGATGCGGGCGCCGGAGCAGAGATCGTTGTCCTTCACGGCCGCGATCGTCGTTCTCGCGGCGGCCCTGCTGTTTGTTACCGCCGCGGCGCAACGCTCCCTGTTCGGATCGGCCGGGCCTTAGGTGGCACTCATCTTACGGCGCCGCGAGCACTTTCCGGCAAGCGGCGGGCAGGCTCGCCATGGTCTGCTGCCTCTTGGGCGGCACCGGCGGCGGGACAGGATGCAAGACCGGCTCCGTGAACCAGTAGTCGAGCGCATGCCCGCAACCTTCGTCGTTCCCCGGCGGCGGCTGCGGCTTGCATTGCGGGCTGTCCGCCGGGCAGTAGATGCGAATGTGGAAATGGTAGTCGTGCCCCCACCACGGCCGCACCTTGGCGAGCCAACCGCGGTCCGATCCGGCTTCGCGGCAGAGGGCCTTCTTGATCGCCGCGTTGACGAAGATGCGCTCGACCACCGGGTCCTGGGCGGCGACGCGCAGCAGCTCGGTACGCGTATGCGTCCACACCTTGGGGTCGACGTCGCGCCGATCCTCCGCGACCATCTGCGTCGCCGAGGTGAATTCGCGCTCCTCGCGGCTCTGCACGTGATCGGGCATCGGCGTGAACCAGATGTCGGCGTCGAGGCCGACCTGATGGCTGGAATGGCCGGTGAGCATCGGTCCACCGCGCGGCTGCGACATGTCACCGACCAGCAAGCCGTTCCAGCCGACCTTCTTGGCGTTGTCGGCCAAGCGTTCGACGAATTCGACAAGCTTGGGATGTCCCCAATTGCGGTGGCGGGAGAGCCGCATGACCTGCCAGGTCGCGCCGTCGATCGGCAGCGCCACGCCGCCGGCAAGGCAGCCACTGGCGTAAAAGCCGATCGCCTGCGCCGGCGCCGCGTCGGGCTTGGTCTTGCGGCCGAACAGCTCGCGCGCCGGCGTCGATGGCGACTCGGGATGAAGGAGCGGCGGCAGCGGCTTGTCCTCGAGCGTGCCGGGATCCTGCGCCAGCGCCGGAGCGCCGCCGGCGAGGAGCAGAACGACGAGCCAGCGAGCCGGAGCGAACCTCATCTCTTTCCCGTCAGCCGAGCGCCGCGCGCGGCTTCCTGCCGGTAGGCGAGGCGTTGCGCGCGGCGCTGATACGCTGCCGCGAGTCGCTCGCACTGTCCAGCCGCAAACGGGTCACAGCCCTCGCCGTCCGAGGCGAGAAGCCGCGCCTCGGTCGCAGCGTGCGCCTCGATCGTGCCGTCATGCAGGATGTGGCCGACGGCCAGCCCGCGCTCCGCGAGCCGGCGCGCGACGAGCAGGAAGCGGTGGCAATCAAGCGGGTCGCGCTCGGCGCACATCAGGCAGACGCGCGAGCGCGCGGCGGCGTCCTCAACCCGGTCGAGACCGACGCGGAAATCGGGATTTCTCGCCATCGCCTCATAGTCGGCGATGCCGTCGCGATAAAGGCGCGCGTCGCGCGGCCGGCCGCCGAGATGGTAGCCCATCGCCACATAACCGATGCCGACCGACGCCAGCCGCGCCGAGAGGTTGTTCTTCGAAAACCACGGAAAATGCCGCGACAGCGGCACTGCACGCACATCGGCAATGGTCCCGGCGCCACCGTCCTGCAGCATCGCAACGAAGCGCTCCGCCGGAATATTGGAATGACCAATACTGAGAAGATCGAACGATGGCATGGCGCTACACATTTGTGTTGGCGAGGCTTCGCGGCCTAGCTGCCGCGGAATTTCGCCGGCCGTTTGGCATGGAATGCTTCGACGCCTTCGCGGAAATCGTCCGATTGCCGCAGCCGGCTGTAACAATGCCCTTCGAGCTCGATCGCGACCGAGAGCGTCGCGTCCTCGGTGTCGTTCAACAGCTTCTTGGCGGTGCGCTGGGCGAGCGGCGAGAAGGCGCGCAGCTCATCGGCGAGCGCGTCGGTTGCCGCTTCAAGCTCAGCGTCGGCGACGCACTCGCTGGCGATGCCCCAGTCGAGCGCCTGCCGCGCCGGTATGCGCTTCGAGCGCATCACGATGTCCTTGGTGCGGGTGATGCCGACGATCTTCTGCAGCCGGGCGGAGCCGCCCGATCCCGGAATCTGGCCGAGCCGCTGTTCCGGCAGCGCGTAGGAGCAGGTCTCGGACGTGATGCGGAAATCGCAGGCGAGCGAGATCTCGAAGCCGACGCCGAAGCAGTAGCCGCGATTGGCGGCGATCACCGGCTTGGCGCAGCGCGCCGGTGCCGCGATGTTCCAGGCGAGCTTGGAGACGTGTTCGGGGCTCGCTTCGAGGAAGCCGCGAATATTGCCGCCGCTCGAAAAATGCTCGCCGACCGCCCGCAGCACGATCACCCGCACGCGCTGGTCTTCGTCGAGCGACTCGAAGACCAGCCGCAGCTGGTCGCGTTGCGGCATCTCGATCACGTTGAGCGGTGGGCGGTCGAGGATCACGTCGGCCCGCTCGCGCCCGGCGTCGATCTCGACGCGGAAACCGTCGAGGCGCGCAAGGCGCGGGTCGGCGAAATTCATCGTGCTACTCATGGTGTCGTTTCCTGGTGGCTTGCCGCAAAGCTGCGCTCCGGCTGGTACTCGCCGGCGACGAGCTTGCGGCGCAACAGCTTGCCGACCGGAGATTTCGGAATCTCCTCGACGAAAACGTAGCGGCGCGGGCGCTTGAAATCGGCGAGGCCGGAAGTGCGGCAGAGCTCGTCGAGCGCGTTCACCTCGACCGCAACGCGCCGCTTCACGAACGCGCAGACGATCTTGCCCCAGCGCTCGTCGGGCAGACCGGCCACGGCGACCTCGGCCACGCCGGGGTGCAGCGACAGGCAGCTTTCGATCTCGACCGGCGAGACATTTTCGCCGCCGGTGATGATCAGGTCGTCGACCCGGCCGGTGACGAACAGATCGCCGTCGGCGTCGATCAATCCGGTGTCGCCGGTGAAATACCAGCCGTCGCGAATGGCCGTGGCATCGGCCTCAGGCCGCCGCCAATAGCCCTCGAACGATTCGTCGCCGGCGATAAGCGCGACGATTTCGCCCTCCTCGCCGGCGGTGGCGATGTCATCGACCGAACGGGCGCCAAGGCGCACCACGCGGATGAGCTGGTTGATGCCAGCGCGCCCCGCCGAGCCCGGCTTGGCGGCGGCGTTCTGCTCGATCGTGAAGGTGTAGATCTCCGAGCTGCCATAGTGATTGACGAACAGCTCGGGCCGGAAGGCCGCGTCGAGCTTCCGGAGCAGCGCCTCGGTCATCGGCGCGCCGGCGAATCCGAGCTTGCGGACTGAGGCCATGTCGGTCTTGGCGAACAGCGGGTGATTTACGAGATCGTGGTAGAGCGTCGGCGCGAGATAAAGGTTGGAGATGCGCTCGGCGGCGATGAGGCGGAGCGCCCGCGCAGCGTCGAATCGAGGCGGGCAGACGAAGGTGCCGCCGAGTAGCGACATCGCCAACAGCGAGCGCACGCCCATCGTGTGGTAGAGCGGCATCACGCCCAAGGTGCGCTCGCCGCGCGCATAAAGGTTCTGCGCCACATGGGCGAGGGCAGCGGCGCGCTCCGCGCGGTGGCGGCGGGGCACGCCTTTGGGCCGCGAGGTGGTGCCAGAGGTGTAGAGCATTAACGACCACGCCGCGGCGTTCGCGCGCGGCGCTGCGTCGGCGGCGCTGGCGTCGAAGAGATGCGCAAAATCGAGGTCGCGCGAGCCGGCGACGCCGATAGCAATACGCGGCAGCGATCGTGCGCGTTGCGCGCCCGCGAGCGCCGGTGCCGAAATGTCCTGATACACGATCGCCCGGGCGTCAGCGTCCGCGATGCAGAAATCGATCTCCTCGGCAGTCGCGCGCCAATTCAGCGGCGTGATGATGAGGCCGGCGAACTGGCAGGCCCAATGAATCGTCGCCGCCTCCCACCGGTTCAGCAGCACGGTGACGAGGTGATCGCCGGCCTCAAGCCCGAGGCGGTCGAACGCATCGACGAGCGCGGAAATCTTGCCGTACCAAGCCCGATAGGTGAGCCGCGCCGGGCCGTCGACAATCGCCAAGGCATCCGGGTCGCGCGCGACGCTCGCGAGAAAGCTGGTGCCGAGGTCAAGCATGATCGGGCTTCCCACGCAGCTCGCGCGCCGCCGCGAGCGCCGCCTTGACGATCGAGCCGTAGCCGGTGCAGCGGCACAGATGGCCCGATAGGATTTCGCGAATCTCCGCTTCGCTCGCCTGGGGCCGTTCGCGCAGCAGCGCGTCGAGCGACATCAAAATACCCGGCGTGCAGAAGCCGCACTGCAGGGCGTAATGGGCACGGAACGCCTCCTGCAGCGGCGACAAACGATCGGCGGCCGGCGCCAGGCCTTCGACGGTGCGAAGGTCGGCGCCTTCGGCCTGGACGGCAAGGGTGAGGCAGGAGCGCGCCGGTGCGCCGTCGATCTGCACCGTGCAAGCTCCGCAAACGCCGTGCTCGCAGCCGACATGCGTGCCGGTCGTGCCAAGGACGTGGCGGATGAAATCGCTGAGCAGCATCCGCGGCTCCGCCAGTCCGGAGACCTTGCGGCCGTTGAGCGTCAAACCCACGCAGTGCGGGGAAGCTGCGCTCAGCCGCGGCATCGCGCCGCCTCCTCCAGAGTCTGCCGCCCGAGCTTGCGCACTAGCTGGCGCCGGTAGGCGGCCGTCGCATGCAGGTCGTCGCGGGCGTCGAGGTCCCAGGCGAAGGCGTCGAGCGCGTCATCGAGGCCGGGATCGTCGGGCAGCGGTAAATCTCGCGCCGTCGGGCGATCGGCGACGCCGCCGACCGCAAGCCGCGCGGTGCGCGCATCGACCGCGACCGCACAAGCGACGATGGCAAAATCGCCGTGCCGCCGCCCGATCTCGCGGAACGCATAGCCGGTGCCGGCGCGCGCGGCGGGAAATCGCACCGCTTCGATCATTTCGTCGTCGCGCAGGTCGGTCGTCATCATCCCGGTGAAGAAGCTTTCCGCGGCGATGCGGCGGGCATGGCGCCGCGACCTCACTTCGACCTCGCCGCCGAGCGCGACCAGAATGAGCGGCAGCTCGGCGCTCGGATCGGCATGCGCGACCGAGCCACAAACGGTGCCGCGGCTGCGGGTCTGGGCATGGCCGACCCAGGGAAGCGCTGCGGCCAGGAGCGGCTGCTGTGTGGCGAGGCCGTCGCGCTGTTCGAGAGCATGCTGGCGGACCGCCGCGCCGACACGGATCCCACCATCGCTGCGCTCGACCCGGTTCAATTCCGGCAGCCGCATGATGTCGATCAGAACGCGTGGCCGCGCCATGCGCATGCTGAGCATCGGCAGCAGCGTCTGTCCGCCGGCGAGAATGCGCGCATCGGCGCCGGCCTGGTGCAGGACTTCGAGCGCCTCATCGAGAGTGTCGGCGCGCACATAGTCGAATGCCGTTGGCTTCACGAATTCCTCGTGCCCGCAGGCTCCGGCCCGTGGATGTGCGCGGCGAGTTTCGCCGGCGTCGCCGGCAGATCGAGCTCGACGAGTCCCAGCGCGTCGGCGATTGCATTGGCGATGCACACCGGCGTCGACATGCAATTGCCCTCGCCGACGCCCTTTGCGCCCAGCGGCGTAAAGGGAGAGGGCGACTCGCGATGCAGAATGACCGGTTCCGGCACCTCCATCGCGGTCGGGACGAGATAATCCGCGAATGTCCCGGAGAGGAAGCTGCCGTCGGGAGCGTAGGCGTACTCTTCGTAGAGGGCCGCGCCCAGCGCCTGGGCAAACCCGCCGCTGATCTGCCCGGCGACCATCGCCGGATGCAGGATGCGGCCGCAATCGTGCATGGTGACGTAGCGGTCGACGCGCACCGCGCCTGAGGTCGGGTCCACCTCGACGCCGCAGAAATCGAAAATAAAGCCGTGACATAGCGAGCTGTTGATCTCATCAGCTTCGTTGGGCGCGGCCAGTTCCGGGGGCGTCCAGAACACGGTCTCGCGGACGGTCTGGCCGAGCTCGGCGGGAATCGTTCCCGGCGCCCAATGCCCGGCGGCGGCGATGCGCGAGAATGACACGGCGTTGTCGGGGTTCGCCCGTGCGGCAATGCGGCCGTTGGCGAAGACGATCTCGGCCGGCGCGACGTTGAGCTGCGCCGCGGCAACGCGGGCGAGCCGCTCGCGCAGCCGCGACGCCGCGATCTGCGCGGCGCCGGCGACGGCTGGCGCAAACCGGCTGGAATAATTGCCCGAGGCGATCGACCAGCCGTCCTTTGCGGTGTCCACGTCGGCAACGACCCTGATGTCCTGTGGCCGAAGCCCAAGCGCATCGGCGACCACCTGCGCCACTACCGTGCGATGGCCTTGCCCCTGCGGGGTCGAGGCGACCTGCACCGAGACGGCGCCGAGCGGATCGAGGCTCACGGTCGCGGTCGCATGCGCGCCGTTCTTGGGGCCGGCACGGCGGCGTTCCTCGGCCGTCAGGGCCGCGGTGATGTAGCCCATATTGGAGACGCTCGGCTCGACCACCGCCGCGAAGCCGATGCCATAGTGTTTGCCTTGTGCGTGCGCGGCTTCGCGGCGCGCCCGCAGCGCTTCAAGCTTGCCCTCGGATACCGCGGCGTCGAGCGCCGCGGCGAAATCTCCGGAATCGAGCAACGCGCCGCTTGCGGTCCGGTATGGCATCGCCCTTGCCGGCACGAGGTTGCGGCGGATGACCTCGAGCGGATCAAGCTTAAGCTCGACGGCGATGCGCTGCATCAGCCGCTCCAGCGGATAGTAAAGCTGCGGGCCGCCGAAGCCGCGATTGAGTCCGGTCGGCGTCTTGTTGGTGAGCACGATCCGGTTGCGCACCGTGACGTGGCGGATGTCGTAGGCGCCGGTCAGATTGCCGTGCATGCGGTAAAGCGTCGCCGGCTCCGGCGCACGCAGATAGGCGCCGCAATCCTCGAGCTGATCGAAGGCGAGCGCGGCGACGCGGCCGTCGCGATCAACCGCCGCCTCCAGCGTGGTGAGCCGGTTGGTCGCCGAGACAGAGGCGGCGAGGTGCTCCAGGCGGTCTTCGATCCATTTCACCGGTCGCCCGGCTATGCGCGCGGCGGCGGCGATCAGCACGATGTACGGAAAGACCGCCTGCTTGACGCCGAAGCTGCCGCCCGAGTCCGGCGGCGTGCGCAGCCGCAAGCGATTGCCGGGCACCTTGAGCGCCCGCGCCATCACCGGATGCAGGCTGAACGGCCCCTGGAAATTCGCGAGCACATCGTAGGCGTCCTCGGCCGGATCGTATTCGGCGACGACGCCATAGGTCTCGATCGGGGTGCAGGAGTTACGCGGATAGCAGACCTCAACGCGCACGCGGTGCGCCGCGGCGGCAAAGGCGCGCTTGGGATCGCCGTAGCGGAAGCTGCGCTCGGCGACGATGTTGCTGTTCACTGCAGGATGGAGGAGCGGCGCGTCGGGCGCCGCGGCGGCGAGCGGATCGACCACCGCCGGCAACGGCCGATAGCGGACCTCGATCAGCTCGAGCGCGTCCTCGGCACGATAGCGGTCGGAGGCGACGACGACCGCGACCGGCTCGCCGACGTAGCGGGCGCGCTCGGTCGCAATTGGCCAGCACTCGATCGCCGCCTTGACGCCGACCACGAGGCTCGCCGTGAGCGCCTTGACGTCGGCACTGGTGAGCACGGCAACGACGCCATCCGCGGCGAGCGCCGCCCGGCTATCGATCGCCTCGATTGCGGCATGCGCATGCGGCGAGCGCAGGATCGCGGCTTCGAGCGTGCCCGGCCGCACGCCGAGATCGTCAATGAAGCGGCCGCGGCCGGCGAGCAGCGCCGCGTCCTCGACGCGCGGGATCGAGCGGCCGACCCAGCCGCTTCTGCTCGGCGTGATCTCTGCCTTGTCGTTTTCCCGGCGCATCGCTCCTCCCGTCAGCAATGATGACGGCAGGATCGCAGTCTGGCAAATCGACGCGCTGCTTCACACGTCCACCTTCAGCGCGGCGATGAACGCCTCCTGCGGAATCTCGACCTTGCCGAACTGGCGCATGCGCTTCTTGCCTTCCTTCTGCTTTTCGAGGAGCTTGCGCTTGCGCGTCACGTCGCCGCCATAGCACTTCGCCGTCACGTCCTTCCTGAAGGCGCGCACGGTCTCGCGGGCGATGATTTTTCCTCCGATCGCGGCCTGGATCGGCACCTGGAACATGTGCGGGGGAATGAGCTCCTTCAGCTTCTCCACCATGGCGCGGCCGCGGCTGTCGGCGCGGCTACGATGCACCAGCATCGCCAGCGCATCGACCGGATCGGAATTGACCAGGATCTGCATCTTGACCAGATCGGAGGGCTTGTAGTCGGTGAGCTGATAATCGAACGAGGCGTAGCCCTTCGATACCGACTTCAGCCGGTCATAAAAATCGAACACCACCTCGTTGAGCGGCAGGTCGTATTTCACCATCGCGCGGTTGCCGACATAGGTCAGCTCGACCTGGTTGCCGCGGCGGTCCTGGCAAAGCTTCAGCACGCTCCCGAGATATTCGTCGGGCGTCAGGATCGTCGCCCGAATCCACGGCTCCTCGATTTCCTTGACCTTGACCGGGTCGGGCATGTCGACCGGATTGTGAATCTCGATCTCGCGGCCGTCGCTGAGCTTGATCTTGTAGATGACCGACGGCGCCGTCGCGATCAGATTGAGATTGAATTCGCGCTCGAGCCGCTCCTGGATGATCTCCAGATGCAGGAGCCCGAGGAAGCCGCAGCGGAAGCCGAAGCCGAGCGCGGCGGACGTTTCCATCTCGTAGGAAAAGCTCGCGTCGTTGAGGCGAAGCTTGCCCATGGCGGCGCGCAAATTCTCGAAGTCCGCGGCATCGACCGGAAACAATCCGCAGAACACGACCTGGATCGCCGGGCGGAAGCCGGGCAGCGGCACCTCGACGGGCTTCCTGTCGTCGGTGATGGTGTCGCCGACGCGAGTGTCGGCCACCTCCTTGATCGAGGCGGTGAGAAAGCCGATCTCGCCGGGGCCGAGCTCGTCGAGCTCGACGCGCTTGGGCGTAAATACGCCGACGCGGTCGACCTCGTAGGTGGCGCCGGTGCCCATCATGCGGATGCGCTGGCTCTTCTTCAGCGTGCCGTCGACGACGCGGAAGAGGACGACGACGCCGAGATAGGAATCGTACCAGCTGTCGACGAGGAGCGCCTTGAGCGGCGCTGCGGCATCGCCCCTCGGCGGCGGCAGGCGGTTGACGATCGCCTCCAGCACCTCCGGTACGTTCTGCCCGGTCTTGGCCGAGATCAGGATCGCGTCCGAGGCATCGAGCCCGATCACGTCCTCGATCTGCTGCTTGACCTTGTCTGGCTCGGCGGCCGGCAGATCGACCTTGTTGAGCACCGGCACGATCTCGTGATTGTTGTCGAGCGCCTGATAGACATTGGCGAGGGTCTGCGCCTCGACGCCCTGGCTGGCGTCGACGACGAGGAGCGAGCCCTCGCAGGCGGCGAGGCTGCGGTTGACCTCGTAGGCGAAATCGACATGGCCGGGCGTGTCGATCAGGTTGAGCACATAGTCCTTGCCGTCGCGCGCCCGATAGTTGAGGCGCACGGTCTGCGCCTTGATGGTGATGCCGCGTTCGCGCTCGATATCCATCGAGTCGAGCACCTGATCGACCATCTCGCGGTCGCTCAAGCCGCCGGTGAGCTGAATGAGCCGGTCGGCGAGCGTGGACTTGCCGTGGTCGATATGCGCGATGATCGCGAAATTGCGGATGTTTTCGATGCGGCCCGCGGTCATGCGGCGCAGATAACACTCGGCTCTCCGAGCGGCAAGCGGCGCCGCTTGCGCCTGCCCGCGTGGACGATCCCGCCGCGGCGTGCGATAGAGGCGCCGCGATGCAAGGCCGGACGATGCACGAGCCGAGCGGGTCGCGCGTGGACCGTAGCGGCGAAGCGGGGGTCGAGGCCGTCGAGGCCATCATTCCCAATTTGAGCTGGCGGTATTCCGGCGGCACCGCGACCAACCAGGCGATCGCGCCGGGGCTCGCGCGGCTGATGCGGATCGGCTGGCTCGGGCCGGACCGGCCGGCGGAGGTGCCGCGGCTCACGCTCGGCGGGCTCATGCGGCTGCGCGCGCCGCGCGCGATACCGGTCGTCTGGCACGCGCGGCGCAATGTCGAGATGGCGGCCGGCTTGCTGCTCAAAGTGCTCGGCTGGCCGTTCGTCGTGATCTTCACTTCGGCCGGGCAGCGTAGCAAAACCATCACCACGCGCTGGCTGATCGCGCGCATGGCGGCGGTGATTTCGCCGAGCGCCATTTCAGCATCGTTCGTGGCCCGGCCGGCGATCGTCATTCATCACGGCGTCGATCTGATGCGCTACGCGCCGGCGCCTGACCGCGCGGCGGCTTGGGCGGCGACCGGGCTGCCCGGACGTTACGGGATCGGCTGCTTCGGCCGCGTGCGGGCGCAAAAGGGCACCGACCTCTTCGTCACCGCGATGTGCCGGCTGCTGCCGCGCTATCCGGATTTCACCGCGGTGGTGATCGGCGACACCATCGGCGCGCATCACGCCTTTGCCGAGCGGCTCAAGGGTGAGATCGCCGCGGCCGGCCTAAGCGACCGCATCCGTTTCCTCGGCGCGCTGCCGGCGCAGGAGTTGCCGCGCTGGTTCGCGCGCATCTCGATCTATGCGTTCACGTCGCGCAACGAGGGTTTTGGCCTGACGCTGCTCGAGGCGATGGCCGCGGGCGCGGCGCTGGTAGCGACCCGCGCCGGCGCCGCCGAGATCGTCGTCGACGACGGCAAGACCGGAATGCTGGTGCCGACCGATGACGCCGATGCCCTCACGGCGGCGCTCGAAAGCCTGATGCGCGACCCCGCGGCGGCGGCGGCGATGGGCTCCCGCGCGCGCGCGAAGGCCGTGGCCGAATTCGGCATCGACGCCGAGGTCGCGCGCATCGCGGAAGTCTATCGTTCGGTCAGGAGCATCCCGGCAAAGACGTCGGCGCGGTGAAGCACGAAGCTGCAGGGCGAAAATCCATGACCGCTGGACAATCGCCGCACCGTTGGTCGTCGCCGTGGCCGCGCCTTGCCGCCGCCTACGAGCAGGAGCGCGACGACGGCTGCGCGGTGTGGATCCTGCTCGCGCTGTTCGTGATGATCTGGACGGCCTTCCAAATCATTGCCTTCGCGTCGGTCTGCCTGCATGACGACATGCTCGAAGTGTTCGCCTGGAGCCGGCATCCGTCGGCCGGCTACGGCAAGCATCCGCCGCTCGCGCCGTTGCTCGCGGCGGCTTGGTTCGCGGTTTTCCCGATCGCCAACTGGTCGTTCGAGCTGCTCGCCAGCGTCAATGCCGCGGTCGCATTGTTCGCGGTCGATCTCATTGCCCGGCGCTACGTCGCGCCCGATCGGCGCCTGCTGGTGCTGCTGCTTCTCTTGCTGACGCCGTTCTATCAGTTTCACGGCGAGCGGTTCACGCCCAATGCGGTGCTGCTCTCGACCTGGCCGCTCGCCACCTATTGCTTTCTGCGCGCGTTTACGTCGCGCCGCGTCGGCTGGTCGCTCCTCGCCGGCGCCACTGCCGCGCTGGCGATGCTCGGCAAATATTATTCCATCTATCTGATCGCCGGCTTCGTCGCATCAGCGCTCTATCATCCGCGCCGCGGCGAGTATTTGCGCTCGCCCTCGCCCTGGCTCTCGATCCTCGCGGGCCTTGTGGTGCTGGCCCCGCACCTTGATTGGCTCATGACGATGGGGCCGGCGCCGTTCCGCTACGCGCTCGCCGGCCACACCCCGAGCTCGCTGGCGGATGAATTGAAGAAAACGCTTCTCTATGCGGCGGGCGGGCTTGCCTATGTCGTGTTGTCGATCGTCGCCTATTTATTTGCCGTACGCCCGGATCGCCGGCTTCTCGCCGCGACGCTGTGGCCGGACGATCCCGACCGGCGGATGCTGGTCGTGCTGCTCGCGGCGCCGCTCCTCCTGCCGATGCTGACGGCGCCGATCATTGGCGTGATCCTGACGCCGCTGTGGACCATGTCGGGGTGGTTCCTGCTGCCGATCATTCTTCTTGCTCCGGCGCAGCTCGGGCTGCCGCGTGCGACGACCATGCGGGTCGCGCTCGCGGTGGCGATCGTGACCGCGGCCGTCCTCGTTGCCGCGCCGGTCGTCGCCTGGCACAACTTCACCGCCGAGGCCGAGAACGGACGCGTCTGCTGCCGGGTCGCGAGCGAAGAGCTGACGCGCGCCTGGCACGCGGCAACGGGACGGCCACTGACGCTCGTTGCCGGCGACAGCTCGCTCGCCCAGGGGGCGACCTTTTACAGCGCCGACCACCCCGACAGCGCGCCGGACGCCGCCTGGGAGACCCCGCCCTGGATCACCGACGCGCGGCGCTCCCGCGACGGCTTCGCCAATACCTGCTTCGCCAGCGACCGTGCCTGCAGCGCTGCGGCGGAGCAAAATACGGCGGGACGCCTCGGCGTGGTCCGCGTCGAGAAAGACGTGACCGCGTCATTCTTCGGCATTGCGAGCGCGTCGGCGAAGGTCGTGTTTACGATGGTACCGCCGCGACAGTGAGGGCGAGCGCCGTCGCCGCGCGCCTCAGTACCGATACTGATCCGTCTTGTAGGGGCCGTTGATCGGCACGCCGATATAAGTCGACTGCTTGTCGGAGAGCTTGGTGAGCTTGGCGCCGATCTTGTCGAGATGCAGCCGCGCTACCTTCTCGTCGAGTTCCTTCGGCAGCGTATAGACCTTGTTCTGATATTTGCCCGGCTTGGTCCACAGCTCGATCTGCGCCAGCGTCTGGTTGGTGAACGACGACGACATCACGAAGCTCGGGTGGCCCATGGCATTGCCGAGATTGACGAGCCGGCCCTCGGACAGAAGGATGATGCGCTTCTTGTCCGGAAACTCGATCTCGTCGACCTGCGGCTTGACGTTGACCCATTTCATGTTCTTTAGCGCCGCGACCTGAATCTCGCTGTCGAAATGGCCGATATTGGCGACGATGGCGCGGTCCTTCATCTTGCGCATATGGTCGATGGTGATGACGTCGACATTGCCGGTGGCGGTGACGAAAATGTCGGCGCGCGGCGCGGCCTCCTCCATGGTGGTGACCTCGTAGCCCTCCATCGCCGCCTGCAGCGCGCAGATCGGATCGATCTCCGAGACCAGCACCCGGCAGCCGGCCTGGCGCAGCGAGGCCGCCGAGCCCTTGCCGACGTCGCCGAAGCCGGCGACCATCGCCACCTTGCCGGCCATCATCACGTCGGTGCCGCGGCGGATGCCGTCGACCAGCGACTCGCGGCAGCCATAGAGATTGTCGAACTTCGATTTGGTGACGCTGTCGTTGACATTGATGGCCGGGAACAGGAGGCGCCCCTCCTTCTCCATCTGATAAAGCCGATGCACGCCGGTCGTGGTCTCCTCGGTGACTCCGCGGATGCCCTTGGCAGTCTTGCTGTACCAGCCGGGTTGCTCCTTTAGCCGCTTCTTGATTGCCGCGAACAACACCTCTTCTTCCTCGTTGGTCGGATGGCTGATGACGCCGGGATTGCTTTTGGCCTGGATGCCGAGATGCATCAGCAGCGTTGCGTCGCCGCCGTCGTCGAGGATCAGGTTCGGGCCGCCGCCGCCGGGCCACTCGAAGATGCGGTGGGTGTAAGCCCAGTAATCGTCGAGCGATTCGCCCTTGACCGCGAACACCGGCGTGCCGCCGGCGGCGATTGCCGCTGCGGCGTGATCCTGTGTCGAGTAGATGTTGCAGGAGGCCCAGCGTACGTCGGCGCCGAGCGCCTTGAGGGTCTCGATCAACACGGCGGTCTGGATGGTCATGTGAAGCGAGCCGGCGATGCGGGCGCCACGCAAGGGCTGCTCCGGTCCATACTCCTCCCGCGTCGCCATCAGGCCGGGCATCTCGGTCTCGGCGATCGAAATCTCCTTGCGGCCCCAATCGGCGAGGCCGAGGTCTTTGACGACAAAGTCGGGCGATGAAGTTTTGGGCTTAGTTGAAGTGTTCATGCTGATCCTTGGCGGCTCGGTTCGGCCGAGGAGGGCGGTTGTCCGAACGGCCGTATAGCAGGCTGCCGCCAGGACGACAATAAAGGTATAAAGATACGTTTATGTCCATCGGGCCGCCGGAATGCTCCAGCCCAATGAGCCGATCATTGCCCCTATGATGGCGGCTATGGCCGAGGACGAGATCACATCGCTGCGCAGCCTGGCTGAAGCGGAGGCTGCCTGCACGCGCTGTCTGCTTTATCGCGACGCGACGCAGGCAGTGCCGGGCGAGGGCCGTGTCGGCGCCAGCGTCATGCTGGTCGGCGAGCAGCCCGGCGACAACGAAGACATCGCCGGCAAGCCCTTTGTCGGCCCCGCCGGCCGCGTTCTCGACCAA
>Ga0187782_10001653_pt1 | contig 16357 bp, 13 predicted proteins | sample 0715_SJ02_MP15_2_FD_132454 | JGI IMG/M metagenome (GOLD analysis project Ga0187782, IMG submission 132454) | Tropical peat soil microbial communities from peatlands in Department of Meta, Colombia - 0715_SJ02_MP15_20_MG | ecosystem: Environmental > Terrestrial > Soil > Wetlands > Peat | place...
GAACCACGTTCCGATCAACCGGCTCCACGCGAAGAACTTCCCCAGCATCGGATGCGCGCCGTGCACCCGCGCGATCCAACCCGGCGCCGATCCGCGCAGCGGTCGCTGGTGGTGGGAGCTCGGGGCGAAGGAGTGCGGGTTGCATCCCTCCCCGCCGGCGGCGGCAAGCGGGGGAGCGAAGTCCGCCGCGACCTCGCACTGACGCGTCGTGGGCTCCGGGACTACGCGGGCGTCGCGGTGAAGAGGCACCCGCGCGACGCGTGCTTCGTGGGGTCGGGCTTCGAGACCTCCCAGCGGTGGCCGAGCCGGGTCTCGAGGATCGCCCCGATCAGCTGGGGACAGAGGACCCGGCCGATCTCGGGGGAGTCCCGAGTGCACGCGAAGCAGCCCGTGACGCGCAACGTCAACGGATGCTGCTTCACGGTCGTGAGCCGTCCCATCGTGTGGGACTCGTAGTACCGCGCGAGCGCCTCGGTGATCTCCTCGGGCGTCCGGCCCTCGATCTGGTCGGCGATCTCGCGCCCGAGCTGCCGCGCGATCGTCTCGATCAGCTCGGGGAGGTGGAGACGGAGCTCCCGGACGCCCGACGCGCGCATCCCGAGCTTCGTGATGTCGGTGAGCCGCTGGAACGGCGCCCCTTCCTTGCCGGCGGAGACCGTCAGGACCGCGGCGGGCGGGTTCTCGAGCTCCACGACCCGCGCCTCGGCGCGCGTCGCCGGCGTCCACAGGCGGCGATGGTAGTCGCGGGCGAGCTGGACGAACATCGGGGCCTTCGACCAGAGCGCGATCTGCTCGTGGCCCGTCGTGCCGTGCCCGTCCTCATCGGAGACGTAGACGAGCGCGCCCTGTCGATCGAGGATCACCGAGCGGTTGGCCACGGGCCCCTTCGAATGGCGGAGCTCCGCGAACGACTGGAGGTGCTTCGTCTCGACGAGGTTCGTGGCGTACACCTCGGTCACGATGCGGACCTTGACGCCGCGGTCGGCGGCGGTGCGGAGCGCGCGGCCGACCCCGTCGTCGATCCACGTCGAGAGGGCCGGACCCGTCGTGGAGATCAGCACCTGCCGCTCCGAGGTGCCGATCCGCTTCAGCAGGAAGCGGCGGATCACCTCCCGACCTTCGAGGACCGCGAACTTGCGGGGATCGCCCTCCTCGATCTCGGTCCGGCTCTCCTCCCAGTCGGACAGGACCTTGTGCCGGTCCTCCTCCAGCTGGCGGAGACGGTCGGAGGCGCGGCGGATCCACCGGTCGAGCAGCTCGTCCGGGGAGGTCGCGGCGAACCGGCGGGGCCGGCCCGCGGTCGCTTTCAGCAGACGTTCGGCGGTCAGGAGCTTGATGTATCGGTACGTCTCGACCCGGTTCACCGCGGAGAGCCGCGCGAGCTCGCTCGCGGTCTGGGGCCCCGTCCGACACGCCGCGAGGTAGACGCGGGCGGCCTTCTCCGGAACGCCGTGCTCGGCGAGAAGCTCGAGAAGGCCGGACCCCGGTCGACCCACGGTATCTAGAGGTCGGAGGCCGTTAAAAGAGGGCGCCGCGGGCCCTCCGGCCGCGCTACAGCGCCGCCTGGAAGTCCTCGACGGTCGGCGAGAACTCGACCTCGGCCCCGCCGGCCCGCGCCCGGAGGACCTCCCGCGCGAGGAGCCAGTAGATCGTCGCCAGCGCCACCCGCCCCTTGTTGTTCGCCGGGATCACGAGGTCGACGTCCCGGGTCTCGTTGTTGACGTCACACAGGCCGATGACCGGGATCCCGATCGACACCGCCTCCGAGAGCGCCTGCTGGTCGGTCGCGGGGTCGGTGACGAGGAGGACCTTCGGTTCGAAGTATTCCTCCAGGTTCGGGTTCGTGAGACAGCCGGGGACGAACCGCTCGGCGAAGGAGACCGCCCCGACGGTCTTCGCGAAGATGCGGACGGGCTTCTGACCGTACTGACGCTGCGAGACGACCAGGACGCGGTCGGCGGGGAACCGCGCGAGGAACTTCGCGGCGATGCGGATCCGGCGATCGGTCTCGCGCACATCCAGGACGTGCAGGCCATCGAACCGGACCTTGAAGACGAAGCGGCGCATCGACGCCGACTTCTGCTGGGTGCCGATGTGGACCCCCGACGTCAGGTAGACGTCCTCGGGGACCAGCAGCTCGCCGGGCCGGATGTCCTGCCCGTCGGTCTGCATCGCTGACGGCTCGGTCAGCGTTTCGTCGTCCGCCATGGAGAGTTTACCCCGGAGGGGTGGCGCGGCCGAGCCGCAGGAGTTCATTTAGCTTTGCCACCCGCTCGCCGCCGAGCAGGCCGCATTTCAGCCCCCGGGCGCCGGTCCCCAGCGCCACGTGCGCGAGCCAACCTTCCGGGACCTCCCCAGAGCGGTGCGAGGCGATCGTGGCGAGCCCGCGCGAACGGGCCAGGTCGACCGTTCGCAACGTATCCGTGAGCGTTCCGACCTGATTCACCTTGATCAGCACCGCGTTCGATGACCGTGCCTCGACGCCCTGCTGCACGCGCTCGGCGCGGGTGCAGTAGAGGTCGTCGCCGACGATCAGCGTCCGGTCGCCGACGGCCCGGGTCAGGCGGGCGAACGATGCGAACGCTTCCTGATCGAACGGGTCCTCGACGTACCGCAGACCGTACTTGTCGACGAGCCGGGCGACGAACGCCTCCTGGCCCTCCGCATCGACGGTCTGATCCTGGTAGCGGTAACGGCCGTCGCGGTAGAACTCGCTGGCCGCGAAGTCGAGGCCCGGGTGGACCGAAAGGCGCAGTTCCTCCCGGACCTGGGCGCAGGCCGCGGTCAGGAGTTCGAGCGCCTCGATGTTCCCGACCGCCGCGACCCAGCCCCCCTCATCGCCCCGTCCCAGCGCGGCCTTCGGGTACCGCCGGTGCAGCTCCGCACCGAGCACCTGATGGACGCGCAGGGCCGCGCGGACGGAATCGGCCGGGCGGGGTTCGTCGGCGAACGCGATGAACTCCTGGAGGTCCGGGCCGCCGATCGCGTGACGTCCGCCGTTGAGGCAGTTGCCGACGATCGCGGGAAATTGCGTGCCGTCGACCCCAGGTCGCGCGAGGACCTGCCAGAGCGCGCGGTCGCGCTCGTCCGCGACGGCGAGGGCGGTGGCGACCGAAACGGCCGTCGCCGTGTTCCCGCCGATCGCGCCGAAGTTCGGACTCGGGTCGGCGGCGTGGAGGACGGCGTCGACCGCAGCGACCTCGGGAACCTCCACGCCGGCCAACGCCGGCGCGAGACGGGTCCGGAACGCCGCGAGCGCGTCCGGGACCCCCCCGGCGGGGAACGCGAGCACCTCGTGGGCCCCCGTGCTCGCGCCGCTCGGCGCGCCGGCCCGCCCGCGGGCGCCGGAGTCGAGGACGACCGTCGCTTCGACCGTGAGCTGACCCCGGCTATCGTAGATCGGGTCGAGCGCGACGGAGGCGATCCGGCTCACGGAACCTCCACGAACTCGACGAGGACCCCGCCGAACGCGCGAGGGTGCGCGAAGCCGACCCGCCGACCCCGCGACCCCGGCCGACCGGTGCGGTCGACCACCGGCTCGCCGCGCGCGACGAGCTCGGCGAGCGCACGGTCGACATTGGCGACGCGGAACGCGAGATGGTGGATCCCTTCCCCTCGCTGGGTGAGGAACTTCGCGACCGGGGATTCCGGGTCGAGCGGCTCGAGCAGCTCGATGTGCGTGCCTCCGGCCTCCAGAAAGCTCACGCGGACGCGGTTCGACGGGACCTCCTCAGGCGGGAACGCCGGGGCACCGAGGAGCGGCCCCCAGCGCTCGATCGCGCGCCGAAGGTCGGCGACCGCGATCCCCACGTGATCGAGCTCCATGCCGGGGTCCCCTAGAACGCCCGGGAGGCCTTCTGGACGCCGAACTGCTCGCGCCAGACGTCGGCGATCTCGCCGAGCGTGCATCCCGCGTGGACCGCCCGGAGGACATGCGGCAGGACGTTCTCGCCGGCGCGGGTCGCGGCGCCGAGCCGGGCCAGCCCCTCCGCCGACTTCTTCGTCGACCGACCGGATCGCCAGCGACGCACCCGCTCGACCTGGCGGCGCTCCTCGGCCGGCGTGATCCGCTGGAACGACCCCCCCGAACCGCCGGAGCGCGGGAAGAACGTGAACGTCCGGTTCCCCTCGGGGTAGGCGTTGACGCCGACGACGAGCTCCTCCGTCCGCTCGCGCGCGCGGGCGACGCGGTAGGCCTCGCGGGCGATCTCCGCGGCGAAGAACCCCTGGTCGATGGCGGCCTCCGCCCCGCCCATCGCGTCGACCCGGTCGAGGTACTCCCGCGCGCCCGTCTCGATCTGGTCCGTCAGGTACTCGATCTCGTACGCCCCGCCCAGGGGGTCGATCGTGTTCGCGACCCCGGACTCCTCGGCCAGGATCTGCTGCGTGCGCAGCGCGAGGCGCGCGGAGGCCTCCGTCGGAAGCCCGAGCGCCTCGTCGAGCGCGTTCGTGTGCAAGGACTGCGTGCCCCCGAGCACCGCCGACAGCGCCTCGAGGGTCGTGCGCACGACATTCAGCTCGGGTTGCTGCGCCGTGAGGCTCGATCCCGCGGTCTGGGTGTGGAACCGCAGCTGCTTCGAGCGGCCGGATTTCGCCCCGAACTCCTCGGTGACGATCCGGGCCCACAGTCGCCGCGCGGCGCGGAACTTCGCGACCTCCTCGAGGAAGTTCCGGTCCGCGGAGAAGAAGAACGACAGGCGCGGAAGGAACTCGTCCAGGTCGAGCCCCCGCGCGCGGACCGCCCGGACGTACGCCATCGCATTCGCGAGGGTGAACGCGACCTCCTGGACGGCGGTCGCCCCCGCCTCGCGCATGTGGTACCCCGAGACCGAGATGTAGTTCCAGCGCGGCATCTCGGCCGTCGCGAACTGGATCAGATCGACGGCGAGCCGCAGGGAGGGCCCGGGGGGATAGATGTACGTCCCGCGCGCGATGTACTCCTTCAGGATATCGTTCTGGACCGTGCCCCCGAGGGTCGCGCGCGGAACGCCGTTCTCCTCCGCGACCGAGACGAGCAGGGCCAAGAGGATCGGCGCGGTCGCGTTGATCGTCATCGAGACGGTGGCGCGGTCGAGCGGGATCCGATCGAACAGCGTCCGCATGTCGCCGAGGTCCGAGATCGGCACGCCGCACCGGCCGACTTCGCCCCGGGCGCGGGGGTGATCGGAGTCGTAGCCGTTCTGGGTCGGCAGGTCGAAAGCGACCGAGAGGCCGGTCTGACCGCCCTCGAGCAGGAAGTGGAAGCGGCGGTTCGTCGCCTCGGCGCTTCCGAAGCCGGAGTACTGGCGCAGCGTCCAGAGCCGGCCGCGGTACATCGTCGGCTGGATCCCGCGCGTGTAGGGCGCCACTCCGGGGAAGCCGATCCGCTCGAGGAACGCGTCGGTCTCGTCCGCCGGCGGCCCCACGAGGAGCGGCACACGCCCGCCGTCCTTCCTCTCGCCCAGCGCCTTCCGGGACTCGTCCTCCCACCGGGCCGCACCGGCGTTCGAGGGGATCCGCCGGCGCGTCCGGGGCATGGCCGAACGACCCGGAGTGCGGTATTAAGGCCTCTCGGAGCGGCGCGCGAGCGGCCAGAGCGCCGTCAGGTCGACCTCCGCCCAGGCGGTCGGCACCGGGACGCCGATCGCGGTCAGGATCGCCGGGTCGAGCTCGCCGATCTCGGCGACCGGCTCCCCGGCGACCCGGCACCGGGCCGACCGACCGGGGATCATCCCGGGGACCCCGACCGGTTCCCGGACCGAACCGACGTCGAGGCGACGCAGCAGGTAATCGACGAGCGCGGCCGCCTCCGCGAACCCCGCCCCGTCGGCCGCCAGGACGAGACCGGCGTGGTAGCGGGTCCGGCCTCCCGAATCCACCGTCGGATCCCGCATGACCACCGGTCCGACCTCGCCGAACCGTTGCGGGTAGGCGTGGCGCGTGTTGTGTGCCAGCACCCCGAGGTGCGACAGGAGGAGGCGGTCGCGCAGATAGGCGAACTCGTTCGACACCGGATTGCGCAGTCGCAGCGGCCGAGGCTCCCCGAGCCGGGCGACGACTTCCTCCGAGACGAGGAGCGGCGTGTAGGGAGCGGCGAGTCCGAGCCCGAGGAGGTCGACGGCGATCGCGCGGCGGAACTGCCCTTCGGCGAGGCGCCGGCCCCGGGTCCGGCTCGGCGGCACGATCCCGGCCGCGGCGGGCAACGCCGCGGCGATCACGACGTCCTCGGCGAGATCGACCGGGGTCAGAAGGTCGGGACGCCACGGCGGCACGTCCACCCGCCAACCCCGGTCGGCCGGATGCGGGGAGAGCCGGCTGCGCGACAGCCGCCGCTCGACCTCGGCCGATGCCAGGGCCTCGCCCGTGATCGAGCGGAGGAGCTCGGACGGGAGGTCGACCGGCCGGGGCGTCACGACCGCTGCGCCCGGGTCGACCGGCGCCCCCGCGCGGCGCACGGCGACCGGCTCGATCTCCCAGCCGCGCGCCGCGAAGACCACGAGCAGCAGTCCGACCGCGTCGCGGACCGTGCGCTCCTCGAGCCCGGTCGACTCGAGGAGGAGCGAGCGGTCGCCCGGCCGCGCCTCGCCTCCCGCGCGCGCGTTGAGGATCGGGGGCAGGCTCAGGACGGTCCCCGCGTGGTCCCGCAGGACGAGGCACCGGTCCCCCGACCGGCCCAGCGCTCCGTACCGCGCGGCATAGGGATGCTCCGAGAAGAACTTGGATCCCGTGACCTCCTCCTCCCCGTCGAGCGGGACCAGCCGGAGGCCCTCGACCGGCTCCGCGGCGTAGCGGATCGGGCCCTCGAGACGCTCCCACGGATAGATCCCGAGGCTCGCGGCCCGGCGATCGCGTCCGATGGTCGCGTGCAGGATCTCCTGGAACCGCACGGCCTCCTCGAGCAGATCCGCGTCGAGGAGCCCGTCCGCGGGCGCGCGGACGAGCGCACCGGCGATGCACGGCCGCAGGGGATCGACGGACCGATCGACCTCGAACGTGACGGAGGGTGGCCCGGCGGTCCGGGGGAGGGTGGGCGGAAGGCCCTGCGCCGCGTCGAGCACGCCCGCGAGGTAGAGCGCGAGGCCCCCCTCGGAGAGGAGATCGAGCCGGTCCGGGGTGACCGAGAGCGTCAGCGCATCGCCGTCCTGCCCCTCGAGCTCGGCCTTCGAAGCGAAGAGCAGGTCGTCCCACGCAGTCTCGGCGATCGGGACCGGGACGAGCGAGCGCAGCCGATCGAGGGAGAGCACGCTCTGCGGCACCGCTAGGCTCCCCCGGCGCGCAGTGCCGCCAGGTCGTCGCCGAACAGATCGCGGATGTCGTTGATCCCGAGCGAGACCAGCGCGAGCCGCGTGACGCCGATCCCCCAGGCGATGACGGGCACCTCGATCCCGAGCGGTCGGAGCACCTCGGGTCGCAGGAGCCCGCCGGGGAAGATCTCGATCCAGCCGAGGCGGGGGTGCCGGACGTACCCCTCGATCGACGGTTCGGTGAACGGAAAGTAGCTCGGGCGGATCTTGAGCTCGCGGATCCCGATCCCTTCGGCGAGCGCGCGGAAGATGCCGACGAGGTGACGGATCGATAGCCCGTCCTCGCCGATCACGCCCTCGCACTGACCGAACTCGAGGTGGTGCGTCGCGTCGACCTCCTCGCGCCGGAAGTTCCGATCGATCGAGTACATCCGGAAGGGAGGGGCCGGCCGTCGCGCGAGGAAACGGGCGGACACCGCGGTCGTCTGCGAGCGAAGGACGGGACGCGCTGCGATCGCGGGATCGTAGCGGCCCGGCCACCCGGGACCGATCGGCGTGGATTCGCCGGGCAGCGGACGGCCTTCGTGGACCGCGGCGACCCGCTGGAGGAGCTCCGGGGGCGGCGGCGGGCCCCCCACTCCCTCCACCGAGAGGGCGTCGTGGATCGTCCGGGCCGGATGGTCCTGGGGCATGAAGAGGACGTCGTTGTTCCAGAACTCGGTCTCGAGCAGGGGGCCTTCCGCCTGCTCGAACCCCAGGCCCACGAGCAAGTCCTCGAACGATTCGAGCCAGGCGACGTACGGGTTCGGCCGGGCCCCGGTCGCGTAGGGTACGGCGGCGCGGACATCGTACGGACGGAACGTCCTCCGTCGCCACTCGCCCGAGGAGAGGAGGGATGGCGTCAGGGCGCCGATCGCGTCCCCGGTCGCCGCCCCGAGCGGGAGCTGTCGGCCCTCCTCGGACGCGCCCCATCGTTTGAGCGAATGGTGGACCTCCCGGACCAGGCCCCGCCGCTCGAGCACGGCGAAGATCGCGACGTCGATCTCCTCCTCGCCGTTCGCGACCTGTTTCAGCACGATCTCCTCGGGAAGGAAGTCCGGCGCCGCGTCCGGACCCCCGCGCAGCCGGAACGGCAGGCCGTCTTCGAGGAGGCCCCGGCGTCGCAGGATCCCGATCGCCGCGGAACGTTCTTCGTCGCGCAACCCCTCGGTGACCAGCTCCTCCGCGGTGATCGAGCCGCCCTGACGAACGAGCGCGTCGAGGAAGCGACGCTCGGGAAGCCGACGGCCGATCGCCTCCGTGCCCCGTGCCGTCAGCTCGCGAGAGGTGCGGTGCTCCTCCTCCAGTACCGCGAGATGCTTCGAGCGCAACCGCTGCAGGCTACCTCGGACCTGGTCGGGGGCGAGTCCCGCCCGCCGGGAGATCTCCTCCTCCTCGAGCAGATCCTCCGAGGAGGCCCTCAATAGCTCGAGGACCGAACGCTCCGGACCGGAGAGCGTGACCGGCGCGGCGCCGTCCGGCGCCTCTGTCGATGCACCGGGCACGAGGCCGTCCAGTGACCCCCGGATTATCTGCTTTGGGTCTCGCCGGGAGGTGAGGCCGGCGGAGGCGTCGGCGGCGGGCGAGCGCCGGGCGGAGGGGCCGGACCCGGCGGCGGGGGTCGGGGGGACGAGACTCGCGCGCCGATCAAATACCCGATTGTCGCGGCGATCCCGAGGATCGCGAAGTAGGTGAGGACGTTGTATGGGAACTCGGTCAGGACCCCGAGCGTCGGAACCAAGCCGAAGAGGTTCACGGGGACCGAGGACGAGTTCGTCCCGTAGTAGCCGTCGGACGTCACGAGCAGCTCGGCCTCGGCATGCGAGCCGAAGTAGCACGCCGGGACCTGCATCGAGGTCGAGACGTTCCCGTCGCGGTCCGTCGAGATCGTGATCGCGCCGAACGTGCCGGTGCACGGGCCGAGGCTCGTCGAGGCGACCAGCGTGATCTGGACCGGCACGTTGTCGAGGGGGGCTCCGCTGCTCGCGTTCGCGAGGTGGCCCGAGATCGTGACCGAACTGCCCTGCGCGACGATCGACGGGCGCGTCGTGAGGCTCAGGTTCACGAACGTCGCGGTGAGGTCCTCGTAGAGGTTCAGCGCCCGCGGGCTCCCCCAGCCGGTGACCTCGTTCCAGCCCGGTCCGGCGCTCGCGATGCAGTTCGACCCCGACGTGATGCCGGCGAGCCCCGTCGGCGTTCGTGAGCCCGAAGCGTCCTCCTCGTTCCCGATCGCGTAGAGACGCGGGGCGATGAGACCGAACGGGGCACCGTGCAGGGCATCCATCTCCGTGATGAGCCCGGCCCACAACGGGGTCGCGAAGCTCGTGCCGCCGGCCTGGTCCGCCTGGCCGCCCCAGTAGAGAAAATTGTCGTCGGCCGTGGCGGCGACATCGGGCTCGCCTCGGGACGGGAAGCCCGACTGCCACACCGGCGCACCGTACTGGGTCGAGTAGCCGCCTCCGCTCTGGCTCCACGCGGTCTCGCGGAATCCGGTGAGCCCGCCGAGCGCTCCGTACTGAAGGGCGACGTCGGTCCCGCCGACCGCGAGGACGTCAGGGGACGTGGACGGATACTGGGGGGACGGCCCCCCCTGGCAGTTCGCGTCCAGATCCCCGCCGAAGTCCCCCGTCGCGGCGACCAGCGTGATCCCCTTCTGGACGGCGGCCGCGATATCGGTCTGCCACGCGGCGGCGAGCCCTCCGCTCGTCGAATCCGGCGTTCCGAACGACATCGAGATCGCCGCGACCGGCAGGCTGATCGCCTGGTTCAGGGCGTCCGCCATCGACGCGTCGGTCGGCGAGCACCCTGGAGCGGCCGACTCGGGCGCGTAGACCGCGTCGAGCGTCGCACCGGGGGCCATCGAGCCCGACCACTCGAGGTCGAGGGTCAGCTCCTGCGAGGCCTTGCACGGGTCGTTGACGGCGTTCGTGGACGGCGGTGGAGCCCCATCGACCGGATACGCGTGAAGGGTCGGCGCCGGAAAGCTCGAGGGATAGTAGTCACTGTAAAAGGTCGACAGATCGGAGGGGTCGTAGCCGTAGCCCCACAGGAGGAGCGCGATCGACTCGCCGCTCGCCGGATGGAACGATCCCGACACGTTGTACAGGCGGGACAGGTCGTAGATCTGCCGGGCGATCGACGGGGTCACGAGGCTCTGCCCCTGGTCGGGTCCCGCGTTCGCTGCCGGCAGCACGGGGGCCGAAAAGGTGTCGAATCCCGAGGAGAGCCCGAGGACACTCCCGACCAGCGGCTCGAGCCCGCTCGGGAGCATCGGATCGCTCGCCGGATACGTGACCGGCGTACTCCGATACGTCCCGGTGCGCAGCGACGTCCCAAAGGCGGCCGCGACCCGCGACGCGGGACCGGCCACCGTCAGGGCGAGTCGATCGGGCCAGGCGTGGACGATCGAGAGTCCCTCGGCTCGGAAGTACTGCTCGGCCCCTGAATATTGGACGATCGAGAGGCCGAACCGGTCCGCGAGCTGGGAGTTCGTTAGCGCGGGGCTCCCCGGGGCGGGGGTCGCGAAGAACTCGGAAGCGTTCCGCGGGACGAACGTCAGGGCGACGAGCACGGAGCCCTCCACGGGACCCGTATCCGTGGCTTCTGCGAGATAGCTCGCCGAGAACCCGGAACGGTCGGCAAAGGAGGTGGTCAGCGCCGCGGGCAGTGATGTCACCGCCGGCGAAACTCGGGGGGCCACCCCGGCCGGGACAGCGATCGCCGAGGACGCCGCGCCCGAGAGGAACACGAGCAGCGCGATCGCGGCGACCGGGGCAGCTCCGAGAGCGAGCCCTACTCGCCGACCGTGACCCGCGAACACCATGGTCGATGATGGGCGGGGACTCGGCTAAAACCTTCGCGCAACGCGCGCCGCGCGGTTCAGGACGATACCCGGATCGGCGTGTTGTAGCCGGGCGGCACGTGGAACGACCCCGGCCCGCCCAACGGGTCGGGTCGGGGCGCCGGGGCTTCGCCGCGCTTCGCCGCTAAGTAGGCCTCGATCGCCGCCACCGCGTCGATCGCCGCTCCCATCGCGTAGACCACGGAACGCCCGCCGGTGGCGAAGACCCCCGGCACGGTCGTGGCGAACCCGGGCCCCTTCCCCTCGGGCCACCCCTGAGGGGTGATCCGTAGATCCAGTTCGGGTCCGATCCCGACGAGATCGGCGCGTTGTCCGACCGCCACCACGACGGTGTCGCAGGGGATCGTCACCTCGGAACCTGGGACCGGCAACGGACTGCGCCGGCCGCCGGCGTCCGGAGGACCCAGCTCGATCGACCGCACTTCGATCCCGTGGACCCGTCCGTCCCCCACGATGCGGACCGGTGCCTTCTGGAACTCGAACCGGATCCCTTCCTCTTCGGCCCCGTAGACCTCCTCGGGGTCGGCAGGCATCTCCGCCCGACTGCGCCGGTAGATGAGGGTGATGCGGGCGCCGGGAGCGGTGCGTGCGGCGCTCCGGATCGAGTCCATCGCGACATCCCCGCCGCCGACCACCACGATCTCGCGGCCGAGCGGGATCGGCCGTCCTGCGTTCAACTCCTTGAGGAAATGGAGCGCAGGGATCACGCCGGGAAGCTCCTCCCCCGGGATACCGAGAGTGCGGTGCCGAGGCGTGCCGACCGTGAGCAGGACCGCCTGGTAACCGTCGTGCTCGAGGAGGTCGGCGGGGGAACGGCCGGACGCGAGGGGGTCCCGGGTGACGAACGTCACGTCGAGGTCGCGGAACCGCCGGCGATCGGTCTCCACGTCAGCGTTGGTCATGCGGTAGGCCGGGATCGTCTGCATCAGCCCGCCGATGCGGGGCTCACGCTCGAAGACGGTGACCGAGTAGCCGCGCACGCCGAGCTCCCACGCGGCCATCAGGCCCGCCGGCCCCGCGCCGACGATCGCGACGCGCTGGCCCTTCGGCTTTGAGGGGACATAGACGAGGTCGCTCGCGCCGAGCTCCAACGCGGCCCGCTTCAGCTGGCGGATCGCGACGGGGACGCCCTTCTTCTTGACGACGCACGCGTCCTCGCAATAGTGGTAGCAGACCTTGCACAGGCAGGTGGCGAGGGGGTCGTCCCTCAACGTCACGCGCGCCGCGCCGTCAAAGTCGTCGGCCGCGATGAGACGGATGTACTCCCGGCAGTCCTGGGTGATCGGGCAGGCTTCGACGCACCAGGGGCGGCGACACTGGATGCACCGCTTGGCCTCGAGGATCGCCTCGTCCCGGGAGTACGCGTGGAAGACCTCTCGGAAGTCCTGGGTCCGCTCGTCGGCGGGCTCTTCCCGGATGGGAACCCGGACCGGATTGAGCTTGGGCGGAACCGGCTTCGCCGCGGGCTCGGGTGCGCTCGCCATGGCCCTCGACGCTTCGACGCGTTGCGGACTCTTAAGCCGAGGGCCCCCCACACCTCGGGTCGCCCGCGCGGGCCTTCCATACATATAGCCGCGGGATGGTGGGACCGGCTGGTTCAAGGCGGCCCATGGTCCTCGATTCGCTCGGGAAATCCCTGCGGGGAGTCCTGCAAAAGATCGCGCGGGGATCGGTCGTGGACGAAAACCTCCTCAACGAGGTCGTGCGCGACATCCAGCGGGCGCTCTTGCAGGCGGATGTCAACGTCCAGCTGACCCTCGATCTCACCCAGCGCGTACGGCGTCGGGCGACCGAGGAAAAGCCCCCCGCGGGCGCGAGTCTTCGGGACTTCCTGATCCGGATCATCTACGAGGAGATCCGGGGGATCCTGGGGAAGGATCGTAAGTTCGAGATCAAGGCGAAGCGGATCCTGATGGCCGGTCTCTTCGGTCAGGGCAAGACGACCACGGCCGGCAAGCTCGCGCGGTACTTCCAGAAGCACGGGGTCCGGGTCGGCCTGGTCGCCGCGGACGTCCATCGGCCGGCGGCGATCGACCAGTTGGAGCAACTCTCGAAGAAGGTCGGGTGCGAGTTCTATGCCAACCGGTCGGAGCCGCGCGCCGAGGTCATCGTCCGCGAGGCGCTCGCGAAGTTCCCGCCCCACCTCGCGATCATCGTGGATACGGCGGGGCGCAGCGGCATCGATGCGGAGCTCGTGGAGGAGCTGAAACGCGTGCGCGCCGCGCTCGAGCCCGAGGAGGTCCTGCTCGTCCTCGACGCCGCGATGGGCCAGACGGCCGGCCGCAGCGCGGACGCGTTCCACAAGGCGGTCGGACTGACCGGGGTGATCGTGACCAAGCTCGATGGCTCGGCGAAGGGAGGGGGCGCTCTCTCCGCCGTGGCGGCGAGCGGAGCCCCGATCGTCTTCATCGGCACGGGGGAACATCTCGACGAGCTCGAGACGTTCGAACCCACCCGGTTCGTCTCGCGGTTGCTCGGGATGGGCGACATCCAGACGCTCCTCGAGCGCTTCGAGGAACTTTCCAACAAGGAGGCGGCCGAACAGGCCGCGAAGAACATGATGTCGGGTCGGTTCACGCTCCGCGACATGCGGACCCAGCTCGACTCGCTGGGCCAGATGGGGCCGGTCTCGAAGCTCGTCTCGATGATCCCGGGGATCGGCGCCGGGAAGGTCGACGCGAAGCAATTGGAGGACACTCAGGCCCGGCTCCGACGCTTCCGCGCGATCATGGATTCGATGACCGGAGAGGAGCTCGACAATCCCCACCTGTTGAAGGCCGAGCGGATCCACCGCGTCGCCCGCGGCAGCGGGCAACCGACCACGGAGGTCCGATCGCTCCTCAAGCAGTACGAGACGACGAAGAAGGCCGCCCACGGCCTCGCGTCGAACCGGCGCTTGCGCCGCCAGATGGAAAAGCAGTTCGGCCTTACCGGAACCCCGAGCGACTGAGCTCACCTTCCACCGTTCATGTCGTGGGCGAGCGTCCCGGAGGCGATCGCCGGCTTCCTCCTGATCTTCTTCGTCCCGGGCTACGCGCTCACGCGTGCGATCTTCCCGGAGTGGCGCGTTCGCGGGCCGAGTGGCACCCGACGGCTGGTCGAGGAGATCACCCTCGCGTTCGTGCTCAGCGTCGTCCTGACCGTGCTCGTCGGCTACGTGCTGCTCGTCGCGGCGCCCGCCGGGTTCCAGGCGTACTGGTCGGACCCGGTCGTCGAGGCCGTGCTCGCGGGGATCGCGGTCGTGGCGTTCGCCGTCGCGTGGGCGCGCGGGGCGTTCGCGCGCGTGCCGCCCGCCGCTCCGACCCGCACCGAATCCCCCTCCGACGAGGGCGCGTGGGAGGTGACCCGCCGACTGGATGAGCTCAGTCGGGAGGCGCGTCGGGTACAGCACCAGCTTCGGGTGGGCGTGGCCGACTCGGCGGAGCGCGACCGGCTCCACGCCCGGCTGGAGGAGATCCGGGCCGAGCGGAACGAGGTGGCCGAGCACCGGGAGGCCGAATACGCCGACTGAACGCCGGGCGCGCGCCGCTACCGGCGAGTACAAGATGGTCTTGGTCGTCCGCGGGGAGCTCCGGCTGACGGCCGGCAAGGCGGCCGTCCAGGTGGCGCATGCGGCCGTCCAGCTGGTCGAGGGGGCGGGGCCCCGGCGGCAGGCCGACCTCGATGCCTGGCGCGCACAGGGGCAGAAGAAGATCGGCCTCGTGGCGGCGACGCTCCACGACTTGGAGCAGATCGAGCGTACGGCGCGCTCGAAAGGGATCGCCACGGTCCTCGTCCGGGACGCCGGCCTGACCGAGGTCGCCCCCGGGACCGTGACGTGCCTCGGCCTGGGGCCTGCTCTCGCGGCCGAGCTCGATCCGATCACCGGCGCGCTGCCTCTCCTGTAGCCGCGCCGCCCCTACGGCGAGGATCGCTCCGGGCTGCGCGGGCCCTTCACCCAGGGGGCCGCGTTCCCCGCGACGGAAGGCTATTTGTCCGAAACGCCCTCCTTCTCGATGGTGCGCGTAGGGCTCGTCGTCATCGGGCTCGCCTTCGTGATCGTGGGCGGGGGATTGGTCGCTTCGTTCTTCCTGTTCTCGTCGAGCTCCCCGCCCGGGGCCGTGACCCGCACGGTCACGGCCTCCCAGATCCTGCCCGACCAGTCCCAGGTCTGGCCCCTCCAGACCGTCGGCTCCGGACAGGGAAGTGTGGCGCTCGCATGGACGGCGAACGGCCGGTCGAACGTGACCTTCGTCGCGGCGAGCGCCTGCCAAGCCCCGGGGGGATGGTGCGCTGACGGACCTCTCCTGGCGCATTGGCCGTACAACCTCTCGGGCTCCTGGCACGGCTCGGGATCGCTCCCGCCGGCGTATCTTCTCACGGTGACCGATCGATCATCGGGCGAGATCGCGTTCAATGCGACCCTGACCGAGTCCTACCCGGGAACGACCTTTGGCCTCGGTTCCATCGATCTGATCCTGGTCACGATCGCCATCATCCTGCTGCTCGCCACCGGTGCCATCGGGGTCTTCCTCGGCCTCTTTCTCCCGGGCGGCGTCTACCGGAACCCGCCCGGGCCGGTGCGCTCGAGGTTCGAGTACGATGTGCCGGACGAGCCCGATCGGATCGAAGAGGACGACGACGAAGATCTGCCCTAGCGGGATCGATCCCGACCGGATCCCGCCGGCGTCGTCCTATCACTAAATACCGGCGCGCCCGTCGAAGGATCGGGGGCCGGCCGCCCGGGGGAATCTCCGATGCGGATGTGGGTCTACATCGTCCGCCGGATCGCCCTCCTCGTGCCGGTGCTCATCGGGGTGATGACGGTCACCTTCGTCCTGGTCCAGACGATCCCGCTGCCCGACCGGATTTGCTCGTACTACCCGGCCAACCCCCGCGAGAACCCGTGCTCCCCGACCGTTTCCTGCGAGAACAACCCCTCGGCGCAGTGCCCGAACCCCGCCTATCAGAAGGCGATCGACGCGCTCGGGTACAACCAGCCGATCCCGGTGCAGTGGGCGCGGTACATCTACAATGCGTTCACCTTCCATTGGGGCTACGTAAGCCCCACAAGTACCGTCGGCCACGGGTACGGAGGGTTACCGGCGCTCAAGGGGACCCCGGTCACGACGGTCCTTGCCGCGTTCCTTCCCTACACCCTTGAGCTCGCCCTCCTCTCCCTCTTCTTCGTCCTCATCATCTCCATTCCCCTCGGCAACCTCTCCGCCGTCAACCGCAACCGCCCCATCGATCA
>Ga0187782_10001654_pt1 | contig 16348 bp, 9 predicted proteins | sample 0715_SJ02_MP15_2_FD_132454 | JGI IMG/M metagenome (GOLD analysis project Ga0187782, IMG submission 132454) | Tropical peat soil microbial communities from peatlands in Department of Meta, Colombia - 0715_SJ02_MP15_20_MG | ecosystem: Environmental > Terrestrial > Soil > Wetlands > Peat | place...
GCGATTTCTTCCCCCGGCTTTACCCGACGAAGCTCCTGTCCCAGGAGGGTGGCGGCGTGCTGCTTCACTAGGATTTTCTGTTCGAACTCCAGACCGTCCCGCATCTCCATGAATTCATGCGTGTACCGGGCATAACAGTATTTGCAGGCAAATTCGCAACCGCGGTATGGATTGATCGTCCAGGTGAAGGGCATGCGATCCACTGAGCAACGGTTCAGCACTGAGCGCACTGGCAATGTGAAGTATTCCACCTGATGGCCCTGACGGAGAGATTCCCCTTCGGCCGCCAGCCGGGCGATGCCCACGAGCTTGGTCTGCTGCTCGGGAAGGAGGGGAAGAGTCGCCATAGTTCGCCTTTTGTTCGCCTATCGTATATCAACCGACGACCAACAATCAAGGCCGGGCGGGCGCGCTAGCCGGGTTCCGTTTGACCCTGCCTTCCCCTAGGATGGGCAAGCTGCGCGCGGCCGCTCGCGAGTCCGCATCTGCGAACCGGTCCGGTCGGCAATCAGTGCGCCCAGGGCGCTGCGCTTTAGCAAACCGGCGACTCCGACAGCAGCTTCTGAAGGTGGAGCCCGGTGCATCGGTAGCTAAGGGGACTGCGTTGCACTGGCTGCCGGGGGCTTCTCAAACAGCTTGGGATCGATGGTGGGGTTGAAGGCGATCGCGGTGAACTCGACGACGCTGGTCTGCCTTCCGTCTTGTTTATTTTTACGCAAGCTCGGCAAGGTGATTCCCTGGTTCGTCTTCCAGTCACTCAGATCGGTTTCTCCATGAAATGGTCCGGACCGCGCCACGCCCTCGTACGCCTCACGGAGAAGGTATCCCTTCTTGGGATCGACAAACCAACGAATCGTCATATCGCCCACCCGCACGTCTACAACCCGGGTTTCTACATCACCGATCTGCGCCGTACCGTCGGCAAAGAAAACAGATTTTGGGTCTTCTAAGTGTTGTCCGACATAGATCAGGTCACGATGGATCTCGGCGAGGTTCTCATTCCTCTCGGACGCGGGCAAATCGTGTGCGCCCACGCCCGCAGCCGACATAAAGCCGATCTCGGGCGTGACGACAATGGAGAGAACACCCCGGGGAGTCTGAACATCCACGTGCATTCGGTCCGGAAACACGATGGTGACGTTGTACGGGGTTGCCGGCCCGTTCTCCATCGCCTTCTCCGTCAGTTCGGCGCGCAGAGCTTTGACCGATTGCAGCTTCGCTAATCCCCCCATGCGCTCCACCACCTGCCGCGCCAGCGCTTTCCCCTCATCATTCGAAGCCGTGGGTTCCTGCGCCGGCATTTCGCTCTTTTGGCCTGGAGGGGGTGGAATGCTGATGTCCAAAGTCGTTACCGGCCCCAGGGAAGAGAGCGGCCTATCAAACTCTGCCGTGTTCCCGACGACGAGCACCTTCAGCTGATCTTGGTGGACGTATTTGGCGACGACTCTAGCGACGTCCGCTTTCTGGGTATTCTCCACTCCGCTGCGAAACCGCTCCAGAAAATCAGCGGGATAACCGTAAAACTCATACAACATGCGTTCGCGCAGCACCTTCTCGGGAGAATCGAAGTTGAACACGAAGGAATTCAGAATGGAATCCTTGGCTCGCTGGATCTCTTCCTCTGAGATCGGATTCGTCTTTAAATCCTCGATCTGTTCATAGACTGCCTGGATCGCCTCCACCGTGCTGGCGCTCTTGGTTCCTACCGAGAACCGTAAGGCGCCAGGATGATCGAACGCGCTTCCGATGCCTCCCCCAACGGCATAGGCAAGACCCTTGGCGGTGCGGATGTTGCGGAAGAGGCGTGAGGTGAATCCGCCGCCAAAGGCCTCGTTGAACACCTGAGACGCGAAATAATCCGGATTGTCCCGGCGAATGCCCAGTGCGACCATCTGAATCGCGCTCTGATTGACATCGCTTTTGGGAATCAAATAGTAGCCGGGTTTGGCGGGAGCGAATTGAATCTCCGGCGACTGTATCGGATTGCCCTTCGGCCAAGCTGCGAAGGCTTCGCGTAATTTCGCTTCCATCGCCTGGGCATCAAAATCGCCGACCACACCCACAATCATGTTGTTCGGAGCGACGTGCAAGTTGTGCCAGTTGATGAGGTCCTGACGCGTGACCGCCGCCACCGTCGTGTACTCGGGTTGGCGCGTATAGGGATTGTCCTTGCCGTACGCCAGTTTGATCGACTCTCGGCCGGCAATGTCGCTGATGTCGTCGTTGCGCCGGGAAATGCCATCGTCCATCTCTTGCTTGGCCAAATCCAGCTTGTCGTCGCGAAATACTGGGTTGCGAAGCACGTCCACAAAGACCTTAAAAACGTCATCAAAATCTCCCTTGAGGCAGGACCAAGAGATGGAAGTCGAATCCGAGCCGGCCGAGGTCTCCACTTTGGCTGCGCGCGCTTCGAGTTCGTCATCGAGCTGATCGCCGGTTTCGGCTTTGGTGCCACCGGTCCGCCAAACCTCGCCATACATGTCGAGCAAGCCAACCTTGTTGGCGGGTTCGTCGCGGGAGCCACCGCGAATCGTGGCGATGCCATCGATCAAGGGCAATTCATGATCCTCTTGCAGGAAGATCACCATGCCATTCGGCAGTTCGATGCGCTTGGGTTCTTGGGGATGAAAGGCTGGGAGCGGAGGGATCGGGATCTGGTGCCAATCCGTGGCTTGACCGCGGGCGCCGGGGCCGGCTCCCAGCATGGCCAGGAAGACCGGAGCGAGGAGAATGAAGGTTGCCGGTTTCATTGTCCACCTCCCTGGCTGCCCGCACCCGCGGCCGGGGGAGCGGTCTCAATGATCCCTACGGTACGGTTTTCGGAGACAAACGTCTGGGTGGCAACCCGACGGATGTCAGCTTTCGTGATTTTGTCGATGCGGTCCACCTGGCGGAAGAGTTCCCGCCAATCGTCGTAGCGTGCCTGGTAGACGGCTAACTCGAAGGCCAGACCCGGGTTGTTGCCGAGACTGCGAACCAGGTTTGCCTTGGCGCGCGTCTTGATCATCTTCAATTCATCATCGCTAACATCTTGCTTCTGGATGTTGTCGATTTCCCGATGGATCGCATCCGCCATTTCTTCCGGCTTGTGCCCGGGCATGGGAAAGGCATAGAAGGCGAACAGGTGGGGATACTTGCTCCCGGGTAGGCCGGTGAAGCCGGCTGAGTCGGAGGCGATTTTCTGGTCGCGCACCAGCGCGCGATACAAGCGGGAGGTGCGTCCGTTGGACATCAGATCGGCGATGGCGTCATAGATGGCGTCGTCGGGCGATAGGTAGTCCGGTCGGTGATATCCCTCGAGATAGAGAGGCTGGCTCATCTCGTGCAAGACCACCCGGCGTTCGGAGTTCTGCGGTGGCTCGAGCGTGGTTCGCTCATCAGGTTTTTCCTGGGAAGGGATCCTGCCGAAGTACCTTTCGATGACCGGCATGGCCTCACTGGCCTTCACGTCGCCGACCACCGCGACCACCATATTCGAAGGAATGTAGTAGCGGTGGAAGAAAGCTAACGCGTCGGTGGCCGAGAACGTATTCAGATCCGACATCCACCCGATGGTGGGACGATGGTATTCATGGGCGGAAAATGCCGCGGTCACGAATTGCTCGAGCAGCCGTCCGATGGGATTGCTGTCCACCCGCATGCGGCGCTCTTCCTTGACCACGTTGCGCTCGTCGTAGAACTGCCGCATCACCGGATGCAGAAAGCGTTCGGATTCAAGATAGGCCCAGAGCTCGAAACGGTTCGCGGGCATCGAGTAGAAATAGTTGGTTTCATCGTCCGTGGTGTTGGCATTCAGGTCCTCACCGCCATTCCGTTCCACAATTTCCGAGAATTGATTGGCAATGACATACTGATCGGCCTGCTTGACCGCGTCGAGCCAGGTCTTTTCGAGTGCTTTGACCTCCGGGGCGTCGGGGTTGATCCGCTGATCGCGCTCGCGGATGAAGGCGGCGTAGGCTTGCTCAACTTTCTCGAGGGCAACTTTCTCGGCGGGATAGTCCTTGGTGCCAATCTTGTCCGTTCCTTTGAACGCCATGTGTTCGAACATATGCGCCAGACCGGTCTGACCCTGCGGGTCCTGCACGGAACCGGCATCGACATGGGTGTGAAAGGCAAACACCGGCGCCTCCGGCCGCTCGTAGATCACGACGGTTAACCCGTTGGCCAATTTCTTGACCGTGGTGCGCTTCTCAAACGTTGCCACATCCTGCGTCCAGGCGAGGTTCTGGACGACGAGTGCAAATCCGATCACCCAGAGCCGGCCCAGCATCCAGCCATGGTTATGGTCTTTCACGCGGCAAGCAAGGAAGCGGTCTTTCACGGGACCTCCACGAGGCAGGACCTCGACTAAAAATCTGAACTTACGTGGCCTCAGGGGAGGTTGTCAAACACCCTGGCCAGCGAACCGCGGAGTTGATGCGCGAGAACAGTTAACGGTATACAGTTAAGATCCGAGGGTTTTCGACGGCATCTGGACTTGGCTGGCGCGAGGGAGAGCGGGTGGGCGGCTCACAGACGATTGAGATCGAGGGAAAGCGGCTGAAGCTGACCAACCTCGAAAAAATCCTCTATCCCGCAGCCGGATTCACCAAAGGCCAAGTGATCGACTACTACGCCAGGATTGCGCCGGTGCTGGTCCCACAGCTTCGGGGGCGGCCTTTGACGCTGAAACGATATCCCGAGGGCGTCGATCAGGAATTTTTCTTTGAAAAGAATGCCACCCAATATCGCCCCGAATGGGTCAAGACGGCGCCCATCTGGAGCGAAGGAAACCGGCGTACCGTAAACTACCTCCTGGCCGACGATCTGCCCACGCTCCTCTGGATCGCGAATCTGGCCTCGATTGAGTTACATCCGTCGTTATCCCTAGCTCGGAAGATCGATGAGCCCACGGTAATTGCCTTCGACCTCGACCCCGGGCCCCCGGCCACTATCGTCGAATGTTGCCAAGTTGCCCTCTGGTTGCGCGACATTTTCGCGCACCTCGGATTAGAGAGTTTCCCCAAGACCTCCGGCTCGAAAGGACTGCAGATCTATGTCCCCATGAACGGCCCAATCACCTACGCCGCGACCAAACCTTTTGCGCACGCGCTCGCCCGTCTGCTCGAGGAGGAGCATCCCGAACTGGTCCTCTCCGACATGAGCAAGGAGCGGAGAGCCAACAAAGTTTTTGTTGACTGGAGCCAGAATGATCAGCATAAGACGACCATCGCCGTCTACTCCCTGCGTGCCCGTCCGCACCCCACGGTTTCGACTCCGGTGACCTGGGAAGAAGTCGAACGAGCCTGGAAAAAGAGAGATGCAAGCCTGTTGGTGTTCGAAGCAAACCAGGTGCTCGAAAGAATGGCCAAGAAGGGTGATCTTTTTGAGCCGGTGTTGACCGTTAAGCAGAGGCTGCCCAAGTTACCGGGCATCGCCGAAGCCCGGCCGGAAGCGATCGAGTCCGAGCTTGGCGGGCAAAGCGCCGCGGCCCAGGCTCGCGGAAGCCCCGACCAGCCTTCCCCGTCCGGGCGCACTCGATCGGCAACCCGGAAGAAAGCACGAAAGGTATAATGCCTGGCGGTCACCGGACGGACCAACCATGGCGCATCTCTATGCCGGCACAAGCGGATGGGCTTACCCCAGTTGGAAGCCAGAGTTTTACCCCGCCAAGCTGGCACAAGGCAAGTTCTTGTCCTATTACGCGACGCAGCTCAATGCGGTCGAAGTCAATTTCACTTTTCGCCAGTTATTAAAAGAAACAACGGCAGAGAAGTGGGTGGGAGAAACGCCTGGGGGGTTTCGCCTCAGCGTGAAGGCTCATCAGGTGATCACCCATATCAAGCGACTGAAGCAAACGGAGGATTTTGTCCGGCGTTTTCTCACGAGTCTTGAACCGCTGGCGCGCGCCCGAAAACTGGGCCCACTGTTGTTTCAGCTGCCGCCCAACCTAAAAGCAGATCCCGTGCTGCTCGCGGAATTCTTGTCCGGTTTCCCCCGCACGGTTCCCTCGGCTTTCGAGTTCCGGCATGCCTCATGGTTTGACGACGCTACCTTCGATCTGTTGCGCAACCATAACCGTGCGTTGTGCGTCGCCGAAACCGAAGAACGTACCACGCCGGATGTTGTCACGGCGGATTTTTGCTATTACCGCTACCGTAAGCCCGGCTACGCCCGCGAGGAACGGCAGTCCATGATCACGCGCATCGAGGAACACTTGACGGCAGGGCGGAACGTGTACGCCTATTTCAAGCACGAAGAAACCCCGCAAGGGGCGGTTTATGCGCGCGAGCTGCTGACGGAAATTGCCGCCCAAGGTGAAATTGCGACCCCGCAATGAACCCGCACGGGAGAAAATCGGCGTTCCGTTGGGCGGCTGCGATCGGCCGTGTCCAACACGGCCCACAGCCGCAGTCCACGGTGGCTATTGCGCTGTCGCCGCCATGGTACGCAACTCCAACTCCGGGGCACCGTGAGCTTGTGGCACGATGGCCGGTAGTCGCATGGCCCAGCGTAGAGATAGCGCGGAAGAAAGGATCGCGAGGGACCAGGGAACGAATCGGCTGGTCAGCATCCAGGGGATCCCGAAGCGTCCGATTGCAAGCCAACTCAAAAAGATCGCGCAACCGGTGATCGCGGGAAGCCACCGCTGGCGCTTCCGGAAACTCACCCTACGCAGCAACGAAGCCTGCATCCATAACGTGAAGGGAAGGGTGACGATCAAGTCGAACAGATAGTGCTCGCCCGTAGCCAAAGTGTCGAAGACCGTCGCTAGGACCAGCGCCCCCGCCGTTATCCGTACCGCTCGCGGCAGGCCTCGCGTGTTGAACCAAATCATCAGCGCCCAAGCCAAGTGCAACGACGGCACTCCGTTTCTGGGAAAGGCGCGGGACACCGGCACGCCCTCGAGCAGAAGATGATGCAAAGTCGTGTAGGGTAGGCAGGTGTGGGGAAAATCCTGAGCAAAGGCGTAATGCGGACCACACACGGGAAAGACACTGAAAAACAAATAGCCGATCATCGCCGGAGCAAAGAGAAACTCAATGACCTCCCAAACCGGTTTTTCTTGCCGGGTCATGAAAGCTGCATAGGTCGCGGCCATCGCCAACACGATCCCTTCGTAGGTCACCTTGACCGCAGGAAACAGCCAAGGGTTTTTGCTCAGCACACTCCCCAACAAAAAGCTGGGCTGAAATCCCAGACTGCCGTCGAAAGCGTATGCATAAAGATCGAAGGTCTTGGCGTGCAGCAACGATGCCATATTGAGGGAGTGAACCGCAGCCAGGATGAGAAACGTCAGCACAACTCCGGGTAGCAGGGCGCGATACGCTGCTGGCTCCTGTGCGCGCCCGTTCCACAGAACGGCGCAGCTCAGCGCGAGCAGGCTGGCGAGACCCAGGAATCCCATCCCTTGGACCAGCAGCGTCGTGATATCGCCAAGGTGCCTACCCAGCAGGAGCCCTGCGGCCCCGATCGCGAGCGCGCCGACGATGGCTTTGCGGCGAGGGGAGGGGCGAGTTGCCAGAAACAATAGGAAGGTGCCTCCCAGTCCATACCCGATGAAGGGTTGCCGAAAATCAAGGCGGGTCGCCATGACCGCCAGAGTGACCAGCAGCAGCGATGCGAAGATCTTGGCAACGACAGGTATAGGTTTTGGAATCGGCGCGCTCCGAGCGGGCATAAGTTCGATAAGGCCACGCTACCACGGCGCATGGTCGATGCCCAACGGGCTCGACCGCTCGAGAGTTACGGCTGTAACCACACAGGCCGCGGATGGGGTTTCGGCATCCCGCTAATCACTTTTTCGAAACCTAGGGTCTGCGGCATACTTAATGTTGTGTCTTCCGAGGGCAATGCTCCCGTCATCGCTGGCTTCCTGGATTACCTGAAGGTCGAGAAAGGCTTGGCTCCTCTCACAGTGTCAGCCTATGCTACCGACATCCGGCAATTTTCCGGATTTCTTCGTGCACACAAACGCACGCTCCTAGATGCCCGCCGCGGCGATGTACGCAACTTTCTCGAGGAACTGTTCTCGAATTCGGTCGATGGCCGCTCCGTAGGGCGAAAGCTTTCGGCGTTGCGCCACCTTTATCATTACCTGCTGCTCGACCGTCTGATCGAGCATGATCCCACTTTGAACATCGATTCGCCGAAGCAGTGGAAGGTATTGCCCAAGTCGCTTGCTCTTGAGGAAATGGCAGCCCTGCTCGAGGGGCCGCGATCGGCCTTCGCTCATAGAGTGGCGCAGGCACTGGCTCGGCGCGATCGTGCCATGCTGGAGGTGCTTTATGCCGGGGGGTTGCGTGTCTCAGAGGTGGTGGGTGTCAACCTGGCAGACCTGAAGCTGGATGGTGGCTATCTGGTGGTGCGAGGTAAAGGGGACAAAGAGCGCATCGTGCCTCTGGGCAAAGGAGCGCAGCAAGCTCTCAGCGAGTACCTGCGCAGCGCGCGAGCGGCATTGCTGGGGCAAAAGAACTCCACTTTGTTGTTTCTAGGGCGCGGAGGCCGCAAGTTAACTCGTCAGCGGGTGTGGCAGATGGTGCGGCTGGCCTCGCGAAGTACCGGCCGTCGTGCCAGTCCGCACATGTTGCGTCACAGTTGCGCCACGCACATGGTGGAAAACGGCGCCGACTTGCGTACGGTACAGACCATTCTCGGCCACGCCGACATTTCGACCACCCAGGTCTACACCCACCTGGCCCTCGATCGGCTCAAGACCGTGTATCAGAAATATCATCCGCGAGCCAAAGCGCGGTGAGCTTCCCGGAGCCTCGAGGTAGGCCGGTTGGACTGAAAGAGAGGAGAACCCACGGCTAGAACAAACGAAAACCGAACCGAGATCGCCAAGGCGATCGAGGGATTTTTGCGCTCCTTCATCGAGCGCAATGCCTCCCCCCACACCCTGAAGGCCTACCGTCAAGATCTAACCCGCTTCTCGGAATACGTGGGTTCTCGGCCGTGGAGTGGCATCGATCACGTCACCATCCGCGGTTTTCTCTCCCATCTCTATGAAACGGGACTGAGCAAGACCTCGGTGGCCCGTTCGCTGGCCGTCGTTCGCTCCTTCTACCGTTGGCTGGCGCAGGAAGAACTGGTGGAACAGAATCCTGCCGCTTTAGTCTCCACTCCCAAGCTGCCCAAGAAGCTGCCTCGTGTCCCTACCGTAGAGGAGATCAATCATCTACTCGACGAGAAGTTGCCGGAGATTGCCGCATTCCCCGAGCGGGATCAGGTCATGTTCGAACTGCTCTATGGGTGCGGTATTCGCAACTCTGAACTGGTCGGCATCAATCTCGATGACATCCAGCGCAGCGCCGAACTAATTCTCATCCGCGGCAAAGGCAAGAAACAACGCCTGGTGCCTTTTGGCGATTCCGTCAAAAACGCTCTCGCCCGGTATCTGCCCGTACGCCAGGAGCTGCTTGCGGGACGGCGGAGAAGCACGCCCGCCCTGTTAATCAATCGCCGCGACGGGGGAAGGCTGACTACGCGAAGCGTGGGGCGCATCATCAAGCGGCTGGCGGTTGCTCGCGGCCTTCCGCCTGATGTCCACCCCCATACCCTTCGTCATGCTTTTGGAACCCACATGCTCGAACAAGGTGCAGACTTGCGCGCCATTCAGGAGATGCTGGGGCATGAGCGTCTTTCGACCACCCAGCGTTACACCCAGCTTTCGATGAAACACATGCTTGCGGTCTATACCCAGACACACCCTCGGGCGAAATGACTGCCGCTGCCGCCAACGAGGTTGAGCCGCATCATCGAGTCACGCCTGCGCCAAGGAGGCGAGCCGGTCTCGGCTTCTTCGCAATTGCTCCCACATGGCGACCACCGTTGCTTTGAGTTCGTTGGTGAGCTTCTCGTAGGCCTCTTCGGAGGCTCGAGATTCCGCAGGCGGATGAATCGCTTCCCCGAAGGTTATCCATAGGGGCGCGAACTTCTGAAAACGCTTGCCCCGCGGCCAAGCTTCCTCGAAGCCCTCGATCGCAACCGGGACGATGGGAACTTGAAGGTGCATCGAAAGAATGGCGGCGCCTTTTTTAAAGGTTTTGGGTGTCCCATCGATCGAGCGCTCCCCCTCTGGATAAAGCACCAACACGCGGCCATGGCGCAAGCCAAACGCTCCCGCGCGCATGGCAGGAATCAGGTTCGCATCCGGGTCGACCAGGATAATCCGCAACCATCGTGCCAAAGTACGCAGGAAACCACCCCCGAAGATCTCGCTGGTTCCCACGAAGAAAATGTCGCGGAACACGGTCCAGGGCAAGACGCTGCTGAGGATCACGCCATCGATAAAACTCTGGTGGTTCGAGCAGAGCAAGAAGGGTCCGTGCCGGGGCAGTTTCTCGAGCCCGCTCACGCGGAGATGAAATCGATCGTAGGACAACAGGGCAACCAGGCGCGTTAACAGAAACAAAACTCCCTCGCGAAGCGGCTGCCGCCGGGCCAGAGCGAGAGCCTCGGGATCCTCTGGCGGCTCCGCCAGCACAACCTGCCAGCCCGCAAATTTCGCGACCGGGGTTCTCGCCCCATTCTTGGCGCTGGCGCGTACCAGATCGACCAATTCGCGAACCGTATAGACTTCCGCTAGACGGGATTCTTCGACCGCGCCCCCCAGTTGCTGCTCGAGCGCCACCAGCAGCTCCACCCGCTGCATGGAATCCAACCCCAAATCCAGTTCGAGATTGTCGGCGGGACGAAGTTCGAGCGGATGGCCCGGCACCGCCTCTCGAATCACCTTGAGAGCAGGCCGCACGTCGGGCTCCTCGAGCCACGCCGACTCCTCCGGGGAAAGTGGCGCGGCTTGCGCCAGCGCGATCTCCGGGGACCGCGGAGTCTGGTTCTCCCTGACCAGGCGCTCGATCTCGAAGCGCTTCAGCTTGCGGGTCGTGGTGCGCGGCAAAGTGTCCGACGGCCATACTTCGTAGCTCCCAATTCGCTTGGTCGAAGGCAGCTGGGAGGACAACGTCTCGATATCGAAGCGGATGACTTCCTTCGCGTTCACGATCTTTCTTTGCCGGAGCAGATCGAAATTGGGCACGATCACCGCATGCAGATGATCGGAGGTGGGCTCCCCGGGCTGTCGCTCCAAGCCGATGACGCAAATCTCTTTGATATAGGGGGATTTCAGGTAGTGAGCCTCGACCTCTTCGGGATAGATGTTCTTTCCGTTGCTGAGGATAATGACCTCTTTCTTACGCCCGGTAATGAATAAGTTCCCGCCGGCGTCGAAGTAGCCGAGATCCCCGGTGTACAGCCAGCCGTGGTGAATGGCGGCAGCCGTCGCGTCCGGCCGGTTCCAATACCCCTGCATGACAATCTTCCCGCGAATGGCGATTTCGCCGACCGGTTCGGCCGTGCCTTCGACCGGTTGGGAATCGATGATTTTCCCTTCCACCCCGGCCAGGGGTGGCCCGACCGACCCGATGACGTTGTGACCGGGCCGCATGGCGAAGGCACCACCCGAGGTCTCGGTCAGTCCGTAGGCCTGGAGAACATCAATGCCGAGGGCGTAGAAATCGCGCGCGATCTCGGGATCGAACCTGGATCCCCCGGTAACCAGGTATCGCATGTGATCGCCGAACAGGGTATGGATCTTGGGAAAGAAGATCCCGCCCGGATTCCAGCCGAACTTACGGATAAAGACAGTAACCGCCATCAGCATTCGTACCAGAGTTTCGGCCCGCTGGCCGCGCCGGGAAATCTCTTTGAAAATGCGTTCGTGAATCAGGTAAAAGAACTGTGGAACGACGGCAAACGCCGTGATCTTTCTCTCCGGAAGGGCGCGAAGCAACTCCGTCGTGTTCAAAGTCTCTAGATACACGACGCGGGACCCCTTGACCAGCGGCAGCAACAGATTGGCCATTTGCGAAAGAACGTGAAAGAGCGGAAGCACGCCCAGCAGGGCATCCTGCGGTCCAATCTCGACCCAGCCTAAGACGGCCTCGACTTCTCCCAGAAAGTTCCCATGGGTGAGCATCACGCCCTTGGGATCGGCGGTGGTGCCCGAGGTGTACAGGAGGCAAACCAAATCACTCTCGGAGGCAGGACGCGGGCGGAAATGCCCCGGCCCGGCCGCCAAAATGCTGTCGAGATCCCTGGCTCCATCGGCCTGGGTGTAGCCGGAGTTCCCACCGACGTCGGTCGCCGGGCAGGCGCCTGGGGAAGAATGGCCTCCGTCGGTCCTTACGATGGGTATCGGTCTTGGGGCGACCGCCTCCTGCCCCACACTCCAGTGCTTGCCGTCACAGAACAGCAGGGAACAGCCGCTATCCCCCAGCAGCTTGGTCACTTGATCGGCATCGAGGGCGGTGTCGAGCGGAACCGTCGCGTGTCCGGCCGCAACGATGCCCAGATAAACCGCTACCCAGCGGGGATGGTTGTCGGCGAGAATTGCGATGCGTGCACCCGGCGGAAAGTTCTGCGCTTCGAGCCAGTTGCCGATCGACTCCGCCATCTCGGCGAGTTCGGCGTAGGTGTAACTCTCGACCCGGTCCGCCAGCTGGATTTCGAGCGCAACATTCTGCGGCCAGCGCTCCGCAGACTGCCGAAACAGGTCATAAAAGGTGGACATGTTTCGCGAGAAATATACCTGAAAACGACTTCTACCGCCTCCCAAGATGTGTACCGAACCGGTGCTCATGGCCGCTCCGAATGCACGCGGGGCACGGGACCAAAGGCTCCAGAAGGGGCCGCGACTGACACCCTCAAACCGCATCTAATGTGCTAGGCTTCTAAGGAGGTCGGCTCGGTTTCCGGCCACTCGCCGAAGGATTCGTGAATCTTGATTAGTGTCCTCATCGCTAAAGTCTTCGGAACCAAGAACGAGCGTGAAATCAAGCGTTTGACGCCTCGGGTCGAGGTGATCAATGCGCTCGAGCCCGGCCTCGAGAAGCTCAGCAACGACGAGCTTCGCAGCAAAACCGAGGACTTTCGTCGCCGTATCAAAGATCGCCTGCGCCACATCCCTGACGAGCCCGACGCCGACCCCGACCGGCAGAAGCAACTCGACGCCGAGCGCGCTACGGCGACCAACGAGGTCCTGGATGAGATTCTCGAGGAAGCTTTTGCCGTGGTTCGCGAGGCGGGACGGCGGGTTCTCAACATGCGGCACTTCGACGTACAGCTGGTCGGAGGCATGGTCCTTCATCAAGGCAAGATCGCTGAAATGAAGACCGGGGAGGGAAAAACCCTGGTGGCGACCTTGCCGGTCTACCTGAACGCGCTCGGGGGCCGAGGCGTGCATGTGGTCACCGTCAATGACTACCTGGCCAAGCGCGACTCGGAGTGGATGGGCAAGCTTTACAGTTTCCTCGGACTTTCCGTCGGAGTCATTGTTCATAACCTCGATGATCAGCAGCGTCGCGAGGCCTATGCCGCGGATGTTACCTACGGCACCAATAACGAATTCGGCTTTGATTACCTTCGCGACAATATGAAGTTCGACCTGCGCGACTGTGTGCAGCGGGGCCACAACTTCGCCATCGTCGACGAAGTCGACTCAATCCTGATCGACGAGGCCCGAACGCCGCTCATCATCTCGGGAGCCAGCGAGGAATCGACGGACAAGTATGCCCGGGTCAATCGCATCATCTCCAAATTGGAGAAAGGCGAAGAGATCGATGTAGCGCCGGGGGAGCCGGTGCAGCTTACCGGCGACTACGTCGTCGACGAGAAGCACCGCAGCATCACGGTAACCGACGAAGGGTGGGAGAAAGTCGAGTCGCTGTTGGGCATTGGCAACATCGCCGATCCGGAAAACTGGGATCTGAAACACCATGTGGAGACCGCCATTAAAGCCCACGCCCTTTATCACCGCGACGTCGAGTACGTGGTGAAGGAAGGGGAGGTGATCATTGTCGATGAGTTCACCGGACGGCTCATGCCCGGCCGCCGCTGGTCCGACGGCTTGCACCAGGCGGTCGAGGCTAAGGAAAACGTCAAGATCGAGCGCGAAAACCAGACTCTGGCCACCATTACCTTCCAGAATTACTTCCGCATGTACAAGAAACTGGCCGGCATGACCGGCACGGCGGAAACCGAGGCTACGGAATTTGAAAAAATCTACAAGCTCGAGGTGATGGTGATTCCCACCAACCGACCCTTGCTCCGAGTGGAGCATCCCGATGTCGTCTATCGGACCTCGAAAGAGAAATATTTCGCGGCGGCGGACGAGATTCAAAGGCTGCATGCCACCGGTCAGCCGGTGCTGGTTGGAACCACTTCCATCGAAAAGTCGGAGCGGCTGGCGGAATTGCTGAAGAAAAAGGGCGTTAAGCATTCGGTCTTGAACGCCAAGCAGCATGAGAAAGAAGCGGAAATTGTCGCTCAGGCCGGTCGCTTCAGCATGGTCACAATCGCAACCAATATGGCTGGCCGGGGCACGGATATCTTGCTCGGCGGAAACCCTGAATTCATGGCCAAGCAGGAGAGTGTGAAGAAGGGAATTGCCCAGCAACTGCGCGCCGCCCAAGGCAAGGTGCAAGCCAAGGTGGACGACAGCAAGAGCACGGTCTGGTACTACCTGGGAAACGAGTATGCGGTCCCGACCGATCAGTGGACCGCCATCTTCAGCCGTTACAAGCAGCAAACCGATGAGGAGCACGATCGCGTCGTAGCCGCCGGCGGGCTGCACATCTTCGGAACCGAGCGCCACGAAGCCCGCCGCATCGACAACCAGCTTCGCGGCCGTGCCGGGCGTCAAGGCGATCCCGGATCCTCTCGCTTTTACCTGTCACTCGAGGACGACCTCATGCGCATCTTCGCCAAGGAGTGGGTCTCGAACCTGCTCCAGCGACTGGGCATGGAAGAGGGCGTGCCGATCGAGTCGCGGCTGATTTCCCGCCGGATTGAGAAGGCCCAGGAGGCGGTCGAAGCACAAAACTTCGAAGCCCGAAAACATCTGCTTGAGTACGACGATGTAATGAACAAACAGCGGGAAGCCGTCTACGGGTTGCGTCATGAGCTGCTCGAGGGAGTCGATCAGAAAGAGCTGATCCTGGAAGATTATGTCACCGGTATTCTCGGCGACTTGATGGATGAGTTCTGTTCTCTGAAGGCACATCCGGCAGATTGGAACATCAAAGGTCTGAAGGACGCCGTCTTTACCCGCTTTGGTGTCGATATTCTCGCCGAGGGAATCAAGCCCGAGACTCTGAACCGACAGGAGCTCGGGGACGCCATTTTCAACAAGCTGACGGCCCGCTACGAGGCGAAAGAAAAGCTCATCGGAGCCGAGGCCATGCGCTATCACGAGCGCATGATCATGCTGAGCGTGATTGACGCGCAGTGGAAAGATCACCTGCGGGACATGGATCACCTGAAAGAGGGGATCGGTCTTCGCGGCTACGGCCAGCACGATCCTCTGGTGGAGTACAAGCGCGAGTCCTTCGACATGTTCGAAGCGATGATGCGACGCTTCCAGGAGGAAACCGTTCGCTATCTCTATCTCATGCAGGTGCTGGAACGGCCGGAGTTAGCTCGCGCCCGACCGTCCGATGGGGGGCCGGACGCCGGAGTCGCAGTAATCGCCTCCGGGAGCGAAGGCGACGGAGATGGCCAGCGTCGTCCGCGAGCCTTGGTCACCTCCGTCGACGAGGTCGAGGAAGCGTTCCAACGCCGCAAGCGCCGGGAACTCGAGCAGTCCATGATGGCCGGTGCCGGAGACCTGCAGCCGGTCCAGCAGGTCGTCCGCAACGCGGCCAAAATCGGCCGCAACGATCCTTGTCCCTGTGGCTCCGGGAAGAAGTACAAGAGGTGTTGCGGTGCCAATGCTTAGTCCCCCGGCCAAGGCGTGAATCAAAATCCGCGGCTCGGCGGGTCATTTCTGCGCGGGTTGCCGCAACAGGAAGGACTTGACCACAATGCTATTGGGCTGAATGCCGACCGGAATCATGGTCAGCAGGGAATACTCTCCCGGCTCGAATGTCTTCTTCGGGGTTCGCTTCTGGATCACCGTTAGGTCCCCCGATCCGGAGTCCAAAACCAACAGATAGTGCTCACTGGCGGACAGGGCCAATCCATCGGGATGCGTGCCGACCTCGAGCGTCGAAATAATTTTTCCCTGGTCGATGTCATAGACGGCAACCGTATTCGATCCAAAATTGCTGACGTAGAGTCGGGAATTGTCCGCGGTGACGATCCCGCGCGCGGGATGGGTTCCGATCAGATAGCTCCCCCCCACTTCATCGGTTGTGGTCTCGATCACCGAAATGCTGTCGGAATCAAAATTGCTCACCATCAGCTCGCCGCCATCCGGCTTAAGGGCAAGGTGCACCGGAGTTTTGCCCACATCGAGAAGAGCCAGCAGCTTCCCGCTCGTGAGGTCAATCGAAGCCACCTGCGCGGATCCGGTGCAGGCAACAAACGC
>Ga0187782_10001655_pt1 | contig 16348 bp, 12 predicted proteins | sample 0715_SJ02_MP15_2_FD_132454 | JGI IMG/M metagenome (GOLD analysis project Ga0187782, IMG submission 132454) | Tropical peat soil microbial communities from peatlands in Department of Meta, Colombia - 0715_SJ02_MP15_20_MG | ecosystem: Environmental > Terrestrial > Soil > Wetlands > Peat | place...
GACCTGTACGGATACGGGTCAGAGCGTTCCCAACGGCACGAGCTGCGGCAGCGGCATGGCGTGCGACAACGGGTCGTGCTTTGCGTGCACGTCCGGAACGGCGTGCACGCCGGCCAACGCGTGTCACGCCGGCGAGACGTCGTGCAGCACGGGCACGTCGGTGTGCGTCGATACGGGCGTCAACGTCGCCGCCGGCACATCGTGCGCGACCAACGAGGTGTGCAACGCCTCGGGGTCGTGCGTCGCCTGCACGGCAGGAACGGCCTGCACGCCCGCCAACCCATGCCATACGGGCGAGACGTCGTGCAGCACGGGGGCCTCGACGTGCGTGGACACGGGTGAGAACGCCGCAAACGGCACCACGTGCGGGAGCAACGAGGTCTGTAGCGCCGGCACGTGCGTGTCCTGCACGGCCAACGCGAGCTGCACTCCCGGCAGCCCGCCGAATCCTTGCCATGCGGGCACGACCTCGTGCGCGACCGGAATGCAGACCTGCACGGACAATGGCCCGGTCGCCAACGGCCTGGCGTGCGGCACGGCCGGCGACAACATGACGTGCAACAGCGGAACGTGCGGGTGCGCCACGGGCTTGACGTCGTGCACGAACGTTTGCGTCAACACCCAGACGAGCCTGACCAACTGCGGCGGCTGCGGCCAGGGGTGCAGCGGCGGATCGTGCGCGGCGGGAATATGCACCTGCCCGACGAGCCTGACCGATTGCGACGGCACGTGCGTCAATCTGTTGAACAATTCCAATAATTGCGGCGCATGCGGCTACGCGTGCGCGCCTGGAACCTGCTCGTCCGGTACGGGCCTTTGCGGGCCGTGGGTCGTCGCCCAGTCGCCGACCGCATCTTCGCAGATCGCCTCCATCGCGACCGACGGGACGAATCTCGTGTGGATGGACGAGGGCCTCGCCGAGGTCATCCAGATCCCCGTGACCGGCGGCGCGACGACGGTTCTCGGTACCCTTCCCGCGAACACCGCGGCGCCTTACTACGTGGCGATCTCGAACGGAGTCGTCGCCTGGTCATCGGTCGACACCTCGGTCATCCCGGCGGCTACCACGTTCTTCAGCGGGCCAGTCGGACAAAAGGGGACACAGCGGTTCGCAGTCAACCCGGGCGTAGCGCTCAGCGCCGTCGCCCTCGACCCGACGGGGACGGTTCTTTATTATCTCGGCGGATCGTCGGGTTACCAGCTCAACCCGTGCACCCTGGCGACGGGTACCTGCAGCGCGCCGCTCGGGCCCTCCGAGGCGTTCGGGTTCATCGCGCTGAACTCGACGTATGTCTTCTGGGGCGACGCCAACGGCAACCTCAATCGGCTCGCCGTGTCGTCGGGCGGGGTCGTCAACTTCCAACCCGGGTCCGTCATTCCCGGCGTCGCTGGCATTGCGCTCGACACGACCAATGTCTACTGGGTGGCGCCTGGGGGCGGAGAGGGAACAGCCGGCATCCTCGGGATGCCCCAGGGCGGCGGAGCGATCTCGACGATCTGGTCGGAGAGCACGACGAGCGGCAGCCTCGCCGGGGGCGCCAGCAGCGTGCCTGAGAACAGCCTCACGACGGACGGCATCCACCTCTTCTTCGATGTCTCGAACTACATTCAGTATGTGAGCAACTCGGGCAGTGCATCTCCCACGGACTTCGTCGCCGCCACGCCCGACACCGCCGTTGCGCTACCCGTCTACGCGAACGGGGCAATCTATTACATCGACGGCTCGACGATCTATGGCGTTCGCCCTCCTCCCTGAGCGCGAGTGAGGCGTGCTTACTTGGTCGCTTCGACGGTTCCACGCGGCCCAGGAGCGGGCGGAGGAGGGCTTCGAGGCGGCGCTGTGCGAGCTCCGGGGAACCGGAAAGCGCGGGCACTGGATCTGGTACGTGTTTCCGCAGCTCGCGGGCCTTGGCGGCTCGAGTATGGCGCGCGAATACGCGATCCAAGGCCGTGACGAGGCGCTCGGCTACCTGCACGATCCCGTGCTGCGGTCTCGCCTGCTGGAGGCGACACGCGCCGTGAAGGACAGGCTGGGCGAGGGGTGGCCGCTCGAGCGCGTGATGGGTTCGCACATCGACTGCGTCAAGCTCGTATCGTCGCTGACGCTGTTCGAGTGGGCGGCCCGAACCGTCGCCGAGGGCGACGGGGAGACGCAGGGCACGGCGGACGTGCAGCCGCAGGGCGAGGGCAACTCCGACGCGCATTCCGAGGCGAGGAGCCGCCAGGCGGCGAAGGACGGCGAGGAATGCGAAACGCTGGCCGCCCTCGCCGCGGAGGTGCTCGCGATGGCGAGCCAGCAGGGCTTTGCCCCCTGCGAATTTACCCTGCGGGTCGTGGGCAAGTAGCAACGCTCGAGAATCGGCCAAGAGGTGAAACGTTCCGCCGAGTTGGCGTTCATCGGTCCACCTCCCGCTGCGTGTCGGTACGGCACGACTGTGGTAGGCCCGTTTCATGAGCAAGAAGGTTGCCCTCTTCTGGCCCGGCGATGCGCGGGCCAAGCCGAACGAGCTCGCCCTTCCAAGCATTCGCGAGGCGACGACGCAGCTCCAGCGGGCGCTGCGCAAGCTGGGACGCGAGCCGTACGAGGTGCCGGGGTTTCTGACGAAACCGCACGAGGCGATCGAGAGGCTGGGCGTCATCGACGATCCGATGATCGGGGTCTGCGTCCACTGGTTTTACGGTCCGCACACCACCGACGGCGTCGTCGGTAGTGACAACCCGCTGCTGCTCGCGAGCAATTTCTCCGGCCGCTGGCCGGGGCTTGTGGGGCTCCTCAACACCGGTGCGTGTCTCGAGAGCGTTGGGCGCAGGTTCTCGCGGGCCTGGACCGACGCTGTCGACTGGACCCTCGACCCCGCATTCATGGCCCGCCTCGACGAGTGGTGTACGACGGGACAGGTCCGCTACCCCGACGACGCGATTGCGTACCACGCGCCCGTCTCGAAGCCCGCCGCGGCAATCGCCGCGAAGATCGCGGAGGGCATCCGGAAGCGCCGCGCGCTCATCCTGATGCTCGGCGACACGTCGATGGGAATGATCAACGGCTATTTCGGCCCGCGGCTTCTTTATCCTCACGGCTTCGCCGAGCACAAGGTCGACCAGGCTTGGATCATCGACCGTGGGCGAGGCGTCGCAGAGAGCCGCGTCGACGAGGCATTCGCCTTCGTCAAGAACAAGGGAATGACCTTCCATTGGCGCGAGCGCGGAGCCGAAGACTTCGACGAGAACGCGACGCGCGAGCAGCTCCGCGACTACCTTGTCGTGCTCGACCTCGTGCACGAGTTCAAAGCGGACTGCCTCGGATGGCAGTACCAGCTCGGCCTCATCCCCCTCCGGCCCCCCTCCGACCTCGCCGAGGGACTGCTGAACTCGGTCTGTCGCCCGGAGTCCAACGGGGACACGATTGCGTGCGCCACCGAGGCCGATCAGGGCAACGTCATCCCCATGGAACTCATGAAGCGAGTCCTCTCGGAGAAGGGCCTCCACCAGGCGGTCATGTTCCACGACGTGCGCTGGGGGGCGCCCGATCCCGCCCGATCCGAGTCGCGGTTCCTGTGGGTGCTCCTGAACTCGGGATCGTGTGGCGCGTATGCGATGAACCACAGCCCCGAGACGCTGTCGGGCGTCCACTCGTACCGGCAGCCGTCGCTCTACTTCCCGACTCCCGGCGGCACCTTTGCAGGCGAAAGCTTGCCGGGGGAGATGACCTGGGCACGGGCGTACCTGCGCGGCGGCGAGCTCTGGATGGACGTCGGGCGCGGCGAGGTCGTCAAGCTTCCGCCCGCGACGCGCGACACCTGGTGGGAGGGAACGACGCGACAATGGCCATTCATGGCTGCGGACATGAAGATGTCCCGTGACACGCTGATGGCGCACTATCTGTCCAACCACGTCGCCGTCGCCTATGGTGACATCTTCGAGGAGATGGTCGCGCTCTCGCAGGAGCTCGGGTTTCGGGTCCGGGTGCTCGGCAAACCGTGAACGCTCCGCTCTATCTCGCCATAGACGTCGGTACGGGCAGCGCGCGCGCAGGCATCTTCGACGCGTCGGGGGCGCGGCAGGGCCTCGGCGTCGCGCAGATCCGCATCTGGCGTGAGGGCGCCGACTTCGTCGAGCAATCGTCCGACGACATCTGGCGCGCCGTGGGCGAGGCGGTTCGCGTCGCGCTGGCCGAGGGCAACACCGATCCGACGCGCATTCGCGGCATCGGCGTCGACGCGACGTGCTCGCTCGTCGTCCTCGACGATCGGGACGGTCCGGTCAGCGTGAGCCCTTCCGGTGACGATGCACGCAACGTCATCGTGTGGATGGACCATCGCGCGACCGACCAGGCCCGCCGCATCAACGACACGCGCCACGACGTACTGCGCTTCGTCGGGAACGTCATCTCGCCCGAGATGCAAACGCCCAAGCTGCTATGGCTCGCAGAGAAGCTTCCCCGCGCCTGGTCGCGCGCGGCGCGCTTCTTCGATTTGCCTGATTTTCTCTCCTATAGGGCGACGCGCAATGACACACGCTCGCTCTGCACGACGGTGTGCAAGTGGACCTACCTCGGCCATGCAGGAGAAGGGGGGCGGTGGAGTGACGACTACTTCCGCCGCATTGGTCTGGGGGCGCTGGTCGACGAGCGCTACGAGCGCATCGGTACGCGTGTGCGCCCCATGGGCGAGCGCGTGGGCAGCCTCACCGAGGATGCGGCACGCGATCTCGGCCTCCCTTCGGGAACGCCGGTTGCCGTTTCGATCATCGACGCACACGCGGGAGGGCTCGGCGTCCTCGGAGCCACTCTGGATGGCATCGCCCCCTCGAACGATACCCTTGAACAACGGCTCGCCCTCGTCTGCGGCACATCGACGTGCCACATGGCCGTCTCCGCCGTGCCGCGCTTCGTCCCCGGCGTCTGGGGACCGTACTTCTCTGCCATGGTGCCCGGGATGTGGCTGACCGAAGGAGGTCAGTCGGCGACCGGCGCCCTGCTGGACCTCACCGTTCGCTCGCACGCGCGAGCCCGAGAATTGGAGCTCGAGGCCGCCGCGAACGGCACTACCGTCTACGCGATTCTGAACGACCGTATCACGAGGCTGGCACGCGGCGCCGGCTTCCCCGCCGAGCTCGCGCGAGATATTCACGTCTTGCCCGACCACCATGGCAACCGCTCTCCGCGCGCCGACCCCACGCTGCGTGGAATGGTCTCGGGTCTCTCGCTCGACGACTCGATCGATGGCCTCGCCGTCGCCTACCTTGCGACGCTGCAGGCCCTTGCCTACGGCACGCGGCATATCCTCGATGCGTTGCGCGCCCAGGGCTACCCCACGACGACCCTCCTTGCTTGCGGCGGCGACGCGAAGAACCCATTGTTTCTGCGTGAGCACGCCGATGCGACGGGGTGCCGCATCGTCCTTTCCGCCGAGCCCGAGGCCGTTCTGCTGGGATCGGCCATGCTGGGAGCCGTTGCGGCGGGAAGTCGCGCGACCCTCGTCGACGCGATGGGTGCGATGAGCCGAGCAGGGAAGATCATCGAGCCCACCGGCGGTTCCGTCCGCGCGTATCATGATGCGAAGTACGCCGTGTTCCAGCGAATGCACGGCGACCAGATGGCCTACCGCGAGATCATGAGCAGGAGCTGACCGGTGAGGACGATCTGCGCCCTCGCGCTGGCCTACGTCCTGCTGGGGTCCTTCGCGTGCTCACGGGGTCGCGGCAACGTGGGCGCCGAAGGGGGCAGCCAGCTTCGCATCGCGGTCATCCCCAAGGGCACGACGCATGAGTTCTGGAAGTCGGTGCACGCCGGAGCCGTGAAGGCCTCGCGCGAGCTCGGCGTCGACATCGTGTGGAAGGGGCCGCTCAAGGAGGACGATCTGAAGGGTCAGATCGACGTGGTCGATAGCTTCGTCGCGCAGGGCGTCTCAGGCATCGTCCTCGCGCCGCTCAGCGACAAGGGGCTGAGCGCGTCGGTTCGTGCGTCGGTGAAGGCAAAGATTCCCGTCGTCGTCTTCGATTCGGACCTTCAGGGAGAGGACCACTCGAGCTTCGTTGCCACCGACAACGTTGCCGCGGGCCGGATGGCTGCCGAGGAGCTCGCGCGACGCACGGGGGATCGCGGCAACGTCGTCGTGCTGCGCTACCAGGAGGGCTCCGCCAGCACCGCACACCGCGAACAAGGTTTTCTTGCTGCCATCAAGGAGCACCCGAACATCCACGTCGTGAGCGAGAACCAGTACGGCGGAGCGACCACCGAGAGCGCGTTCAACGCCAGCGAGAACTTGCTCGCCGCGCAGAAGGCCGAATCGGGGGGCGTGCAGGCGATCTTCACCCCGAACGAGTCGACGACGTTCGGGATGCTCCTTGCGCTTCGCAAGGCGAACCTCGCGGGGAAGATCCACTTCGTCGGCTTCGACTCTTCCGACAAGCTGGTGCGGGCAGTCCGCGAAGGGACCATCGACGCGCTCGTAGTCCAGAACCCGTTCAACATCGGCTACGTCGCCGTCAAGACGATGACCGAGCACTTGCGGGGCCAGCCGATCGAGAAGCGCATCGATACGGGCGCGCGCGTCGTGACGAATGCGAACCTCAATAGCCAGGAGGTCGTGGATCTGATCCATCCGGACCTGAAGAAATGGCTCGGGGAGTGAGCTCCCTCCTCTCGGTCCGAGGGGTGCACAAGTCTTTCGGACCCACCGTTGCTCTGGGCGGAGTCGACCTGGAAGCTCGAGCCGGCGAGGTGCACGCGGTCGTCGGCGAGAACGGCGCGGGCAAGAGCACGCTGATGAGCGTCCTCGGTGGCGTGACGACGCCAGACGCAGGCTCCCTCGTGCTCGACGGCAAAGGCTACGCGCCGAGAAACCCACGCGATGCCCGGGCGGCAGGCGTGGCGATGGTGCATCAGGAGCTCAGCCTCTGTCCGCATCTGTCAGTTGCCGAGAACGTGATGTTGGGTCGGGAGCCGACCCGGTTCGGGCTCGTCGCAAAAGACGCCCTGCGTGAGGGCGCATCGTTTGCGCTCGAAGCGGCCGCGGGCCCCCTACGATCCCGAGCGCTCGCGCTCGGAGGGCGCGTGGGCGACCTTCCGCTCGCGGACCGCCAGATCATCGAGATTGCGCGAGCCATGGCCGACGACCGTTGCCGCGTCCTCATCCTCGACGAACCGACGAGCAGCCTCGGGCGCGAAGAGGTTCGCGTGCTCTTCGACCGCATCCGGGCGCTGCGGGAGCGCGGCCTGTGCATCCTCTACATCTCGCATTTCATCGAAGAGTTGAAGGTGATCGCCGACCGATTCACGGTCCTGCGCGACGGACGGACGGTCGCGAACGGGAACGTGCACGAGGTGTCCGTGTCCGAGCTCGTTACGACGATGGCCGGCAACGCGATCTCCCCCAGCCTTCCGCGCGCAATACGAACGCCCGGCGAGACGGTCCTCGCGTGCGACGATATCGCGGGAGCCGTGCGCCCCTTGCGCGCAAGCTTCGAGCTGCGTCGGGGCGAGGTCTTCGGCATCGCGGGTCTCGTGGGTGCCGGGCGCACAGACCTCCTTCGGGTTCTCTTTGGGCTCGACCGCATGGCTCGCGGTCACGTGAGCGCGCTCGGACACGTCGGTATGGGCTCGCCGGCGGAGCGGATCGCGCAAGGTTTCGGGATGCTCAGCGAGGACCGCAAGGCCGAGGGCCTCGCGCTCACGATGTCGGTCGCAGACAACCTGACGCTCTCGAAGCTCGCGGCACTGGTTGGCCCCTGGCAGCGGAACGTTTCCGCCCGCTGGGTGGATCGGCTCGGGATTCGTTGCCGAGACGTACAAGAGCCGGTCTTGAACCTCTCGGGCGGCAATCAGCAGAAGGTCGCCCTGGGTCGTCTCATGCACCAGGACGCGGAGATCCTTCTGCTCGATCAGCCCACGCGAGGCATCGACGTGGCGGCCAAGGCCGAGGTCCACCGGCTCATCGGGGAGCTGGCCGTTGCCGGTCGGGCCGTCGTCCTCGTGTCCGACGACCTCTCCGAGCTCCTCGGCATATGCGATCGGATCGCCGTCATGCACCGCGGCATCCTTGGGCCGGCTCGCCCCGCGATCGAGTGGACCGAGGCGTCGCTGCTCTCCGCGGCTGTCGGCGCTGCGTCGACGCAGGACGCACCGTGAGGGGACTCGTCCACCGCCCCTGGCTCGGCCCCCTTCTCGCTTTGTTCGCGACGTACCTGCTCTTCGTGGTGCTCGCCCCGGACACGTTCGCGCGATCCACCAACCTCGTGACGATGGCGCGCCAGACGGTCATCGTCGCCATCGCGGCGGTGGGGATGACCTTCGTCATCGTACTCGGGGGCATTGACTTGTCGGTGGGCTCCTCGGTTGCGCTCACGACGGTGGTCGTCGCTTCGGCGCTGCGCGCCGGAGCCGGGAGCGTTGCCGCCGCCTTGCTCGGCATTCTCGTCGCGTCTTCGGCGGGACTGGCCGTCGGCCTGCTCATCGCATGGTTTCGCATGGCCCCCTTCATCGTGACCCTCGGAGCGATGAGCGTTCTCCGCGGCGCGGCCAAGGGCCTTGCCCACGAGCAGAAAATCGACGTCGACTCCGGCGGCCTCGACGCGCTCCTGGGGCCCTCGCACGCGCTCGCGCCGCCCGGCCTGTGGATCGCACTGTTCGTCTCAATCGCGGGGGCGGTCGTTCTTCATCTTACCCGTTTCGGTCGGCACGTCTTCGCGGTTGGATCCAATGAGAACGCCGCACGCCTCTGCGGGGTCCGCGTCGCAAGGACGAAAACCGTCGTCTACGTCGCCGCCGCGGCGCTCGCAGGGCTCGCCGGCGTCATGGAGTTTTCGACGCTCACCGTGGGCGATCCCACGGATTCCGTCGGGCTCGAGCTGGAAGTCATTGCCGCGGTCGTGATCGGGGGCGCGTCGCTGTCGGGCGGCGAGGGCTCGATCGCGGGGTCGATGGCAGGAGCGTGCCTCATGACTGTGATACGAACGGGCGGAACACATGTCGGCCTGTCCGCGTGGGTCGAAGAGATCCTTACGGGCGCGATCATCGTGGTCGCCGTGGGGTTCGATCGCTTCCGGCAACGCAAGCGGGTGTGAGAAGCGAATCTGAAGGGAGGCATCGATGCGAAAGCGGTTATTGTACCTCTCCACTCCGGTCGTCGTCGCCTGTGCTTCTTGCTCCGTCGCTGCTTGCGCTCCCGCGGACCGACCCGCCGAAACCGCCAAGGCGAGCACCGCTGTCTCGAGTGTCCCCATGCCGTCCGTCACGCACCCGACATTCGAGGACGACGTGGCCGTGCTCAGCCGATGGAGCCAGGTCACGGTTCTGGCAAGCGATTCGGGTGGGCGCGTCGCGATCTCGCCTGCGCTCGGGGGGCGTGTGATGACGAGCGCCGTAGCCCCGCTTGCAACCGGCCTCGGCTGGATCAACCGTCCGTTTCTCGAGGCGGGGAAGAGAGGGACCCAGTTCGACAACTACGGCGGCGAGGACCGCTTCTGGCTGGGCCCGGAGGGAGGACAGTTTGGCCTCTACTTTCCACCGGGGTCGAGCTTCACCTTCGCGTCCTGGCAAACCCCCCGGGCCCTCAACGAAGGAGCATGGGATGTGGCTCAGTCGTCGGACAAGAGCGTCGTGCTCACGCGCGCCCTTCACGTCGTCAATCACTCCGGCACGGAGTTCGACGTCGCCGCGGAACGCACAGTCACGATCCTATCGCGAAGCGAGCTCGTGTCGGCCCTCGGGGTGGAATTGCCGCCTTCGGTCCAGACCGTGGCATTCGAGACCAAAAACCGCATCACCAACGCCGGCCACGATGCCTGGACCAAGGATCGTGGTGCGCTCAGCGTATGGATTCTCGGCATGTACGCGCCGTCCCCCGATGCTCACGTGGTCGTGCCTTTCGAGACGAGTGGGCAAGGAGAGATCGTGAACGACCGTTACTTCGGCAAGGTGCCGCCCGAGCGCCTCTCCGTACACGCGCGCGAGGGCTTCCTCGCGTTCACGTGCGACGGCGCGCTGCGCAGCAAGATCGGGTTGCGCCCAGGTCGCGCCAGGTCGCCCATCGCCAGTTACAGCGCTTCGGCTCGCCTCCTCACGCTCGTGCAGTATGAGAGACCGTCGAACGCGACCGACTACGTCAGCAGCATGTGGGAGATCCAGAAGGACCCCTACAGCGGCGATATTGTGAACGCCTACAATGATGGCCCCACGGAGCCCGGAAAGCCCTCGCTCGGGGGCTTCTACGAGATGGAATCGAGCTCGCCGGCCGCGCTGCTCGCCCCCGGATCGTCGCTCGTCCACACGCATCGCACCATTCATATCGTCGGCCAACCCGCGGACCTCGAACCGGTCGCGCGCCGCCTGCTAGGCATCGGTCTCGGCGATTTTTCAAAGTGAGACGACCGGCCGGGCGCGCTCGAGCTCGGTTGGCCGATTCTGTTCGCCAATTATCACGGCGGCGACACCGGCTTGGTGGTCAGGCGGCCCACGATCGACGCATCGGCCTCCACCAGCATGTCGGCCTTCGAATTCTCGGCCGCAAACTGCAACCCTGCGAGGGCGCTTCAGTCTCCGAACAGCGCTCCCATCCGAATCTCGATCGCGTCGAAGGGCTCGGCGCGAAGGAGCTGCCATCGGGTGGCCTGGACTGCTGGCGCGTAGCTTCGACCCACGAGGCGATGGGATGTTAGAGTCGCGTGTTCCACGTCGACGACCCAGCAGAAAGGAACGCCGCTGCGCTGAAAGAGCTCCAAGCGCTGCGCCGCGTCCTGGCACGCGCTCGACTGCGCCATCACGTGGCATACCCAATCGGGGCGCGCCCGGATGGGGGAGCCCTGAGGTCGTTCCACGACCCGCTCACGCAGCCAGCCGGCGAGATCGGGTCGGATGATTTCCTCATCTTCCAGCTCGAGCTCGACCTGGCCCAGAATCCACCACCCACCGGGAACAGCCGGGCTGCCCTCCGGTCGATGGAAGTGCTGGCGCAGGGCAGCTGCCAACCCGAGCCGCGCATCCGAGTGCTCCGCGGTCGGACCCGTGTCGTGCAGCCAAATCCCCGAAGGGGTCGCCGGAGGCACCGGGCGAGGCTCAATCGGTTCGATCGGATCGCTGAGGTCCACGCCGAGCAAGCGACGCGGAGATACGGCCATTGTTAAACGATACGACGATATGGTCGAAGTGCTAGTTGGCGGCGCCAATGGGCCACGCCCATGGTCCAATGGTCCACAAAGAGTGGGTCCGCGATCCGACGAAATACATGAATCAGATCATTATTTTACGTGGGATCGACTTGGGGGCGCGATGCTGGGTCCAGAGAGCCAAACGCCATGCACCTTCACTCCGTGAGCGGTCGCAGAGTTACTGCGGCGTCCAACGCAAGTCTCACGCAGTGAGAATGGGTCCGTACGGAACCGATTCGCCGGGTTGGGGCAATTATTGATATCCGCTGTGAGCCTGGTTTCTGCCCAGGGCCGCGTTTTGCGGTGGGGCGATCGGCCATGCTCGATTCGTCGTCTGGGGACACCCTTGACCGCTTCGCGGATGGGAAGCTCGATCAATTGGCGTCGAGCAACGAAGAAGAATCCTGGGCACTCTTCTTGCTCGACAGTGCCGGAGGCGAGATAGAGCGGGGCGAAGAGCCCTGGACCGCCGAAGCGCCCCGGCCTTCGGCTCGGGGCGCGGCGAGGAGGGGTGATCTCATGGGCCGATCGATTGACTGGGCACGTTTGGCGGCGCCGGGCGACAGAGAGCTCCCGCGTGCCGTGGCGAGCGCCGCACGCGGCATCCGCCGCGGGGCCATAAGCCTCATCGTTGTTGCGCCGTGCGCTGCGTGTGTCAGCGGCGGCGGCGGCCTCGTATACTCCGGCAGCGGACTGCTGACCGTGAGCGGGGCGACGGCGCCCTTGATAGGGGCGCACGTTGCGATCGCGCGCCGATGCCCCCCGGAGGCTGTGTACGGCCAGGGATATCCTCAGGTCGTTCGGTGGGTCGATTCGTTCGATGTCCTTGCGCTGGGTTCCCGCTGCGTCATGGACGGGACGAGCTTCGCGGCCGATTTTCGCCCCGACTACGGGACGACGTGCAGCCTGCGGTTCGCAGAGGGAATGCACACGCTGCAGGTGACCGACGTGTCGCTGCATTATGGCATCTTCGCTGCGCCGTACGGGCCGCTCTCCCGTGGTGGGGTGTGGACCGATCCAAGCGTCCTGCTGATCGAAATCGGCGGCAATGACGTCACCACCGGAGCGCGTGCCGTGTATCACTTTTCGGGCACGGCCGTCGACACGGCATCCGTGTTTCCCTCGTGCGACGATGAGCGAGCAAAACGGATTGCGGCGGCGGCGGCGCGAGCGCCGCGATCCGAGCCGGATCTGGACCGTCCGTGACGGTTCTGACCGGCTGGCCGAACGGAGTGCGGACCACGAATGGCGCGGGTTTTCAAGCTCGGTTCGGGTTCGGCGGCAGGCTGATCACCTTCTTGCCGTGACATCTCCCGAACGAGCACGCTCCTCCCACAGCTTCTTGTCGCGGGCGACCCGTTCCGGCACGATCGCCTCGCGCGGCGCCGTCGGCACGAACTCGTAGCGTTCCTGACCGAGAGCGCGGAGCACGGTCCGCTCCACGGGCGAGTGGTCCGCCGCGGAGGGGCGCGAGAAACACATCGGGTCCCGCAGCGTGACGGGGGGGTTGATGATGAAGCGTGCCTTGCCACTCTCGTTCACCGACCAGGTGTGAAGCATGAAGGGGTGCATGAGGTACACGTCACCCGCATCGCCCGTGGCTTCGACGAAGTCGTCGCAACGCGCAACGATCTCTTTTTCCGGAAAGCCCCGAGGCAAGACCCCTTCGGGATGCTCGGCCAAGAAGGACGCGATCCGTGGGACGGAATCGCAGGCTAGCGCCGTCGCCCCGCCGCGCTGTTGGATATCCGAAAAGATCGCGATGACGAGCAGCCCTTGCTCCGGCGAGTCGAGGAAGTGCCTGAAGAAGTCCCCATCCTTGTGCCAGATCTGATAGTCGCGCACGATGCGCGAGGGCGGGTGCCAGGCGAGGTCCCCCTTGTGTCCGAAGTTGATGGTGAAATCGTTGCCCCAGGTGCAGGGCGAGAGCACACGATCGGCGCCGCCGACGAGTTCGCACGCGGCTTGCCACGCCTTCGGCGCGATGCTCTCGAAGCTCACCCGCAGCGACTCGGGCGAGCGAATGCGCCCGACCGACCATGTCGACGAGTCGTCGAGCGAACAGTAGAGGCGTTCACAGGCGTCCGTGGTCCACTCGTGCGCGAGCTCTCGACCAAAGCAGCCTCGGACACGCACGAACCCACGACGAACGAAGTGCTCGACTTCCGACTCGCTCAACACTCTCTCGGACATGCGTTCGGAGCTCGGTGCGATGGCGGGCCCAGGCCACGGTGACGGAGCGCGTCGCGCCCTGCGCGCTACACCATAGCGCCGGCCTGCGAGGATCGCCTGCGACGCTGAAAATTCTCGCCTAAGTCGAGGCGCCTGCCGGGCAAGGCGGCCGCGAATCCACGCGTCAAGACTTGGGAGGTGGTGCGGGTCGCGGGGGCCGTGTTGCATTGGAGTTCACGGTGGGCGGGCTCTGTCGCTCACTTGAATCAAACGGGTGATCGCCGAGGGCGCGGACGTGCTTCAACACGCTCGCTGTGCCTGCGCCGGCGCCGTCGTCGAGGCGTCCAAGCTCGCTTCGGATCGAATCGTCCCCGCCCGCCTCGGGCCACCGAGCATCGCGGGCGTGTTGGTACGCCAGAAAAGTCGAATCCGAGATGCGTGCTCGGTATTCGGGTCCGCGTGGGAACGTGCGCTGCACCCCACGGGGGCGCAACCGAACCGCGTCAGTGGCAACGAACAGACCTTGAAACGATTCGTGGCGCATCCCGAGGGGATTGGGCGCGAGGTGCACCCCCGGCACGCGCGCCTGGGGACGGATCCGCAGGCCGGCCGCTTCAGCCTTCGCGAGCATCCAGCAAAAGGCCACGTCGGAAAGGGACGACGCGCCGTAGCCGCCGCCGACGTCCGAATGAACTCCGGCGAAGTAGACTTGCTGGAGCACTTGATCGCTGCGCTTGGCTTGGGGCGCGCCTTCCGGCTGGTTTGCTGGCTCGACCGCCTGCTGTTTCCAGAGCGTCGGCTGGAAATCCGATCGACGCTCGTGGATCGACACGGCGTGGTACGCGTAGCGCACCGTCGTGCTCAGGTCCGTGTCGAAGAACCACCAGCTGATGCCGAAGAGCGGCAGGACGCGCTTCCAAAACGCAAACCCGGGCAAGGGCACCCCGAGGGCGCCGACGGTATCCCAGACGCCGATGAACTTGATCTCCGGGGAATTCAAATACCCCTCGTCGTCGACCGCGGCGGGGTGCGGCTTCGCCGGCTTGGCGTGGCGCCGACGGAATTCGATGGCGCCGTGGCCGTCCGGCGCATTCGAGGGCCTTCGACTCCGGTACATGGCAAACGCGCGGTCGATGTCCGCGCGCTTCGCGACGATGCCGGAATTACGAATCAGCCCGGCAAGGCTGCGAACCGTGTAGGCCCCTCGACTGAAACCGAAGAGGAAGATCTCGTCGCCCTCGACGTAGTTGTCGACCAGGAATGCGTAGCATTCCTTGATGTTTCGGCTCAGGCCCACCCCGAAGGCACCGCCGACGAAGCGTTCGAGCATCCGGGTGCCGACCCCGCTTTGGTAGTGCACGAGCTGCTCGACGCCTTCGACATGCCGGGTCTGCACCGCGGCGTGCAACTTGGCAACGTTCGTGGGCGCGCCCGCCGCGTCCTCGTCATTCCATGTCCCGTCGGCGCACACGATCAGACGCTTCGCGCGAGGATCGGGCGATTCGCGCGCTGTGAGCGGGGAAAGAGACGACGTGGCAAGCATGTTCGAAACCGCAGTAACACGATTGCCGGAGAAGGAGATTGCAAACGATTGCAGCCACCGCTCGAGGATCCACCGAATTGCGGTTGTCCGGTCCTGGCTTCATCCCCACCGGGTACGCGGTCGTGCGTCGTGAACGTCGCTGGTTGCGGCGGTCGTCACAGGTTACGATACGCAGCAATGGCGCAATCCCCGAAAAGGGGCGGGATTGATGGCTCTCCTCGCACGGGCCGATCCCTGCCCGCGGTCTGATCGTGGCAAGCCTTTCATCGGCGGTCGCATTGGTCGGGACGGCCAGGTGCGGAGGCCGGTTGGCCCACGATGTGCGCGGCGAGGGGGCGTTCGCGGACGACGGCGGCGTGGGCACTGCGTCCGCAGGGGGCGGGGTCGACGCGAGTCAGACCGCGACGATCGACGCCGGGGTCCCGGCCGCGTGCACGGCGCCGGGGATTTACGTGGTTACCAGCCCGGGCGAATCGGGCCCCTACGCGCTCTCGGTGTTCGATCCGACGACTCTCGGTGTCGAACCAGTCGGTTCGATTGTCGTGCCGGCGTTTTGCTCGGGGAGCGGCATTGAATCCATGGCCGTGACGCACACGGGGCAAATGACGGTCACCTGCAGCGGCTTTCTCCTCCCGCTCAACGCGGAACTGGCGACGACCTCGCCGATCTACGAGTGGCCTCGCATGAACTCGGCGGCGAGTAGCGACTCACTTTACCCGGCGCCGTGGGGGTTCGTCGAATTGGCGGCGCTCGGTTTCGTCGATGGGGGAAAGGTTTTTGTAGGTTTCGGGCCCCCGATCGGCTGGGCCAAAGTCGACTTCGATGCCTCGTCGCCGCTCGGCTCGGCGCCCTTCAGTGACGCCGGCTTGTCGGTGCTCGACCTGAGTGGATCTTGGCCTGACAGCGGCCCGTTTCAAAACTCGGGAGCGCCACTCGCGACGACCGGCGACGGACGTCTGTTCGCGCTGTCCTACGCGTACGACGACGCCGGGGTGTTTCCCGCGATCCTCCAGCTCGACCCGTCCACCGGCGATGTGGTCGGACAAGTCGACGTGGCGGTCAGCTGGGAGGACGTGAGCCATCCGCTCGCTTTTTGGGCGGACGATTTCTACACCTTTCCCCCCGAGCCGGCCGATGCAGGCGCCGGGATGCAGACCGAAGTCGTCCTGCTGCACCCCGGCACCAGCACACGCGAGACGGTCGCTAGCGTCGACGGCGTGGTCGCCGCCGCCTCGAGCTCGCCCTGCGCGCCGACGCAGTGAGGAAGAGAAACTCGGACGATCCCCGCCTACCCCCACGGTCGTCTGATCCCCGACCGGCACCTGTGCGCGAAGGGCGCCATCACCTCTGCAGGAGAAAGCGACCCCTAGAGCACCGATCACGTTGAAGTATTGGACAACAAAAGACTTTTCAGAAAGGGGATCGACAACCACAGGTCGACCGTGATCTCGTGCCATCCCGGAGGTACGAGCATGCAACGGTGGACCC
>Ga0187782_10001657_pt1 | contig 16337 bp, 17 predicted proteins | sample 0715_SJ02_MP15_2_FD_132454 | JGI IMG/M metagenome (GOLD analysis project Ga0187782, IMG submission 132454) | Tropical peat soil microbial communities from peatlands in Department of Meta, Colombia - 0715_SJ02_MP15_20_MG | ecosystem: Environmental > Terrestrial > Soil > Wetlands > Peat | place...
CATCTTCCTCACCAGCCCCGAAACCATCGCCCTGGCTGCCAACAACAACTAAGAATCTTTGTATCCCGAAGAGATTCGCGACCAGGAGCGAATCGCACAGGCTTTCCTGTACAATCGAATAAATTTCAGTGGTCACTTCCCCACTGTTCGAGAGGAACTCCCCCAAATGGCGTCTGCCCTCACCGCGCCCTCCCCGGCCGATGTAATCGACCCTGCCTCCACTTCCGTTCCCGTCTCGCACCCCGCCGCTCCCATTCGTCCTCTCCACGAAGTCGCCGCGCGCCGTCTCATCCGCATGGGCCGTGCCGCCTCCATTCCGCAAGGCTTAAGCTGGCCCACGCTCCTCGTCGTTGCTGTCTTCCATCTCGGAGCGGTAGCCGCGCTCTTTCTCTTCACTTGGCAGCGCCTCGTCGTCATGGCCATCATCTACGTTCTCGCCATCAACGTCGGCATCGGCATGTGCTATCACCGGCTGCTCACCCACCGCGGCTATCAGGTGCCCAAGTGGATCGAGTACCTCATGACCGTCTTCGCCACCATGTCGCTCGAAGGCGGGCCCCTTTTCTGGGTCTCCACCCATCGCGTCCATCATCAGCTCAGCGATCGCGAAGGCGATCCCCACACCCCGCGCGAGGGCGGCTGGTGGGCACACACCGGCTGGATCCTCTTCGGCGAGTCCCTGCACGCGCAAACCGAGGCGCTGGCCCGCTATACACCGGATCTTCACCGCGACCGCTTTCACGTCTGGATCAGCCGCTACCATTGGCTTCCCATCACCGTGAGCGGCGTGCTTCTATTCGCCGGAGGATGGTGCTGGGGCGGGCCCGTCAATGCTGTTGCCATGGTCCTCTGGGCGGTCTTTCTCCGCGTCACGCTCGGCCTGCACGCCACCTGGCTCGTCAACTCCGCCACGCACCTCTGGGGCTCGCGCCGCTTCCAAACCCACGACGATTCGCGCAACAGTTGGTGGGTCGCCCTGCTCACCGGCGGCGAAGGCTGGCACAACAACCACCACGCCCATCCCGTCTCCGCGCGCCACGGTCTGGCCTGGTACGAGATCGATCCCAACTTCTGGGGCATCTGGCTGCTCGCCCGCCTCGGCCTCGCCCGCAAAATCCACGTCGCCAAATTCGACCCCGCCAACCCCAAACCCGCAGGGCTGTAGCCGAAAGGCGACAACTCGCGCCCCTGGTTCCCGACAAACCCCCCAGGCGCTGGATGAGCGACTCGGCGGAGATAAGCGGCCAATAAGCTGGATCACGTGACCGTGAACTGCATTAAGAAGTTATATTTTCTTTCAGTTGGATTTCTTCAGGAGGCGGGGCCCCGCGGACCCAAAGCCGATCTGGGACCCCAAGCCGTACTCGGACACCGGCACCGTTATACCCGGCCTGGACTGGCCGAAGTACATACCGGACGACATCTAGGCACGTTATGACGGTGCTGGTTATCTCAACGTTGTCCGACGTGCATGCGCGTGCTGTCATCGGGTCGTTGTCGGCACACGGTTGCACGGCGGAGCTTCTCGATCTATCCGAGTTTCCCCAGCAGCTCGCGCTTTGTTTGGCATTCCAGAACGGCATCCACCGCTTCTGGCTCGAGCGTTCAGGATATGGAAGGCTCGACCTGTCCGAAGTTCGATCCGTGTGGTGGCGGCGTCCGCAGGCATTCAAATTGCCGAGCACTGTGGTCAGCCCCACCCACCGGCGGTTGGCGTTCTCAGAAGCAGGAACGGCGTTTCAGGGTATGTACCAGTCTCTGGATGCCCGATGGATTAACGATCCACTGCGGGACCAAGCAGCCAGCCACAAACCGTGGCAGTTGACGGTGGCACAGGAGGTGGGACTGGAGATACCGGAAACGCTCATGACGAACAACCCGGAGGAGGCCCGCCGATTCTGGGCAACGTGTGAGGGAGACGCGATCTATAAGCAGTTCCTTGCCTTGCCGGATTCCTGGAGCGAGACTCGCCGGGTCGGGGCACAGGAAGAAGCACTTACGGAGAACATTCGGTTGTGTCCCGTCATCTTCCAGCGGCGCATCCCTGCCGTTGCAGATTTGCGGGTAACCATCGTCGGTGACGAGGTGTTTGCTGCGTCTGCGTCAGTCAGTGAGCTTGAGTACGACACCGACGTGCGTCTTAACCCCTCCGCCCGCTATGTGCCATATACGCTGCCCGAAAATGTCTCGCAGCTGCTGCTCGCATTGATGCGGAAACTTGGGCTTGTCTATGGAGCCATCGATCTGCGCCTGACACAGGACGGGCGCTACATTTTTCTCGAAGTGAACCCAGCCGGGCAGTTTCTTTATATCGAGCAAGCCACGGGCCAGCCAATCGCGGCGGCCCTCGCTGCTCATCTTGCCGAAGAAGCGTGACAACGTCGATACCGACTTGCCGGTATCGGTTCGCGAATCAAAAATGAATAGCGCCTTATCACGTCCGGCGGCTCACTGCCTCAGCAGCGTGGCACGTCCTATTCAATCAAACGCTGCGAAAATGGACTTCCAGATCTGATGGAGTCCTACCCAGCCCCTGTGATCGGTCGCGGGTCGTCGATGCGTGTATCTCCGCCGATGTACTCTCCGGCTCGAATTCAATGACTCGGCCGACGGGCTGGTCTAGAATCGAATCGCTGCATCCGAAAGCTTCAACCAAGCGGACCTTTGCGCAGCCTACTTCCTCGCCTTCCCCCTCACCCACACCACGCACAAAAACGGCAGCGCCACCGCCAGCACTACCACACCCACCGGCAACCCGACATACCGGTAGGTATCCGCGAAGTTCACCGAGTGGCCGCCAATCAAATTCCACCCGAGGAGCACAAAGATCGCCGCGCACGTCATCGCAAAGAACGCCAGAAACGCCGAGGCCACCGCCAGCAGCACGCTCTGGAACAGGCTGAACCCCTCCAGCGGAAAACCCAACACCCGCCGCCCCTGTCCGCGCTGTATAGACTGCGCCATCGCCCCCGCCCCGTCATCTAGAATACAAATTCATGGCTAGCAGCGCCCAAATCGACCTGTGGCACGCGGAAAAGGTCGCCACGCAAGTGATTGTTCGTGAGGCCTCGAACGGCATCCATTACGCTGCCTGGGGCGAAACCCGCGTTCCCGAAGCCGATCTGGACCGTCTTGTCGCCTCCGTTCCCGCCGCGCTCGCTCCCGCGCTCCGCCAGCGCGCTTACTACTTCGTCCCTCTCGCCATCGCCGACACCGGAGAAATCCTGGTTGCCCCCGCCTATAGCGTGGAACTCGGTGACCGCGCCGTCTGTCATCGCAACGCCACCTTCGGGTCCACTGAGGCGGTCTTCGTGTCCACACGCCTCGTCGAAGACCGCTTCGGCCTCGCCTTCGAATTCTTCATCAACGTTGCGCACAACTTCGTCGAGGCCGCCGGCGTCCCCGACAGCTTTTCTACCCTCGTCTGGTCGCAAGCCGAAGCCCAAGTGCGCGGCGAAACCAGTCAGGATGCATGGGAATCCCGTCGCCGCGCCCAAGAGCCGCACGCCGGAGCTCGTTCCATCGACGAGCGCGCCCGTTCCAGCTTCTACGACGCCTCCTTCTCCGACGCTCTCGCCATTTACATGCTGTCGCTTGCCGTCGATTTCGACTACCGCGACCTGCGCGAGCGCGAGTACCCGCTCCTGGCCGCGCCCGCTCTCGCCGAGCGTCTCCGCCACGTCGCCGGCCTATTCCCCGCCAATGCCGGCTACGAGTTCCAGGTTCTCTACCGCCGCAAAGGATGACCGGTGGTCATAAATGACCACCGGAATATCTCTCTTGCATTTGCATCTTCATTGCTCTGGCCCCATAATCTCATGCTTCGCCTTCATTGCTTTTCGGCCTCGCGCGCTTGTTTTGTCCTCCGGCGCCGTTAAACGGCTCCGGCATGCCGGTTCGCGCTGATGGCGAACCATTCTGCCCCTCGGCGCGTTAGACTCAATTCGCCGGCTCGCGGAAATGCTCGGACCCCCGTCGTTCGCTGCATAACACGTGAATCGCATCATCCCAAACATTACGTCAATCCGGAGGGCTGCTTTGAAGAGACTGAGAGTTCCAGGAGTGATCGATCTATTTGAGGTCCTCGATCCCGACGAGATCGGCGCTCTCGCCCGCGACCCTCGACTCGACCGAAGGTTCGAAACCGGGACTTGCCCCATCAATTCGTTACTTCTAAAACGGTCCCTCCGGGTGCTCTCCTTCGCCGGGCGTCGCTTCCCAACCATGATGCCGCGGGACGACGCGCAACGTGCGTCCAGGCAGCAGGAACTGTGGAGCGTCCTTCGCGAGAAAGCTGTATCGATTCAAAATGGCCCTGCTGAACTTGAGCCGCTGGCCAATTGGGTTCGAGGCGTAGGCTCCGATTCAGACCTGGGAATCCTGGTTCAGCAGTTATTGGGCCGGCTGTTCTCTAGCGAGTTTGTAGCAACCGAGAAAAGCTGGAGTGCCGCGAAAATTCTTGTGACGGCGCCCCGGTCGCGGAATCTGCCGCTTATGCTGTGGTGGTTTATTACCGGCAAGGTCAGACGCGCCAAGCGCATCCTCGCCGGCATGGTAAATGAAGATCTTTCGGCAGTGAACGCCATCGGCATCGCTGCGCACAACGTCGTCAAAAGTCTTCGCCACATGCGGCTTCTGTACGCGCATGCTGAGTCCGGATCTCGGCTGTCGCCTCAGGCAGCAGCAGAGCAGTGTCTGTTTGCGCCCGTAAGCATCTACCGTCAAGCCACCGCCGCCGGTCAACTTGGCCGCTGTTCCTATTCCCGCCATTCCTTGTTCGTATTTTCCATCGGAGAGGCAGCCCGTCGAGCCGAAGGCCGGTCTCTTGTCTTCATGGAAGACAGCTGGAGCCGGTGTCCTGCGAGCGCGTGGGTCCCCGCGATGCTGCAAGGTGTCTGGATCCGCGCCTGCAACCGCCCGCATTCCTGACGCGTCGTCATTGGTCGGCTCCTAAGCGCCGATGAATCTCATGCCGGGGCTTTACTTCCGGTCAGCTCACTAGCCATGGTTCCGCTATCGACCGGCTACCTCGCGCCGCCTCCGTTGCCGGCGATTCTGCTTCCCCCATTGCCGCACCAGATCCAACCGGTGCGCGGCTGAATCGGCGACCGGCATGATTTATGCTTCACTTGGAATCCTGTCGGGAGCGTCGCCCCCGAGAGATCGGCTTGATCCCCGGATCGTTTCAGAACAGGAGAGACCATGAAGGCAAAGCGCACGCTCTCCCTTTTCCTCTTCGCCATCGCCGCTGCGCCGTGCGGTTGGGTCGAAGCCCAGCTCGCAAACGATGCATTGATTTCGCCGTCTCGGCCCGTGCCCGTTGGACGAGCTCCACACATGCAAGCGAAGCTGGTAAAGGACTCTCCGGATGAGAAAGTTTACGCCGTGGTCTTTTACAAAGGAGATGAGGCGCTGAGCGGTTTGACCGACTTTGTTATCGAGCACAAAATCCAGGACGCCCATTTTACTGGAATCGGCGCGCTCAGTGGCGCGACACTCGCGTGGCTCGATCCGTCAAAGAAGATCTATCATCGCATCTCTGTACCCGAACAAGTCGAAGTGCTGTCCCTGATTGGGGATGTTGCCACCTTCAACGAAAAGCCCATCGTGCACATGCATGCGGTTCTCGGCAAACCGGATGGTGCAACTGTCGGCGGGCACGTGTTTGAGCTGAATGTGAATCCCACACTGGGGATTTTTATGACCGTCAATACGACTCCGCTGAAGAAGAAACCCGACGGCGAGTCGGGGATGAAGGTGATCGACCCAACGCAGTAAGTTCGGCGTCGCGAACAACCAACTGGCATCCTTCAATTGCTCTCGAGTAGCCCACGATTCGAAGTGACCGGCGGGCTGTCTTTGAAGCAGGCAGCGGGATTCACTCCGGCGTGTTCCGTCCTCCGCGAGCGATTCGGAACCTGCATCATCCGCTCGCTACGCATTGATCTGCATCCCCTCGACCGCCCCATAGCCGTCGAGCATGGCCTCGCTCAGCGTCGGATGCGCGTGAATCGTGAACATCATGTCTTCCACCGTGCCTTCGAGTTCCATCACCGCCACCGCCTCGGCGATCAACTCCGTCGCCTGCGGCCCGACGATGTGTACGCCCAAAATCTCGCCGTACTTGGCATCCGCCACCACCTTCACAAACCCGTCGTGGCTGCCTACAATCGTCGCCTTCGAGTTTCCGGCAAACGGAAACTTCCCCACCTTCACCTCGTGCCCCTGTTCCCTGGCCTGCGCCTCGGTCAGCCCCGCACTCCCAATCTGCGGCTCGGTGTACGTGCAGCTCGGAATCCGATCCCTTCGCACCGGCCTGTACTTTCGCCCCGCAATCTTTGCCATCGCCACCATGCCGCTCATCGCGCCCACGTGCGCAAGTTGCGGCAATCCCGCCACAATGTCGCCAATCGCGAACACACCCGGCTCTGCCGTTTCCTGCACCTCATTCACCTTCACAAATCCGCGATCGAGTTCAACCCGAGTCTTCTCCAGGCCAATGTCGCGCGTCAGCGGCCCGCGCCCCACCGCCACCAGCACCTTTTCCGCTTCCTTCACCTGTGCCTTCCCATTCGCATCTGTGAAACTCACCCTTGCGCCCGCGTCTGTCTTTTCTACCTTGTCCACTTTCGCTTGCGCGTTCACGTCGATCCCGCGCTTGCGGAACACTCGCGACAATTCCTTTGAAATCTCCTCGTCCTCCACCGGAACCATTCGCGGCAAAAATTCGAGGATCGTCACCTCTGTCCCAAAGCTGCGGAAGATCGACGCGAACTCCACACCCACCGCGCCCGCTCCAATCACAATGAGCGACTTCGGCGGCGAGCTCAAATCCAGAATCTCGATATTCGTCAGAATCGTCTCGTCCACCTTCAATCCCGGCAGCAGCTTCGCCTCCGACCCCGTGGCTACAATCACGTTCTTCGCCTTCACCAGGGACTTCTGTCCGCCCGCCTCCACCTCCACTGTGTGTATGCCGCCCTGCGCCGCCCCTATCAGCCGCCCAAACCCCGCAATCGTTTGGATCTTGTGCTTGCGCATCAGAAACTCCAGCCCCTTCACGTGTTTCGCGATGATCGCGTTCTTCCGCATGAGCACCGCCGCCCAATCGAGCCCCGGCCCTGCCGAACCCTCGGGGCCCAACTTGATCCCATACTCGTCGGCGTCCTTCAAATACTCCCAAAGCTCGGCGTTAAATAAGAGCGCCTTCGTCGGAATGCAGCCCACGTGCAAACACGTCCCGCCCAGCTTCGGGCTCGCGTCAATAAGCGCGATTTTCAGCCCATACTCGGCTCCGCGAATCGCCGCCGTATACCCCGCCGGCCCGCCGCCAATCACCGCCACGTCGTAAATCACTGCCGCATTTGCCTCTGCCAAAGAAAGCTCCATTCCGCGCGTCCGCTGCATTGCGCGCAAACGCCGCATTCACGCCTAGTCTAAATTGGCCCCGGCCTGGCCACGGGCCTGTTCGGCAAAAGCGTGCTATCCTTCCGACACGTATAAGGGAGTTTCCGATGAAGCAATCCCTCATGCTCGCCGCGGCGTGGTTGGCGGCCGCAACGTACCTAGCGGCCCAGGCCGGAATCCGAGAGACGCCTCCGCTCTACCGCGGGCCGATCACCGAGGTTTCGGGTGTATTTGTCACGCCCGTAGCCGGTATCCCTTTTTCGGCCACGGTAGCCATCGATAGCCAACAGAACCTGCCTGACGGGACAGCCGTGGTCAAGCGCACGCAAGCACTTATCGCCCGCGATTCCCAGGGTAGAATCCGGAACGAACGGCGCATGCTGGTCACCGAATCCTTCCGTGGCACTCCGCCCTTGCTAAGCGTCCACATCTTCGATCCCGCGACAAGAATAAGCAGCTTCTACACCCCGGGCTCGGGAATCGTGAGGCAGACGATTCTGCCTTCGCGGCCTGCTGCCGATCCGAGTTATCCGGGTGCGGAAGACCTTGGCTACACGACCTTGAATGGAATGGAAGCGAAGGGCACGCGGATCACGCGTACCATTCCGGCGCAGATCGCCGGCACAGGGAAGCCCGTTCTAGTGACAGACGAGTTCTGGTACTCCGAAGAGTTGCACATGAATATTTTGGAAAGGCATCTCGATCCGCGCAGCGGCGAGCAAACCGTGGCCATCTTGTCCATTCAGCGCGAAGAACCGCCGGCCTCGCTCTTCGAGATGCCGGCCGGTTACAAGATCGTTGACGTGACTCCCCCTCCGCAGCATGCGCAAGGATCCAGCGGCGGAGTCCAAGTCAGCCCTGTCCATTAATACGTAACGGCCGGGCGTTCTCTACCCGAAGGCTGCCCTCGTCCACAGCCTTCGGATCGTCGCCGAACCTTGCAATCCATCGCACCTCCGGCTCCCGCTGGAACCAAGTCATTTGCCTCTTCGCATAATTCCTGTGTCCCTGCTGCGCAGCCTTGACTGCCTCGTCCACGCTTAACGAACCATCCAGTACGCCGCGCGCCTGTTTATATCCAAGCGAATCCAGCGCCTTCACCTCGCCATACCGCGTGAGCAGTCCGCGCGTCTCCTCGACCAACCCCGCCCGAAACATCGCCGCGCACCGCTGGTTGATCCGCTCGTACAGAACTTCCCGCGGCGGATTCAATCCAATCCTCACCAGCCTGAATCCCGTCAGCGGATCGCGCCCCATCAATTCCGACATCGGCCTCCGCGCCGCCACGCATACCTCGATCGCGCGAATCAGCTTCGCCGCATCGTTCGCGTGAATCCGCTCCGCCGTCGCCCGATCTAGCCGCCGCAGCACGCGCCACAGCCACGCGCCGCCGTGCCTCTGCCCGCTCCGCATGAGCCGCGCCCGCAAATCCTCTCGCCGCTCCGGTCCCGCGAACAACCCCTCCGTCAGCGCCCGCAAGTACAACCCGGTTCCTCCGGTCACAATCGGCAAACGCCCACGCGCCTCAATGTCACGCAACGCCGCCCTCGCCCGCCTACTGTACTCGCCCGCCGTGAACGGCGCATCCGGCTCCGCAACGTCGATCAAGTGATGTGGAACTCGCGCCCGCTCCTCGCGCGTCGGCTTCGCCGTCCCCACTTCCATCCCTCTATACACCGCCACCGAGTCGCAGCTCACAATCTCGCCGCTGAACCGCTCCGCCAATGCAAGCGAAAGCGCCGTCTTCCCGCTTCCGGTCGGCCCCAGCAGAATCACGGCAACCGATTCCGGTGTGGGCGAGACTGGTATCTGCTGGGACTCCCTGATCCCTGTTCCCTGTTCTCTGTTCCCTGCCTTCACTCGTTCACTCTTCAGCTTCTACAATGTTCGTCTGATCCCTGATCCCTGATCCCTGATCCCTGATCCCTGACCCCTGAAACCTGATCCCTGCTTCACCACCACCGCCACCAACCGGGCGGAAAAATCCACCTCGGATTCGTATGCAGCAGCCACCACGCGCAGATCGCCGCCGCGAGAATCAGCAAGCCAAACGCCTCGTTGCGCCGGAACTCACGACGCTGCTCCTCGCGCCGCGTCTTCTCGGCCTCCTGCTCGGCAAACGGCTTGATGCGCCTCTCAACCATCGCTCCCCACTCGTAAACGACGATTCGCCACTGTCGCCGTCGCATCCCGCCTCAGTATAGGGGACTCCGATCGCGCAAACCTCATAGCCCCCGTTTGACTTCCCCCGCCCCCATTGCCGACCATTATCCTTCCAGCTCAAACCGCTCAGGAGATCGTCCTCTTCATGAAAGTCCTCATCCTCGGGTCCGGCGGCCGCGAACACGCTCTTGCCTGGGCCGTCGCGCGCAGCCCGCGTGTGTCTGAAATCGTTTGTGCCCCCGGCAACGGCGGTATGTGTCAAATCGCCGGCTGCCTCCCCCTCAACCTCAAAGACCTCGACGCCACCATCTCGCTCGCAGAAGACGAGCATCCCGACCTTACCATCGTTGGTCCCGAGCTTCCGCTTTCGCTCGGCGTCGTCGACGCTCTGGCCGATCGCGGCTTTCGCGTCTTCGGGCCCACGCGCGCCGCCGCCATGCTCGAAACCAGCAAGGGTTTTGCCAAGCGCTTTCTTCAGCGCCACTCCATCCCCACGCCCAATTACGCCGTCTGCTCCAATATGGCCGAAGTGGTCAAAGACATCGAGATGTTTCACCCGCCCATTGTCGTCAAGGCCGACGGCCTCGCCGCGGGCAAGGGCGTAATGGTTTGCTCATCGCGAGCCTCCGCTGCCGACGCCGCAGAGGGGCTCTTCAACGGCGCGCTCCTCGGCGTGTCCGAACGGCAAATCGTCATTGAAGAATTCCTCGAAGGCGACGAGATCAGCTTTCTCTGCCTGAGTGACGGCAAGCACGTCGCGCCGCTCGCTCCCGCGCAGGACCACAAGCGTATTGGCGAAGGCGACACCGGCCCAAACACCGGCGGCATGGGCGTCTACTCCACTGACTCCATGCTCGACCCCGCCATGTCCGGCTGGATCCTCCACCACATCGCCGAGCCCACCATTCGCGGCATGGCGGAAGAAGACATGCCATTTGCCGGTGTCCTCTATTGCGGCCTCATGATGACCGCGCGCGGGCCCCAGGTGCTCGAGTTCAACGCCCGTTTCGGAGACCCCGAAACCCAGGCTATCCTTGTTCGCCTCGAGTCCGACCTCGTCGACGCACTCGATGCCTGCGTCGACGGCCGTCTCGCCCAAGCCGAGCTTCGCTGGCTTCCCGGCGCCTCAGCCTGCGTCGTCGCAAGTTCCGCAGGTTACCCCGGCGGCTACAAGACTGGCCTGCCCATCACCGGCCTCCATGCCGCAACACAAGTCCCGGGCGTACAGGTCTTTCACGCCGGCACAGCACATGTTGACGGCGAAATGCTTACCATGGGCGGCCGCGTCCTCGGGGTCACCGCCGCGGCCGACACGCTCCAGGAAGCCCTCGATCGAGTCTATCGAGCTTTAGGAGAAATTCACTTCCAAGGAATGTACTACCGCCGCGACATCGGCCGCCGCGCCCTTCGATCCGCAAAGTAGCGTTGAGTAATTCGTGCGGCACGGCTTATGCTATGCCCAATGCGCTCACAGTCAGGAGGTCCCATGGCTGCCGGTATTACTCTCGAAGAACTGCTCGCCTGGAACGATCTATCCGCCAACTTCTGGAAGTCACATCTCGAATCGAACCCCAACCTCCTCGATCTGCCCTGCGGCATTGGCGGAGCGGTAAATGTGCAGCAATTTGTCCGGCACGTCTGGGGAGCGGAGTTGCGCTGGGCACAGCGTCTCGCTGCAGTGCCGGAAACGGCCAGGGAAAAAATTCCTGCCGGGCCTCTCGATGCGCTATTCGACCTTCACCGCCAGGCAACGGCTGTTTTCCGCAATCTCCTCGCGGCTCCGGAAAGCTCTTGGAGCGACCCTTACACTCTGAATTTGGATTGGGTGCCGGCCGACAAACGAATTGTCTCCCGGAGGAAGATCGCGGCGCACGCGCTTTTTCACAGCCAGCGCCATTGGGCACAGTTAGCCACTCTTGTGCGCAACGCAGGATTCCCCTCCCGGTTCGAGGGAGATTTGCTCTTTAGCCCTGCGTTGCGGTAGCTTGCGGCACGGCTTGCAGCTTTCCCAGCTTCTGAAAGCATTCCCGGCACAACACCGGCCTGCCCTGCGTCGGCCTGAACGGAACCGTCGTCTCAATGCCGCACTCCGAGCAGGTCGTGCGCGTCTCAGGGCGTACCCGTTGCGTTCCTCGGCCTCGCTTCGCCTTGCACTGCTTGCAGTGTTTGGGATCGTTCTTGAACTGCTTATCGTGGAAGAAAACCTGCTCGCCCGCTGTAAACACAAAATCCGCGCCGCAGTCCACACATTTCAGCACTCGGTCTGTGAATTCCATGGCCCGCTCCCCCGCAAGGAATCGCCTGATCGGACATGGTGTTTTAAAACTTGCCGGTCTCGGTTCCCTGTATTCGTTCCTCGTTCACAACAAGGGCCCGAACCGCACCTAAAGATCGAGCGGCTTTCCCGCTAACGTCCGGTCAAGCCGGACAAACTGGCATCTCACGCGCACCCGCGCGTCGAGCGGCCTCCTATGCCTTCCAGTTCCGATAGGGAAACAGCGCCTTGCGCCAAATGACTTCAGCTTGGGGGAAGAGCCATCCGGCTGCTGTACGTCTGAACGACAGAATCTGGATAAGGTGATGCAATCAATCTCACCGCCGTGCCGTCCGTCCCTTCTTCGCGTCTGCCGGCTGCCTCCGCATCCATCTCGCTTCAAGCAGCCGCAACGGCCAATTCTCACGACGGTTGCTCAACTTTGGCCCCGCTCGTTGAGCCTTCTTTTCAGTCCTGCTCCTTACGAGCCTTCTTCCGATTCCGCTTGCGCGCCAACGCCGCCTTCACCCGCCGTTTTTCGCCCGGCTTCAAATAGTAGGAGTGACGCTTCACCTCTTTGATGATGTCCTCCTGTTGCACTTTACGCTTGAACCGGCGCAACGCGTTTTCCAGCGGCTCACCTTCCTGTACGCGAACCTCTGCCACCTGACTACACCTCCCATCCTGCCTGACGGGCTCCATCTATAATACCTTCACCGGGCGAAGTTCCAACGGTTAATTACCGTAGGTCTACCCCGGCCCCGGTTCTCAGGTATCCCTCCCTTTGTTACCTCCGGCCCGTTTCGGACGTCACTATTGGGCCATCTGCTGCTTGGCCCGACCCTCCCAGACATTTGCCCCAACCCCTTTTCGCTACCGATTAAACTCATTCTGAGGGTTCATGATCCGCTCCTACCAAGGCATCGCTCCCCAAATCCCCGCCTCCTGCTTCATCGACCCCTCCGCCCAAATCCTCGGCGACGTCGTCCTCGGCGAGCGCTCCTCCGTCTGGATGAACGCCGTCGTCCGCGGCGACGTCAACTTCATCCGCGTCGGCGCCTGCTCCAATGTCCAGGACTGTGCCGTCCTCCACGGCCAGCGCAATCTCTACCCTGTCATCGTCGGCGACTGGGTCACCATCGGCCACAATGCCACCGTCCACGGCTGCGTTGTCGAAGACATGTGCGTCATCGGTATGGGGGCCCGCATTCTCAACGACAGCCACATCGGCGAGGGATCGATCGTCGCCGCCGGCTCCGTCGTCCCCGAGCACACCCAGGTCCCCCCGCGCACCCTCTGGGCCGGCGTCCCAGCCAGGCTCCGCCGCGAACTCACCGACAAAGACCGCGCCCTCATTCGCGAATACGCGCAGAACTATCTCGACTACGTCGACATCTATCTCAACAACCCGCCAAAAGAATTCGGATCGACTGAGGAATCGTGATTCTCGGTCGAGCTCCGTTTCACCGATCTGCGAAACTGGTCAACCGCCCCCTCGCGCCGCCACTGCTGGGTCGCTCATCGGCCACTCCGTCGCCAAACCTCGCCACTGGCCGAAAACACCCATCGTCTCCGCCCGAGGCAGAACTGGAAAAACCATCCTGCAGCAAGCCGGGTTTCCTCGCTCCCTCGTTCCCTTGTTCCCTGTCTTTCTCACACCGCCACCGGGTTTCGCTCCGGCATCGACCTCTGGTGCCAATAGGGATACGCGGCCGTCACCGCGCTCGCCTTATCCAGTGCCGCCACTTGGTCGGCCCTCAAATTCCATCCCACTGCGCCCAGGTTCTGTCGCAATTGCTCTTCGTTCCTCGCGCCAACTATCAAAGATGCCACCGTTGGCCGCTGCAACAGCCAGTTCAGCGCCACCTGCGCCACCGTCTTGCCCGTCTCCGCAGCCGCCGCATCCAGCGCGTCTACAACTTTGTATAAGTACCCGTCGTCCATTTGCGGCCCGATATCGCCGGCCTTGTGCAGCCGGCTCACCTCCGGCAACGGCTGGCCCCGGCGGATCTTCCCCGTCAATCTTCCCCATCCCAGCGGACTCCACACCAGCGCGCCCACCTTCTGATCGACCCCCAGCGGCATTAGCTCCCATTCGTAATCGCGCCCAATCAGCGAGTAGTACACTTGGTGCGCCGCATATCTCGCCCACCCGTACCGGTCCGCCACGGCCAGAGACTTCATCAAGTGCCAGCCCGAAAAATTCGAGCACGCGATGTAGCGTACTTTGCCCTCGTGCACAAACCCGTTGAGCGTGTCTAGCACTTCTTCAACCGGCGTCAGCGCGTCGAATCCGTGCAAATGATAAATATCTACGTAATCGGTGTTGAGCCGGCGCAGGCTTCCTTCGATCGACCGCCGCAAATGCCAGCGCGACGACCCCACGTCGTTCGGCCCGTCGCCCAGCCGGAACGTAACCTTGGTCGAAATCAGCACGCGATCGCGCCTGCCTTCGAGCGCCTTCCCCAGCACCTCTTCCGAGCGCCCCCGCGAATACACGTCAGCGGTATCGAACAGGTTCACGCCCCCGTCCAGGCAAATGTCCACTATGCGCCGCGCCACCCCTACGTCCGCCGTCGCGCCCCACGCGTCGAAAAGATCCTCGCCGCCGCCAAACGTCCCCGCGCCAAAACTCAGAACCGGAACCTTAAGCCCCGATCCTCCAAGCAATCTGTATTCCATGCGCTTTAGGATGCATCGCCGAACCCGAAGTTGCAACCGCTGCGGGCATCGAGCGGTCTGCCACAAATGAACGGCGGCGAGCCATCGGCTCGCCGCCTTCTGATCCCTGACACCTGAAACCTGACCCATGTCTCAGCAGTTCAGCACATCCTGCAGCTTCGATAGCGTGCGGTGCAAGTCTTTGTCTGTCCGCCGCTGCTCGTCGATCTTGCCGATCGAGTGCATCACGGTCGTGTGGTGTTTGTTTCCAAACTGCCGCCCGATCTCCGGCAAGCTTGCTTCGGTCATGTGCTTGGCCAGGTACATCGCAATCTGCCGCGGCACCACCACGTTGCGCGAGTTGTTCTTCTGCTTCAAATCCGCAACCCGCATCCCGAACTGCTCGGCCACCGCGCGCTGAATCGCCTCGATGGTGATCTTGCGCACCTGCATATCGATAAACTGCTTCAAGCACTGCTGTGTCGCCGCCAGCGTGATCTCCACGCGATTCAACTGGCACCACGCAATCAGCCGCACCAGCGCGCCTTCCAGTTCCCTCACGTTCGTCCGCACGTTCGACGCGATAAACAGTGCTACGTCGGTGGGCAGCTGCACTTGCTCGCTTTCGGCCTTCTTCAGCAGAATCGCAACCTTCGTTTCCAGGTCCGGCGGCTGAATGTCGGCGATCAATCCCCACTCGAACCGTGACCGCAACCGCTCCTCGATCTCCGTCAACTCCTTCGGCGGCCGGTCCGAAGCGATCACCACCTGCCGCATCGCCTCGTGCAGCGCGTTGAATGTGTGGAAAAACTCCTCCTGCGTTCGCTCCTTCTGCGAGATGAACTGAATGTCGTCGATCAGCAGCACTTCCACCGTGCGAAAACGATCGCGAAAGCTCGTCATGCGGTCGTTGCGGATCGAGTTGATCATCTCGTTGGTAAACTTTTCCGCGCTCACGTAGCAGATGCTCGAGTTCGGCTGCCGGCGCTTCACCTCGTGGCCAATCGCGTGCATCAAATGTGTCTTGCCCATCCCCACGCCGCCATACAAGAACAGCGGGTTGTATGCCCGCGAAGGCCGCTCGGCCACCGCTAGCGCCGCCGCCCGCGCAAACTGGTTCCCGTTCCCGATCACGAAGTTGTCGAACGTGTACCGCGGATTTAATTGCGCCGCCGTCGACCAGTCGAAGCGTGCTTGCTCGGGCGAACGATTCATGTGCTGCTGCGGCGCCGTCGGCGCATGGCTCGACACCGGAGCAAATCCACCGTCCTTGCGCTGCGGAGGGATCGACGGATCTTCTTCTGCCGTCACAAAGCTCACATCGTCGTACTCCAGCGAGTTTAGATCGATCGCTTCTTGAATTAGGTCGCCGTACTTCTCGCCGATGTGCTGAAACTCCCGCGATGGAATGCGCACGTACAGCGTGCGGCCCGCGGTGTGGCTGAATCGGGTGGGCTTAAGCCAGGTCTCGAATGATTGCCGAATAACTTTCTTCTCAAGCGCCGCGAGAATCTGGAGCCATGGGTTAAGTGCCGTTGTCGGCGTAGTCGCAAATGCCATCGTACGATCCTTGCTTCGTCCGCCGGTGCCGTGCCCGGCGGTTTATTTCCGGCTTTCAGGCAACGGCTTCTCCTTGGGCGCAAAGCGCGTTGCTTTCGCCCTCCGTTGACGACCGAAACCATTATGCCGAAGGTCTGCCCCCGATGATCCGTGCCTGGGGCGTTCTATGAACAATAAGCCGTTATGCTGCGAGTGTGAAATTTCGTTGGAAATTTCTTGATCGGTCCCGATAGTAGCACATATCGAGCCCGTTGCAATGCCCCTTTCACATAACTTTTTGGGGCCTTCGAAA
>Ga0187782_10001658_pt1 | contig 16318 bp, 12 predicted proteins | sample 0715_SJ02_MP15_2_FD_132454 | JGI IMG/M metagenome (GOLD analysis project Ga0187782, IMG submission 132454) | Tropical peat soil microbial communities from peatlands in Department of Meta, Colombia - 0715_SJ02_MP15_20_MG | ecosystem: Environmental > Terrestrial > Soil > Wetlands > Peat | place...
GTTTCAAAATGATTTCGCCACCCTCTCCAGTCGTCACCCTGCCCAAAATCAACACGTGCTTCAATTCGTAGAAATCGGCGTAGTGGGCGATGCCATACCCGAGGAACGTGCCGATGGTTTCGTACACTTGCCGGGTCAAAGCGTCTCCGGCGGCCATTTTCTTTTGCAGCATCACCAAACGCTCGGGTAGGGCCATATTCTCAGCGAACTCCATGCCCGCGCCCGATGCCACGCGGTTTGTGGCCTGCTGCGAAAAGTACAGCGCGCCAACACCCATGTCGCCCGACCATTCGTCCACGGGGCCACTGGCGCGATAGTCCACGGGAGCGAAAGCCAGCTCATTCAACCAACTGGTGATGTTGCCCTCGTGATCCGCATATCCGGCGGCTTGGCTGGAGCCCAACGCAATGCCCAACACCGGATTATCGTTCAGCGACATCGAGCCCGCCAGCGCGGTTACCTCCCCGTCGTTCACCACTTCCAAGGGTACGCCCAGCTCTTCGCGAATGCGCAAAAAGAGCGAAGCGATTTTCTCAAACTGTTCCTTGGGTACGCCACGATACAGCGACGCCACCCGCACGCGATTATTAATGTACACCCCCGCGGCGCTGCCGCCGACAGCATCCAGGCGGGGCATGTGCGAAGCCGCGCGTTTGATCGAATCCATCACGCCTTTGTAGTGATACTCGGGATCGGTAGCGTTTCGCGGGTCCCAGACCACCTCTTCGCTGAACACCGCTTCGCCGTTCACCACTGCGCTGGCCTTGCGGTCGCTGGCGCCCAGGTCGAAGCCCACGCGACAGCCGTCCAGGTGCCTGCCCAGGGGTATCGTGGTTTCTTTGGTCGCAGGAACAGCATCGGTAGTGGTCACGACCACTTCAAACGTATGCTCGTAGACGCCGCCCATAAATTCGTAATCGAACTTGCGCGCGCCAGTGGAGGAATAAACCTGCTTGATATAGTTGCCGATTTCGGCCGCGCCGCCGACGTAAACCTTCCATCCTCCGCGCTGCCACAGCAACATCTTCACGATTCGCTCGACGTACAGCCGCGTGGCTTCGCCATGCCCCGCTTTCGCCGGAATCACCGTCGTGTCGTACCTCGAGATCGAACCATCGCCGCGTTCCACGGCGATGCGCAATGGAACGCCACCGTTTGCGGAAACGAGCTGGCGATATTTGCGCGAGAAAAGCACGGCCGGAAGGAAGCCACGGTCCAGAGGCGCTATGATTGCCGGAGTCACTTCTATGCCCGCGACTTGTAGACCCATGTTGCTCCTTTAGCGTGAGGCATCCGGCCCCGGGAAGCGACTAGCAGACCGTGGAAGAGCCTTCTTCGTCTCCTAGAAATCCCTTTTTGCCACAAATCGCACGGAGAGGTAGCAGCGATTTGCGCCTGGGTTGCTTAACCCGTCCCGGACTTCCACTCAACGCATGCGGCGAGCCGGACTACTTGACGGTATCGAAGGCCTCGTAGGCGACCCCAATCAGCGGCGCCGATTCATTGAGTACAACAGAAACCGGCACGTCGGCAAGGACACTTCCAAAATACCACTTATCCTCGAAAGCGTTGAGGAAGGTTCCGTCTTTCATCTTCGGCAGGATTTTCACCGCAATTCCTCCCGCAATGTAGACGCCGCCAAGCGCCCAGACTTTTAGCGCCAGGTTCCCAGCCTCCGCTCCGTACACGGCGGTCCACAAATCCAGCGTTTCCACACATACCGGGCAACTCTTATCCAGGCCGCTCTTGGTGATGAACGGCGCCGGGTCGGCGTCCGGATCCTCAAAAATGGGATGTTTCACGCTGGGCGCAAGGAACTCATGGATGGTGCGAAAACCCCGGCCGGAAAGAATCAACTCCCAGCTCACTTGCGGATACCGATGGCGCATGAACTTCAGAAGTTCAATCTGCTGGTCGGTGCGCGGCGCAAAGTCAGAGTGCCCCCCTTCGCTGGGCACCACTTTATAGCGCGTCCCATTCCAGAACAAAATGCCCTCACCCAAACCGGTGCCTGCGGCAAGCAAGGCCCGTGAAGCGCCTTCGACGCGTTTCCCGACATTCAGCACGCACAGATCTTCGGGAGCAAGATGCTCCAGGCTGTAGCCCGTCCCTCCCAGGTCGTTCACCAGAACGATGGTGCTGGCGCCGACGCCGAGCTCCTGCGCGAGTATGTTTGCATCCACGACCCACGGGAGGTTGGTCGTGTGCACGCGATTGTTGATCACCGGCCCGGCCACACCAAAACCCGCGGCGCGGATTTTGTTGTCCTTTAAATGCGGCGCGGCGCGGCGGGAAAACTCCCGGATGATCCAATCAAACTGCGCGAATTCCTTGCTGGCGAAGCGCTCACGAAAGACCACTTCGAGCTTGCCGTTCTTTTCGGAAAAAAGGGCCAGATTGCACTTGGTACCACCCATGTCGCCCGCGAGAATCACCTTGCCTCCTCGGGAAACTCCATAACCTCTATATTAAACCGTTTTAAGGGTTATACCACTGTCTGGCGTCTCTTTCGAGTAGCTGCTCCGATTCCCGGGGGCCCCAGCTCCCGGAGGCGTACTCCGCCACCGTGGCGGTCTTTGCGGCGCTCCATACGTCCAGAATGGGATCGACGAGGGACCACGCAGCTTCGACGGAATCGCCGCGGTCGAACAAGGTCGCATCGCCGCGCAAGCAATCATTCAGCAACGTGGCATAGGCGCTGCGCGATGTCCCGCCAAACCCTTGGCGGTAACTGAAGTTCATGGCCACCGTGCCGATACTCATTTCCGTTCCGGGCTTCTTCGCGCCGAAGGAAACGCACACGCCTTCGTCCGGCTGAATGTTCAGGATCAGGCGATTGGGCTCAATCTCCCTTTCCCGGAAAACGATGTGCGGGGCGCGCTTGAATTGAATCATGATTTCCGTGGTGCGCTTGGCCAGGCGTTTTCCGGTACGCAAATAAAAGGGCACGCCGGCCCAGCGCCAGTTATCGATGAGCACGCGCATGGAGACAAAAGTTTCCGTGCGCGAATTGGGTTTCACGCCCAGCTCGGCGCGATAACCGGTCACGCTTTTATCCCCCAGCTTTCCCGGCGCGTATTGCCCGCGAACCGTGGATTGCGCCACCATTTCCAGATTGAAGGGACGAATCGACTGCAACACCTTCAGCTTTTCGTTGCGCACCGCGTTGGCGTCAAACGAGGCGGGAGGCTCCACGGCCACAAGCGAAGTGAGCTGGAGCACGTGGCTCTGAATCATGTCGCGCAACGCGCCCGCAGTCTCGTAGAAGCCGCCGCGGCGTTCCACGCCAAGAGTCTCCGAGGCGGTAATCTGCACGTGATCGACGTAGTTGCGGTTCCAGAGGGGCTCGAAAATGCCGTTTCCAAAGCGCAACACCAGCAGGTTCTGCACAGTGTCTTTGCCCAGGTAATGGTCGATGCGATAGACCTGCCTCTCTTCAAACACATTCAGGACGATCTTGTTGAGTTCCTTGGCCGAAGCTAGGTCCCGGCCGAAGGGCTTTTCAATGATGATGCGTACCCAGGAGTCCGGGGAACTCGGCCGCGCGAGTCCCGCTCGGCCTAAATGTTCGACGATGTCGGGATAAACCTCAGGTGGAGTGGACAGATAAAACAGGCGGTTGCCGCCCAACTGCTTTTCCGCGTCGAGTTCTGCCAGCCGCTTGGCGAGGTCCGCGTACGAAATGTTGTTGGTGTAATCGCCGTGCAAATAATAAAGGTTGGAGGCGAAGTCGTTCCACCTGGCGGGATCGATGGGGCCGACTTCCGAAATGGTCTTGGCGGACTCACCGATCGTGGCGCGGAAGGACTCGTCGGTCATGGGCGTGCGGGCGAATCCGATGATCGCGTAGCGCTCGCCCAGGGAATTGTTTTGCGCCAGGTCGTACATGGCCGGCAGAACCTTGCGCTTGGCCAGATCGCCGGAAGCCCCGAACAGGATAATGGCGCAAGGGTCCGCGGTCCCGCCGTACAGGGAACCGTTTCGAGCAGTCTCTTCAGCCATGGACTTCCTCCACAATTCTCAGGAAACGCCGGTTGGATGCGGATAAGCCTAGAAACTATACCTCAATCCCGAGGGCTTGCAGGTCGCTTCGCAACTGCTTGGCGTTCTGATGGTGAACTACATTCATGCCCAGGCGCCGCGGATTTTCCAGGTTCAAAGGCCGGTCGTCGATGAAGACCGAATTCGCCGGAGGGCGCTGTGATACTTCGAGCGCGATGCGATAAATCGTCTCTTCAGGCTTCCGCGCATTGAGGTAGCATGAGCTGAAGAATGCCTGAAAGTCCTTGCGCAGATGGAAGGCCTCGATGCGGTAGTCGTTCAGTTCGCGCGGCTCATTATTAATAGACGCGACGTAATACTTCCCGGTGCGCGCCGCGTCGGAGAGCACCGCCCGCGTTTCCGGATATTCCCTCGATTGGGCGAACATGAAGGCCGTGAACTCCTCCTTGCTGAAGCTTCGTGTGCGGTAGAACAGCGTGCGGTCCAGGTATTGGTTGAGCGTGATCTGCCCGGCGTCAAACGCCGGGAACGACAAGTCGTGCCGCTCGCGAAATTCCTCCCAGTCCAGGCCAAACGTCTGGACAGCTTCCATGCGCGCATTGTGGTCCCAGCCGTTAGTAAGGACGACGCCGCCAATGTCCCAGAACAGGCTCGTGATTGCAGGCACAGGAATCCTCCGCACAAAGAAAACGACAAATATCAGATTCGGTCGGCTAACAAAAGTGAAAAGAAAATGTAGGGACCGCCTCCTGCTCGCTGCCCTTGTAGCGGCCGCCTTCTGAGGCGGGCGCTTCTTCTCAGTGCACGCACGCGTAGGGGCGCAGCATGCTGCGCCCCATGTCCGCACAATTGATCCTGCCAAGCTGGGGTCCAGCATTGCTGGACCCCTACATAGGCAACATAGGCGGCGTGTTGCAACGCAGGCTAAAGCTAGCGGACAATAAACGTTTCGGGGAGGAATGCATGGCCAACGATTCCTGTGATTCCGCGCCAGCGCCGAGCGAGCCCATCAAGCCCGGCACGCGCATGGTCCACTGCGTAAAGTTCGGAAGAGAATTGCCGGGCCTCGACCGGGTTCCCTGGAAGGGCGAAATCGGCAAGCGCGTCTATGAGAACGTCTCGAAAGACGCGTGGAAGCTGTGGCTCGAATATTCCAAGATGGTCATGAACGAATACCGCCTCAATCCCCTCGACCCGAACTCACAGAAAATCATGGAAGAACAAATGGAGCAGTTTTTCTTCGGCGAGGGCGCCAAGCTCCCCGAAGGGTACGTCCCGCCGAAAGCCAAAGGCTGAGGGAAGTAATCAGTAATCGGTGATCCGTAATCGTTTTGGATCGCGTGGATATATCCCTTCGTAGGGCTTTCTGCAGTTTGCGGGAAAATCACAACGTGTCATTCCGAGGGCGGTGTTTGCCCGAGGAATCTGCTTTTTCCGTTTTTGCCAAAGGCAGATTCCTCGCTCCGCCTGCTTGCCGCAAGCAGGCTCAGAATGACAAATAATGGAAATGAAGACTATCTCTGACGGCTCAACGGGTGTTCGACTGGCAGGCGGGGGGACAGCGTAAAGCGGAGTTTGCTATGCGCTGCGCGAAGCGCGTGTTCGACGGCGACGGGTTCGCTGGCGCGAGCGAATAAAAAGCCCAAATAGCTCGAGCCTTCCGGCCACGCGGCGATGAAATCGTGCAGCCGCGCGGTAATTTCCAGACTCGTGATTCCCGGCGTAGCCCTGGCGTCTTCTTCCCCTTCCACTTTTTCCAGGATGCCGCTGCGCGGCACCGGAATCATCATCACTCCGGAAGCGGCAGTTTCGCGCGGCGCGTCACTGCCCGGAAGACGCAACTCATGCCGCAGAAGCAGTTCTTCCAGGCCGATCATTTCTTCTTCACCGGGAGCTATAAAGCGAAGTGCCCGCGCGCAAAGGCCGCCGATGGGGCGCGCCGCCACTTCGATGGGCCAAACTCCTTGCTCGTTTAGGCGAAATTCGGCGTGCACTGGACCGTGCGTCAACCCCAGCGCGCGGACGGCACCGGCGAACGATTGTTCGACGGCGCTTTGCTCAGCCACGTCCAGCCGAGAAGGTGTCACATAAATTGTCTCTTCGAAATAGGGCCCTTCGAGCGGATCGGGCTTATCAAAAATCGCCAGCACGCGCTGCGTGCCTTCGGTGAGGAGCCCTTCGACCGCGACTTCCCTGCCCTCCAGGTAACCTTCCACGAGCATTTGATCGCGGTGCGGCTCGCGCGTGGCGCGGACTTCCGGCGAATCCAGCAAGCGTTTCACTCGCGCGGCGCCGGCGAGAAATTCTTCGCGGTTGTTCGCCCGCACCACGCCCTGGCTGGCAGAAAGTGAAATCGGTTTCAAGACGCACGGATAATGAATGCCCAGCAGCGCGGGCTCCGGGATCGGGTCCAGAGTCACAGCGCGAAACCACGGCACCGGCATCCCCGCGTCGCGCAGCACTTCTCGCATGCGCAACTTGCTGCGGCAGGCTTCCACGCTCGCGGGGTGGTTGTGCGGCAGACCGAGGCCTCGCGCGACATACGCTGCCGCGCCGGTCGGCCTATCGCCCACAGCTAGCACGCCATCGACCGGCACACCGCGCTGGCGCTCCAGCACGGCTCCAGCCGCGCCTTCGGGCAACTCGAAATGCACCGGCAGCGCTTGATCGTTCCAGGGATCATCAAGATGGCTGCAGCGATCGGTGACGTAGACCAGCTCGACGCCGAGCTTGTCTGCCGCAGCCTGAAACGAGCGCGTCTGGTAGCCCAGTTTGGTGGCGAATAAGAGGATTCGTTTTCGATTCATGTCACAAAAGCCAAAAGCACCGGTCTAAAGACCGGCCACTACAAAAATGTTTCCGCCTGACGTACTGCTTCCTTGGCGCGGGCGATGGGGACCAACTGGTCCCGCGTGGGCTCCGCTCAACAGTACCAAGGTTCGTTCAGATACGGCACGGTGGCCCGCGCTGCGAGCGGCGCCTGCGCCTGTACCACCAATTCACGATGGGCCGCCTTGCTTACCGCGCGCCACATTTTGTCAAACGTAGCCGTCCGCCCGCGTTTCAGTTTGTCGCTCGCCGCGACAATCTCCTGCAACTCCTCGCAGAGCTGATCCAAGCCCGAGTTCGAATTCTTCCACGGATAAACCAGCGCCGGCGCGTCGAAGGGGCCAACCATCCGCCGTACTTCTTCGAGTTCGAGCAGCCGCGAACCTGCCGTGATCAGCAAGCGAATGCACAGCTGGATAGGCGCGACCGCCTCGGTAAGTTCCAGCCGCTGCACCTGCTCGAACAAATCCACAATCTGCTCAAATGTTGTCCACGGCGTGAACGGCACAAACGTCGGCTGCAGCGCGACGCCGGCGCGGCGGCACAATTCGACAACGCGAAAGAAATCCGCGCGCGTGTGATTCTTCTTCAGCTTTTCCAGTACGGAATCATCCAGCGACTCGACGGCCGAAACGATAAACAAACAACCTGTAGCTCGCAAAGTCTGTAGCAGGTCAGCATTCTGCAACAGATGTTCAACCTTGATGGTCACGTCATAGGTGACCGCGGGAAACTCGCGATGAAGGGCCTCGACCAGCGGAATGGCGTGCCCCACGCCATTAAAAAAATCCGCATCGCCAAAGATAATATGCTGCGCACCCACGGCCACCTGCTGGCGTATATCCGCAAGCACCACATCGCGATCTACAACGCGGAACACTCCTTCGTACACCGGCACAATCGGGCAGTGCCGGCAATGATGCTTGCAGCCGCGGCTCGCCTCGGTGTAGCCCACGGTGTGATGCTCGCCTGACGGAAGCACCAAGTGCGCATACGAACGCAGAGGTGGGAGTCCTGAGCGGTCCGGCACCTGGAAACGCAATCGCGCGAGCGATACGTTGGAGTCCAGCGGATGAATTTGCGGCAGCGCGGACAGCCCGGACAGATGCTGCGTAAGGTCGACCAGCGATTGCTCGAATTCCCCGCCGAGAATGCTGCCAATCCCCTGTGCCCGGAAAATGTCGGCAGAAAGCGAGGCGTACAACCCGTAGACGCAGAGATGTGCCCCCGGGTTTATGCGCTGGATCGGTTCAATCAGTTCAAGCGTGAGTCGCGTGGCCGTGTGCATCGGCACGTAAAAGGCGATCAGGGCCGCATCGCGCAATGCCGGCTCGTCGAGCGGCTCGCGGGAAAGGTCCATGCAGGTAACTTGATGCCCGCGCTTGCGCAGCCAAGCCGCCGGCGAAGCCAGCCCAAACGGCTGCCGCCCCAGTTCGTACGTCGAGATCAGCACAATCTTCACAATTCTCCAATTATAGCCGCGTCCGCGATTTCGGTTATCATAAGGACTCACCCATCCAGCCGAAAGGAAGTCGAGAAATGCCCATTTCCGCGACAAACTCCTTCAACACGCGCGACACACTGCATGTCGGCGCGCAATCTTTCGAAATCCAGCGTCTGGAAAAGCTCGAACAGCAAGGTCTCGGCCCGCTCTCGCATCTTCCCATCTCGCTGCGCATCCTTCTCGAAAACTTGCTGCGCTTTGAAGACGGGCGTTTCGTTCGCGGCGAAGACATCCAGGCCCTGGCCACATGGAAACCCGGCGCGGCGCAGAAAGAAACATCCTTCCTGCCCGCGCGCGTTCTGCTGCAGGACTTCACCGGCGTCCCTGCGGTCGTTGATCTGGCCACGATGCGCGAAGCGATACACAAACTCGGCGGCAATCCCAAGCGCATCAACCCGCTGTTCCCCGCCGAATTGGTCATCGACCACTCTGTGCAAGTGGACAGCTTCGGCAACGTGAACGCCTTCGGCATGAACGCGGAGCTGGAGTTTCAGCGCAACATCGAGCGCTACCAATTTCTGCGCTGGGGGCAAAACGCGTTCCGCAACTTCAAGGTCGTGCCTCCGGACACGGGCATCTGCCACCAAGTAAACATCGAATATCTTGCGCGCGTGGTCTGCACTGTGCCGAATGGCAGCCGCTTCGATGCTTACCCCGATTCGCTGGTCGGAACAGATTCGCATACCACGATGGTGAACTCGCTCGGCGTGTTCGGCTGGGGAGTGGGCGGCATTGAGGCAGAGGCCGCCATGCTGGGCCAGCCGCTTTCTATGCTCGTGCCGGAAGTGGTGGGGTTCAAGTTGCACGGCCGGCTGCGCGAAGGCACGACAGCCACGGACCTCGTTCTAACGGTTACCGAGATGCTCCGCAAGAAAGGCGTGGTCGGAAAATTCGTGGAATTTTACGGCTCCGGCCTCTCCAGCCTGAGCGTGCCGGATCGCGCGACCATTGCCAACATGGCCCCCGAATATGGCGCCACCATGGGCTTCTTCCCGGTCGACAAGGAAACTCTGGCTTATCTGGACTTCACCGGGCGCAGCCACGAGCAGGTCGCGCTGGTCGAAGCGTATTGCAAGGAGCAGATGCTGTTCCGCATGGACAACATGCAGGATCCGCAGTTCAGCGACACGTTGGAACTCGATTTGGGGATAGTCGAAGCGACCGTTGCGGGGCCCAAGCGCCCGCAGGATCGCGTCGCGCTGAGGAATGCGAAAAGTTCCTTCACGAAAGTCGTCGAGGGCACGTCTCCGAAGGAAGTCTCGGTGAAAAACAACGGCGACCACTTCCCGCTATCGAGCGGCGCTGTGGTCATTGCGGCGATTACCAGCTGCACTAACACTTCGAATCCTTCGCTGATGCTCGGCGCGGGTTTGCTGGCGAAAAAAGCGGTGGAGCGCGGGTTGCACGTCAAGCCCTGGGTGAAAACCAGCCTGGCGCCGGGCTCAAAGGTGGTCACGGATTATCTGAAGGCTTCCGGCCTGATGTCTTACCTCGAGCAATTGAAATTTCATCTTGTCGGCTATGGCTGCACCACGTGCATCGGCAACAGCGGCCCGCTGCCCGAACCGATTGGCGCGGCCATCAAGGAAAACAATATGGTTGCGGTGGCGGTGCTGAGCGGCAACCGCAATTTCGAAGGCCGTGTGCATCCGCTGGTACGCGCGAATTACCTGGCCTCGCCGCCGCTGGTGGTCGCTTACGCGCTGGCCGGCCGCATGGATATGGACCTGACTACGGAACCCTTGGGCACGGACAATGCTGGCAAGCCCGTTTATCTGCGCGAGATCTGGCCGACTCCTCAGGAAGTGGAATCCACGGTGCGTGCCGCCGTTTCTACCGAGCAGTACAGCAAAGAGTACAGCGAAGTCTTCGACGGCGATGCCCGCTGGAAAGCCATGAAGGTGCCGGAGGGCGACCTTTACAAGTGGGACTCAAATTCCACGTACATCAAACTGCCTCCCTATTTTGAGAATATGCCCAAGACTCCACCGGCGCTCGCCGATATTCGTGGCGCGCGCGTTCTGGCCGTGCTCGGCGACAGCGTAACCACCGATCACATTTCTCCCGCCGGCTCCATCGCGGTCGAATCCCCTGCCGGAAAATACCTGATTGCTCACGGAGTGAAGCCACACGAGTTCAACTCCTATGGCGCGCGCCGCGGCAATCATGAAGTGATGATGCGCGGGACGTTTGCCAACATTCGCCTGCGCAATCAACTCGCACCCGGCACGGAAGGAAGCTGGACGCTGCACCTGCCCGATGGCGAGAAGATGTTTATCTACGATGCCGCAGTGAAGTATCGCGAAGCCGGTGTCCCGCTGCTGGTGATTGCCGGAAAAGAATACGGCTCCGGTTCATCCCGCGACTGGGCCGCCAAGGGCACGAGGCTGCTCGGTGTGCGAGCCGTGCTGGCGGAAAGCTACGAGCGCATCCATCGCAGCAACCTGGTGGGCATGGGCGTGCTGCCGCTGGAATTCAAGCCCGGCGAAAATCGCGAATCGCTTGGCTTGACTGGCCATGAAGTGTTCGACGTGGAAGGCGTAGCTACGCTAACGCCACGCAAGGAAGCCACCGTGCACGCCAAATCTGCCGACGGCAAGGTGAAGACCTTCCACGCGGTCATCCGCGTCGATACTCCCGAGGAAGTCAGCTACTACCGCCACGGCGGGATTTTGCAGTACGTCCTGCGCCAAATGCTGGAATAGCGAAGTTTGACTCATCATAGTGAGTCATATAGACTCATGGTATGGCTAAACGACTGCAAGTCATTGTCCAAGATCCTGAATACAAGGAAATACAGCGCGCAGCGCGCTCACGGCACATGTCCATCGCGGAATGGGTGCGGCAGGCTCTAGCCCTCGCACGACGACAGGAGCCCACGAAGGATGTGGAGAAGAAGCTCGAGGCCATCCGCTCTGCCGCGAAATACGAATTCCCGGTGGGCGATATTGGTGAGATGTTGGATGAAATCGAGCAGGGTTACCTGGGCAGCGATAAATCGTGATTCTGGTCGATTCGAACGTCCCGATGTACCTCGTGGGCGCGCAGCATGCCCACAAGACGGACGCCCAACGATTGCTGGAGAGAATGTCTCTCGAGCGTCAGCGGCTCGTCACCGACGCTGAAGTATTCCAGGAAATTCTCCACCGCTACGTGGCCATAAATCGTCGTGAAGCAATCCAGCCGGCGTTTGATGCTTTGCTTAGGATTGTCGACGAAGTCCTCCCTGTTGAGCGCAACGTGGTTGATCGCGCTAAGCAGATAGTTCTGGCGTATGGTCAGCTTTCAGCGCGTGATGCTGTGCATCTTGCTGTCATGCAGCAGCACGGAATCGACCAGATTTTGAGTTTCGATTCCGGATTCGACAACTTTCCTGGCATCACACGCCTTTTTTGATTAGAAAGCAACTCACTTGCGGCCTTCGCGCTTTTGCGCGAGCACCAGCCCGCGCGGCGTCGGCAGCAGCAACACGGAGATGATCCCTTCCGCTTCGAGACGCAGCGCGCCCTCGCGCACGCTCTTCATCGCCGAACTGGCATCGTGGATCAGGATCAGGCCGTAGGGATTCATCTGCGGCAGGAAGCGGCGAACCTCCTGCTCGCGCAGCGGCACGTCGCTGTCGCAAAAGAGCATGTCGATGCGGCCATCCACCTTCATTTTCAGGCTGGATTCGTTGCGGGCCTCAATCCAATTGCTCAGCCCTGATTCGGCAAAGCGCTTCTTCGCGGCTTCATAGACTTTCGTGTCCCATTCGCAGGTGATCACGCGTCCGACGCCGTTTTCCTTCAATCCTTCCGCTATGCGCAGCGTGCTCAAACCAGAAAACGTGCCGGTTTCCACCACCAGCTCGGGTTTGACGGTCGTGACCAGCGCCTTCAGAAAATCGAGAACTTCCACTTCCGCGCTCATGGAGTCGTACATGTGCCACCGTTCCGGATGCGGGCATTCGGGCGTCGCGCGATGATACTCCGGCTGAAGCACATCGCCGCGTGAAGAGATGTGATCTACGATGCGGTGTTCTTTCTTGAGCGCGTGGAATTGAGTTTTGACACGCCAAAGAAACACCGCGCCGAACAGAATAGACACCAGGCTGGCGAGTTGCGCATTGGTCATGCCGAACAGCACACGCTCGTTGAGACGAATGATCTCCACGAGAAAACGCGCCACGCCGGTAAGAATCAGATAGGCGCCGAAAATTTCCCCGCTAGCCTTGGGACCCTTTACCGCCTTGCTGCCCATGCGCCAAAGAAATACACCAATGGCGGACCACATGATCAGCTCGTAGAGCGGCGCAGGATGCACGCGGCAGTTCGCAGGCCAGCCCCACTGCACACATGTTTCCGTGGTGGGCATGATGCCGTTCGGGAAGCTCATGCCCCACGGGAGCGAGGTAGGCCTGCCGTAGTCGCCATCGCCAGAAAGGAAACACCCGATGCGCCCAATGCCGTAGCCAAACGCCGCGGTTGGCGAGCAAGCGTCCAAGAATTCCAGCATCGGCAGCTTGGCTTGGCGTCCCATAATGAGCATGGCGATCAAACCGCCGAGGAACCCGCCAAACCACGTAAACCCGTAGCGATCGAGGAGCACGGCGAGTGGATGAGCCAAGAAGAGGTCGCGATTCCCGGGCTCCAGCACATGGTAAATCTTTGAACCCACAATGCCCGCCAGGCCTGCAACCGTGATCATCAGGAATGCGTCGGCCTTAAACCCGCGCCGGTTGAAATCCGCTTGCAAAATATAGGCGCCGGTGATCAAAGCTAAGGCGACCATCAATCCATACGTAGGTATGGCGAGCGGCCCCAGATGAAGGTAGGGAATCATTCTTCAGTATGTGTCACGCAAACCAAACAAAAAGTATACACGAGCTGCGATTCAGGCTGTGCGCGCAACCCGGTAAAGCACCAGTCCAATTGCCAGCCACACTCCGAGCGCGACCCATTCGGCCAGAGAGAAGTGGCCGGGTACGCCGGGCAGCACCTTCATCAGCACGAGCACCAGCGAGACGCAGATGCCCAAGGCTGCGATGCTCCGCTGGCCGGCGGCCTTTTCTACGACGGAAAAGGACAGGCAGGCTGCCAACCAGCCGAATGCCGCCGCCATGGAACCTACTTCGGTCACGGGAACAAGCAGCGCGTCACCCAAAAGCAAGCCCATCAGCGTAACTGCAGTAATGGCCGCGATGGCGATTGCTGGCGTCTGATGCTCCACGTGGACCGAACCGAAAACGCCAGGAATGGTGCCGCGCCGCCCAAACGCAAACAGCATGCGCGTGGCGGCGACGAAGTTCCCGTTAAAACACTGCAGAAGGCCGACGAGAGACGCCATCAGGATCACGCGGGACAGCCAAGCGGTGTGCGTCGCCTGTTCGAACGCCACCGCGGTGGCGAAGCGCTTGCCTAGCAGGCCTTGCCAGGGGACGACATAACCGGTTGCGGCTACGGTGAGAACGTAGAAGCCCGCACCGACCAGCAGGGCCATGGAAATGGCTTTGAAAAAGTCACGTGGCGGAAATCCGCGATGGGACTCCTCGGCGGCCTTGGGAACGGATTCGAAACCGGTGACGAAGTACGGCACGATCTGCAAGGTCAGCAACACGGAAATCCAGGGCACGCCGCTGAAGTGCGGCAGAAGGTTGGCGGGGTGTCCGACGCTGCCGCTGACGGCCACCAGAAGCAAGAAGATACCGAGCACCGCGGAGGTCGCCCAGTTCTGAAACGTTGCGCTGGCGCGCACGCCTCGGAAATTCAGCCACGCAAGAAAAAGTGTGATGCCTGCCCCGAGCAGCACGCGCGGAAGAAAAACGGGTTCACCGGCCACACGATACATCTCAAATTTATCGATTTGCGGAAATAGATAGGCCGCGAGCTTCCCTACCGCCACCGCTTCCCACGGACACACGATGAAATACGCCAGCAGCATGATCCAGCCGGTCCAGTAACTCACGAACGGCGGAAACGCCTGCGCCGCGTAGGCCGCTTCTCCCGCGGCGTCCGGCAGCCGCTTGACCCACTGTCCGTAAACGTAGCCAACCGGGAGTAGCAGCATCCCGCCAATAGCGAAACCCAGCATCGCGCCATACGGCCCGCCGCGCGCCAGCCAGTCGTCCATCAGCACGACCCAGCCGGTGCCGACCATGGTGCCGAAACCCAGCGCAAAATAATTCCAGAGGCTCAGCTTGCGCGCAAGGGTGGTCATTTCGAGGAGACAGAAATGCACCTAGAGAAACTATTCATAGTTGAGCCGTATGCTCTGGGGCTCGAGAAAACAAGTCAACGCTGGTGAAGAGGACAGATCCCCAAAACCGTATCTAATCACGGCTCACAAGGCGACTCAATGCAAACTCTCTACGAATTCCCAGAAATCCTTGTCATTGCGATATGGCAAGAAGGAATCGTCCTTGCTGGGATCCGGAAAAACTTCGCCTTGTAGCATGTTCCCCTTGCGGGCAAAAGCCTGTTGCAGATGAACCCGAGCGTCCGCGAGTTTCTTCGCCTGCGCGTCCGCACAAGCTAGGTTGTAGTAATACATCGGATAATCAGGATCTTTCGCGATTGCTGACTCAAAGATTCTCCGCGCCTTCGCAGTCTCACCAGCGATTCCGTATGCCATCCCGGCTTGATCGGTAGCGACACGCCTCATCATTTCTTGGCTCTTGCTATCGCTCAGTTTTGTGAGCGACTGCTCCAAAATCGGAGCTGCCGCCTTGTACATTCCGTTTCGGTAGAGAATTTGTCCGTATAAGAACACATCATTGAACTGCGGAACATAGGTCGGATTGAAGCGATAGCTCTGAAAGATGCTCTTCAGTTCAGTGTTCTCTGGATTGATTGCGGTTTCGCCATAAAATTCTAAATCGCCGCATATGTCGGCCGTCGCCACGAACCCACGCATGCTGTAAACAGGCTTACCATCGCGACCTTGCGCAGAATACGTGACTAGCTCTACCGGTAGCTCATTCGAGCTGGGAATTTCAGAGCTAGCCAGAAGCCTAAAAGTGGGATTGCTCTTCTTAAGCGGCTCAAGTGCGCCGTCGCGGCATTTTGTGCTCGTAAGCGATGTCTCACCAGAGACAAGGAACAAGAATCCAAGAAAAGTAAACCTTCCTGTTTGGTCTTTGCCGCGAATGCCGATCTCTTGACCATTAGGCTTTGCAGAAGATTGGATGATTTTGAATCCGTCCGCACGCCATTGTAATTGGCCTTGGTGAGCTGGCAACGCAAGCCTGAAATCTCCTTCGTTGGTGGGAGATTGTCCGGCACTGACGACGATGGACGTAAGTGCCAGAACGACAGAGATAGCAGATTTCTTCATGGCGAGAGTCTACTTACGCTTGTCCATATCTTGCAAGAGGTGAGGGTCCTAACTCCCGATTGTCGTGAAACCGGAAAGGTTCCGTATAGTACCCACATGGAAGGTAACGCCGTTAACCACGAGTGCGCTGTGAGTTTCATTCAGACTGAACAGGGGGAGTGTTCTGCACGACCTTAACCGTCCTTGGAGGCCACGGTACCGATAACAGATATGAACAGCCGGCGGGGGTTTTCCAGCCCTCGCTTCTGGGTTGGTGCAGCTCCCTTTTTACTCGGTGACCCTCAAGGATACTTCATTTCTTGTTGTTCACGGGTTCAGGATGACAATTCACTGGCGTTGCTGGCGCGATCGTCGGGTATTTCGTTGACGTGCCAGGTGAGCTTTCGAGCCCGAAAAATCAAGATTGGACAGGTCAACCTGCCTTCTTTCCGATAGGGACAGACCGAGTCCATTAGTCGGCGCTGGCTCGGCTTCCTGTGCCGAACGAAGCCACCGCCGCAGACTCGTCGGGATAAATCTCAAACAGCTTGTTTAAGGCAGTAGCTTGGAGCAAATCGTTCACGGTCTTGCTGAGAGTGGTGAGTTTCATCTGCCCGCCCATTTTGCGCAGGGTCATGTGGCCTTTGACCATCTCCCCGATGCCGGAACTGTCCACAAAGTCGACTTCTTTCA
>Ga0187782_10001659_pt1 | contig 16318 bp, 9 predicted proteins | sample 0715_SJ02_MP15_2_FD_132454 | JGI IMG/M metagenome (GOLD analysis project Ga0187782, IMG submission 132454) | Tropical peat soil microbial communities from peatlands in Department of Meta, Colombia - 0715_SJ02_MP15_20_MG | ecosystem: Environmental > Terrestrial > Soil > Wetlands > Peat | place...
AGATCAGACGCGAACTCACCGAAATCGGTGGTCGCTTGTGCGAGACGGGCCGAGTTGTCCTGGAACTGGGAGAAGAACACGAGGGGATTGAAGGCGCCGATCGCGGTCGGGACCGAGCCGTCCTGGATCGTGTAGCCTTTCCAAGGCAATCCCACGCCATCCAGCACGTCCGCCATCGTCTGCCACGCAAGGACCGGTGGGGCCACGGACAACGAAGGATTGTTGTATGGGAGCGCTCCGCCAGTCTGAGCGGGCTTCAGGTAGTTCCAGCCGCTCGTCCCGGTCCACAGGTAGAGTCGATTGGGCACAGTTGGGCCGATTTGCGAGCAGAAGTTGTGATCACAAAGGGTAAAGGCCTGCGCGAGCTGCGCATCGTAGATGTGATCGGCGGCCTCGAGGTAGGCAATCGAGCCCGTGCGACCTCCCTCATCGGTGATCCATCCGTTCATGGCGCCGAGGTTCCATTTGGAATGCGAGCCTCCCCAGCTGTGGTCGGGATCCTCAGTGCAGAATTGGGTGAGGTGAAAGGGATGATAGGCCGTCCCGCCGCTGTTGTAGTAGGTCAGCGCGACAGGGTTAAAACCTTCCGCAGTGTTGGCGCTGCTGCCAAACACAGAGGCGAACGAGCCGAAGTAATGATCGAAGGAGCGATTCTCCTGACAGAGAATGACGATGTGCTTGATCGCGTTATTCGAGGGCCAATTCGCCTGATCCGGCGAAGTAGCCGAACCTGAGCTCGCCGAGCCCGATCCGCCTCCGCAACCGCTCGGCAGCATCGACCACAGTGCGAGCCCGCCTGCGCTGGCCGCCGCACTCGAGATGAATTTTCGTCGCGTCGTGCAGCGGCGGGTTCGCCTGATTAACTCGCGCCACCCCGGATGAATCCGGTCTGGAGAAGACTTCTGCATCCGCAGCTCCGCACGAGCGCCGCGTGGGCCCCTCAGGATTATGACCGACTTGCCGACTCGCACGAGTCAACGTGGCTCGGCGGTTGCCTCAGCCGAAGGCTTGGGTGATTGGTGTTCACCCTGCTGCGTGTCCGCTGTCTATTTCGCATAATGTATATTATGTTAAATTTCATATGGGCCTGCCTGCGAACCCTGCGAACCCTGCGAACCCAGCCAGTTTTCGCGCCGTGCTGTCCCCGAGCGCCCCACGCTGCCGCCCTACTCGAGCTCCCCAAGCGACGCCGACCCCTCGAGGCGTGACAACCAGCTTTCACCGCCCACAGCGCGTGCCGCGCGCGCCTGGCGCGCAGCTGCAGGGGCGCGGCGAATTGGTGCCGATCGGACTGATAGTTGAGTTGCCGACGCGAAACGTCGGCACTCAACCCTGGAAGCATCGGCGCAGTGTGGCTACTGCTTTGTAAACCAGCTGTCGTTCGCCTTGCTGGCCCACTCGTCGACCTGCTTCTGCGCGGCATCCTTGGCGAGCCCATAGCGCTCCTGAACCCGTCCTGCGAGCTCTTCGCGCCGCCCAGCCGCCCGTGTCAGATCATCGTCAGTGAGCCGCCCCCACTGCTGCTTGGCCTTGCCCTTGAGCTGTTTCCAGTTTCCCTCAACTCGATTCCAGTCCATGGTTTCGTCTCTCCATTCATCTGTTGCTTGACCCCCCGTGTCATCACCTTAGCGAGGGCGCCGCGCGGCTTTGAAGAGCCGATATCCGCCTTCGCTCGTCGGATGACTCCTACGACGTCGGGACTCGCCGACACTGGCCACCTCCGAGCAAACGCCGGCGCACTGAAGCGCGAACGCGTTCACGGACTGCGGGCCCGTGGGCCCCCGGAGGTGCGACCCAGTTCGCTGTCCATAATGCCGCACCGTGTTGGAATTCCCCCCGTTTTTTGTCAAGTGGCGGTGGCGGTAACGGGAGCGGCCGGGCGCCGATCAACACCCTATCCATGAGTACGGTGTCGCAGTCGAGGTTCGCGCAATTGAGCTGCGGGGCGCGGCGGTGAAATCCGCCACAGACATCTCCGCAGAATCCGAGGTCGCCGCCTTGCTCGCAAGCGCCGGCGACTCGCCTCCCGCGGACGCGTTATTTCGTAACACCCTCGAGCACGCGCCGGTCGGCATCGCCTTCGCCAACCGTAACGGCAGCTACCGTCACTGCAATCGCGCGTTTTGCGCGATGCTCGGCTACAGCAACGCGGAGCTCGCGGCCCGCTCCGTCGCCAGCATCACCGAGCCAGAAGACCTTGCAGCGACCACCGACGGTCTCGAGCGCCTGTGGCGCGGTGAGATGACGCACCTCGACGTCGAGAAGCGTTATCTCCGCAAGGACGGCACTGCGCTCTGGGTGCGCGTGACCACCTCGCTGGTCAGCGGCAGCCGTGCTGCGCCCGAGTGCACCGTCGAATTCCTGCGCGACATCTCCGCCCGCAAGGAGATCGCCGCAGCGCTGGTGCAGAACCAGACTCTTCTCGCGACGGTGATCGCCGAGCTCCCGCTGGCGTTGCTCGCCTGCGACGTCGACGGGCGCATCACACATCACAACCGCGCCGCGGTTGATTTGTTCGGGATTCCCAACGAGGAAACCAAGTCGCCCTACCCCATCAAGTCTCAGGTTTTTCTGCCGGACGGCACGCCGGTGTCACGCGAACAGCGGCCGCTGGCGCGGGCGTTGCGCGGCGAGGCAGCGAGTGAGCTCGAATTCGTCATCGTCAGGCCGGACGGCGCCGTGCGTATGGTGCTGGCGAGCGCGCGACGGCTGGTAGGCCCGGCCAGCCAGGCACTCGGCGCCGTGGTGGTGGTTCAGGACATCACCGAGCGGCGGGTCGCCGAGGAAGAGCTCGAGGAGGTACACAAGCAGCTGCTGGTGGCCTCGCGGCAGGCAGGCATGGCGGAAGTGGCTACCAACGTGCTGCACAACGTCGGCAACGTGCTGAACAGCGTCAACGTCTCAGCGAGCCTCGTGGCCGAGCGCATCAAAAAGTCCAAATGCACGAGCGTGACACGCGTTTCGGCGCTGCTCGACGAGCATGCCCGGGACCTCCCCGCCTTTCTCGCGGGCCCCCAGGGTCGCCAGCTGCCGGCCTATCTCAAGGAGCTGGCCGAGGTGCTCGCCGCCGAACGCGACACCGCGGTGGCGGAGCTCGGAGCGCTGCGCAGCAACGTCGAGCACATCAAGGAAATCGTCGCCATGCAGCAGGGCTATGCCAAGCGCGGCGGCATTACCGACACGCTCGACATCCGCGTGCTTGCGGAAGACAGCCTGCGGATGAACGAAGGCGCCTTCAGCCGGCACGGCGTGACCATCGTCCGTGACTTCGGCGAAGTTCCGCTGGTCCAGCTCGACAAGCATAAGGTGCTGCAGATCCTGGTGAACGTGATTCGCAACGCCAAGTACGCTTGCTCGGAGCTCAAGCGGGGCGAGCGACGCGTTACCGTGCGCATACGGGCAACGCCGCAGTCGATCATCGTGGCGGTGATTGATAGCGGAATCGGCATCCCCAACGAGAATCTGCGGCGCATCTTCAATCACGGCTTCACCACCCGTCCGGACGGGCACGGCTTCGGGCTGCACAGCAGCGCCCTTGCGGCGAAGGAGCTCGGCGGTTCACTGGAGGCTCAGAGCGAGGGCACCGGCAAGGGCGCGACCTTCACCCTGACACTGCCGATCAAGTCTGCGGAGCCCACCGATGGCAAGTGATGCTGAGCTGCTGACGCATCGCGTCCTCATGATCGACGACAATCCGGCGATTCACGAGGACTACCGCAAGATCCTCGCCGGCCGCGACCACGGCCGCGTCACGGCCGCGGAAGCGGCACTGTTTGGCGAGCAGCCGGCAGTCGAGGGTCCGACCTTCGACGTGGATTCGGCGATGCAGGGCCGCGACGGGGTCGAGCGTGTTCGCCAGGCACTCGCCGAGGGCCGCCCGTACTCGGTGGCCTTCGTCGACATGCGCATGCCGCCGGGATGGGATGGCCTGGAGACCATCGAGCACCTGTGGAAGGTCGACCCGGAGGTGCAGATCGTAGTCTGCTCGGCGTACACCGATTACGATTGGCTCGAGCTGCTGGGGCGACTCGGGCATTCCGACAAGCTCATCGTCATCAAGAAGCCCTTCGAGCCCATCGAGATCCTGCAGTCGGCAAGCGCGCTCAGTCGCAAGTGGCAGAATGCGCGCGCGCTGCGGCACCACGTCGAGGGTCTCGAGCGCGTGGTGACCGACCGCACCAAGGGGCTGGAGGCGGCCAACCGGCAGCTGCGGCATCTCGCCTCGCACGATGCGCTGACGGGGCTGCCCAATCGACTGCTGCTCGATGACCGCGTCAGCCAGGCCATCGCGCAGGCCCACCGGCAGTCGCATGAATTTGCATTGCTGGTCATCGATCTCGACCGGTTCAAGCTGATCAACGATTCACTCGGTCACCGCGCGGGCGACGACCTGTTGCGCGAAGTGGCGCAGCGCCTGAGGACCGTGGTGCGCGCCGTAGACACCACTGCGCGCCTCGGGGGCGATGAGTTCGTCATTCTGGTCGATGGCGCCGTCACGTGTGCCGAGGCGGTCGAGGTCGGCAAGCGCGCCATCGAGGCGATGCAGCCCGCCATGCGGCTGCTCGGGATCGACGTGCATGTCTCCCCGAGCATCGGCATCGCGTTCTACCCCCGCGACGCCATCACCGTGGACGCCCTGCTGGCGCGTGCCGATGCCGCCATGTACAGCGCCAAGGAGCGCGGCCGCAACAACGTGCAGTGCTTCGCCGAAGGTATGAGCACCGCGACGCAGGAGCGCGTCAAACTCGAGAGCGAGCTGCACGAGGCGCTGCGTAGCGGGCAGTTCGAGCTGCACTACCAGCCGAAGGTCGATACCTCGAGCGGACGCGTCAACAGCGCCGAGGCCCTGCTCCGCTGGCAGCATCCGCAGCGTGGGCTGCTGCTACCCAAGGACTTCATCTCCGTCGCCGCAGAGAGCGGCCTGCTCGACACCATCGGTGAGTGGGTGCTCTTCGAAGCGTGCCGGCAGGCGAAGTCGTGGCAGCAGGAGGGGCTGCGCCCGATGCGCGTGGCCATCAACCTGGCGCCCTCGCAGTTCAGGCTGACCAACCTCGTGGATACGATCCGCAAGGCGCTCCAGGCCGCGAATCTCGATCCCCAGTACCTCGAGGTCGAGCTGACCGAGAGCGCGGTGATGAGCGATGCCGAGGAGTCGATCGTCATCCTCGAGTCGATCAGCCGCATGGGTGTGCTGGTCTCGGTGGACGACTTCGGCACCGGCTACTCGAGCATGAGCTACCTGCGGCGTTTCCCGATCGACAAGCTGAAGATCGACCGCTGCTTCGTCGAGGAGATGACGCGCCGGCCCGAGGACGCCTCCATCGTCCGCGCCATCATCTCGCTCGCCCACAGCCTGCACCTCAAGGTGATCGCCGAGGGGGTCGAGACGCCCGAGCAGCTGGCCCTGCTCACGGAGCTCGGATGTGATCAGTACCAGGGGTTTTATTTCAGTCCCGCGCTTATCCCGGCGCAGTTCGTCGCTCTCGTGAGGCGCTCGAACAGCGAGGAGTCCAAGCTGAGCGACGACGAGGCGGCGCAAACGCACAGTAAGCTCGCGGGCCTGACCGCCTGACGCACCCCCGCGCGCCGCAATTCATCACACCCCGGCATGGACGACCGCTCGAGTAAGAGCGGACAGCTCCCGTGCCGGGTAACCCCGTCCTCCCCTGTCATAAGGCGCCGTAGAGCCTCCACGCGCCACCACGCACCGCAACGCCGAATGCGCTAGACGCCCTGCCCGCGCGCTGCTCAATCTGCGCGGTGCAGTTCGAGCTTGGAGCGCACCCCACCACGGCAGCGGCTGTTGTTATCCCCCGGGCAACCGGCAGGGCTTGGTTCATCCGGGGGGCATGTGAAATACTCTTTAAGTTCGGCCAGTAGAACCAAGAACCATAACCACAAATTCAGCACAGGAGCGATCCCGTGGCTACCACCAATCTGCCGATTTACGAGTCAGGTATCGACCGCGCACACCGGCGTGTCATCTTCGCCTCGAGTCTCGGGACGGTGTTCGAGTGGTACGACTTCTATCTCTACGGATCGCTCGCGGCCATCATTTCCAAGCAGTTCTTCTCCGGCGTAAACGAGACCACGGGATTTATCTTCGCCCTGCTCGCCTTTGCCGCTGGTTTCGCAGTGCGCCCGTTCGGTGCGCTGCTGTTCGGGCGGCTCGGCGATATGGTGGGTCGTAAATACACCTTCCTCATCACCATCGTCATCATGGGTCTCGCCACCGCGCTCGTGGGCATCCTGCCGAGCTACGCCCAGATCGGCGTCGCCGCGCCCGTGACGCTGATCGGGCTGCGGCTGCTACAGGGTCTCGCGCTCGGCGGCGAGTACGGCGGCGCTGCCACCTACGTCGGCGAGCACGCACCCCCCGGCAGACGCGGGCTCTACACCAGCTGGATCCAGACGACGGCGACGCTCGGGCTGTTCCTGAGTCTCCTGGTCATCCTGGTGTGCCGCTCGATGCTCGGCGAGGAATTCGACACCTGGGGCTGGCGGATCCCGTTCCTGGTATCCATCGCGCTGCTCGTGGTGTCCGTCTACATTCGCCTGCAGCTTGCCGAATCGCCGGTGTTCCTCGAGATGAAGGAATCCGGCACGCGCTCCAAGGCGCCGCTCACCGAGTCGTTCGCGCGCTGGGGAAACCTGCGGCTCGTGATTCTGGCACTCCTCGGAGCGACTGCGGGGCAGGCGGTGGTGTGGTACTGCGGCCAGTTCTACGCCCTCTTCTTCCTCACGCAGGTTCTCAAGGTCGATGCGCAGCCGGCCAATCTGCTGATTGCCGCGGCCCTGGTGATCGGCACCCCCTTCTTTATAGTATTCGGCCGCCTCTCAGACCGCATCGGCAGGAAGAAGATCGTGCTCGCGGGCTGCCTGATCGCGGCGCTCACCTATGTGCCGATCTTCAAGGGGATCACCCACTTCGCCAACCCGGCGATCGAGAGTGCCGCGGCAACCTCGCCGGTGACCGTGGTTGCCGATCCGAGCGCCTGCGCATTCCAGTTCGATCCAGTCGGCAAGAAGAAATTCGTGCAGTCCTGTGACGTCGCGAAGGCAGCGCTCGCCAAGGCGGGCGTGCCCTACAACAACGAGGCGGCCGCGGTCGGCAGCGTGGCGCTCGTGCGCGTCGGCACCACCGAGGTCCCCTCGGTCGAAGGGGGCCGGATGTCCGCAGCGGAGTTCAAGGACGCCACCGCGAAGTTCGCCAAGACGCTCACCGGCACGCTGAAAGCAGCCGGCTACCCGCCCAAGGCCGATCCGGCGCGGATCAACTACCCGATGGTGCTGTTGCTGCTCGTGATTCTGGTCATCTACGTCACCATGGTCTACGGCCCGATCGCCGCGTGGCTCGTCGAGCTCTTCCCGGCGCGCATCCGCTACACCTCGATGTCGCTGCCGTATCACATCGGCAACGGCTGGTTCGGCGGATTCCTGCCGACCGTATCCTTCGCGCTCGTCGCGCTGACCGGCGACATCTACTACGGACTCTGGTACCCGATCATCGTCGCGCTCATGACGGTCGTGATCGGCTCGATATTCCTGCCGGAGACCAAGGACCGCCACGTTCAGTATCCTCATTAGTTCGCGCCACCCGCGCTGCGGCCTCGGCAAACCGGGGCGTCGAGTGCCGCAGCGCCGGCCTGCCCGGGTGTAACTGTCCGGCACGCGGGGCGATCGAGGTTCGAGGGGAGCCGACATGAACGACGTGGGCAAACAACGCAGCGGCTGGAGCTGGTGGTACCTGCTCTTCGTCGTGCAGTTCGTCGCCGTGCTGTGGCCGCCGTTCTACAACAGCGCCGAGCCCTACTGGATGGGCGTACCGTTCTTTTACTGGTACCAGATGCTGTGGGTCATCATCGCCGCCATCTTCACGGCGATCGTCTATTTCGCCACCCGGGAATGACCCACGGCGGGTGACGGCGGCAGCACCTCATACGCACACGAACCCCCGGGGAGATGCGATGCAGGACGTGAACTGGGTTGCGCTCGGCGTTTTCGTGGTGCTCTTCGGCTTCATCACCTGGCTCGGCTTCGCCGCCGCACACTGGCGCAAGGGCGACCTCGATCAGCTGCACGAGTGGGGGCTCGGCGGACGGCGCTTCGGCACCCTCATCACCTGGTTCCTGGTCGGCGGCGATGTGTACACGGCCTACACCTTCATCGCGGTCCCGGCGCTCGCCTTCGGCGCCGGCGCGGTGGCCTTTTTCGCGGTGCCGTACACCATCATCATCTACCCCATCCTGTTTCTGGTGTTTCCGCGTCTCTGGCATGTGTGCCACAAGCGTGGCTACATCACGGCCGGCGATTTCGTGCGTGGCCGCTTCGACAACCGCTGGCTCGCCCTCGCGGTCACCCTCACCGGGATCGTCGCCACGATGCCCTACATCGCTTTGCAGCTGGTCGGCATCCAGGTCGTGGTCGCCGCCATGGGCATCTCCGGGACGGGATTTGCCGCCGACCTGCCGCTGCTTATCGCTTTCGGAGTGCTGGCCGCGTTCACCTACTCGAGCGGGCTGCGCGCCCCGGCATCGATCGCGATCGTCAAGGACATCCTCATCTACGTCACCGCCTTTGCCGCTGTCATCGTGATTCCGATCCAGCTCGGAGGCTTCGGTAAGATCTTCGCCGCCGTGCCCGCCTCGAAGCTGCTGCTCGAGGTGCCGGGAGCACACTCCACGGGGGCCTACAGCAACTACGCCACCCTCGCGCTCGGCTCGGCGCTCGCCCTCTTTCTCTACCCCCACACCCTGACCGGCATCCTGAGCGCGAGCACCGGCAAGGCCATCCGGCGCAACGCCGCGATGCTGCCTGGTTACACGTTCATGCTGGGTCTCCTCGCCCTCATCGGCTTCTTCGCCATCGCTGCGGGGGTCAAGGGCCTTCCGGAGTTCGCCGCGGGCTTCAAGCAGTTCAGTAACAACTTCGCGGTCCCGGCACTGCTGCTGCACAGCTTCCCCGCCTGGTTCGTCGGGGTCGCCTTCGCCGCAATCGGCATCGGGGCACTGGTACCCGCCGCGATCATGTCGATCGCGGCCGCCAACCTCTACACGCGCAACATCCACCGCGAGTTCATCAACCCCAACCCCACCGACAAGCAGGAAGCCCAGATGGCGAAATGGGTGTCGCTGATCGTGAAAGTCGGTGCGCTCGCGTTCATCCTGTTCGTGCCGACGCAGTTCGCCATCCAGCTGCAGTTGCTCGGTGGCATCTGGATCATCCAGACGCTTCCCGCCGTGATGCTGGGCGCCTACACCCGCTGGTTCAACCCCTGGGCACTGCTCATCGGCTGGGCCTGCGGCACGCTCGCCGGCACGGCCATGGCGATCCATGTGGGGCTCAAGCCCACCTTCCCCCTGGAGTTCGCCGGCTACACCTTGCCCGGATATTCGGCCTTCTACACCGTGGTTCTCAACCTGGTGCTCGCCATCGTCCTCACGCCGCTCTGCAACGCCCTGACCTCGCAACGCGTGGTCGATCACACCGTCCCCGCCGACTATCACGCCTGAGGTCTGCCCACCCGCCGCCGTGCTGGCCCTGCGCGTCGTCGGCCATGCGACGCTGGGGGGCGCCATCATATAGGGTAGGGGGTATGGTATTTGTTGACTTTGTAGTGGCGGCAGCTAGAATCGCGCCCGAAAAAAAGACGTTCGCCATGCATACCATACGGGCTAGCCCATCCAGCGACCGGATCCGCCGATGCAAGGTCACGCGCGGCTGAGGCGCCCTCTACCGGCTGCCTGGCCGGGTAGTCTCGGCCGCGGCCGGACGGTAGCCGGGCCGGCGCGCGCCGCCGCTCGAGGTCTCGAAGACTTGTCACAGATGTGAAACTACACTTAGGGTCCTTTGCGAGTGATCGCCATGGAAACAAACGAACACGATCATTCCGGCGAACCTCTGTCCGGCGCGGCTCAACCGGGCGAAGCCCATTCCGCCCCATACGACCACACCGCGACGCCACGCGGCCGGGCCTTCCTCTGGGGCGGCCTCGGTCTCGGCGTGCTGGTCGTCGTGCTGCTCTTCACGCACGGCTTCGGCCTGTTCTCCGGCCGTGGCGGCAACGGCGAGGAGACCCCGGCACTCGTCCACAAGGGCGATGAGATATTCATCCCGGAAAGCTCGCCGCTGCGCAAGCAGCTCACCGTCGCGGCGGCAGCATCGCAGCCGCAGAGCCCGCTCTTTACCGCCCCCGGGCTGGTGGAGTCCGACCCGGTGCGGACGGTGACGGTGCTCCCCCCGGGCGGCGGGCGCGTGAGTGCCGTCAAGGTGGCGCTCGGCGACCGCGTGCGGCGCGGCCAGGTGCTCGCCGTGATCGACTCCCCGGATCTCGCCCAGGCCTATGACGACAACGACAAGGCCGCGAGCGTCGCGGTGCTCGCCGCCAAGAACCTCAAGTACCAGGAGGCGCAGTTCAAGATCGGCGCCGCGGCACAGCGCGACCTTGACCAGGCGCGCAGCGATAACCAGCAGGCGGTGGCGGAGTACGAGCGCACCCGGGCGCATCTGCGAGCCATGGGGGCAGCGGAAAATGCCCGCGGCGCTGCACGGCTGCTCAGCGTGCGCGCGCCGGTGGATGGCGCGGTCACCGCGCTGTCAATTGCCACGGGCGCGATGATCAACGACGACACCCAGCCGATCATGACCGTCGCCGACCTCTCGGTCGTGTGGGTTACGGCGTTCGTCGCCGAGAAGGACGTCGCCCACGTCGCCCGCAATGACGACGCCGAGGTCAGTCTCGATGCCTACCCGGGCAAGACGCTGCACGGCAAGGTGCTGTTCGTCTCGCAGGTGATCGAGCCGGACTCGCGGCGCAACAAGACCCGCATCGCCTTCGAGAATCCCGACTACGACCTCAAGCCCAACATGTTCGCCGACGTGACGCTGCGCGGTCCCACGCAAAGCCGCGTGGTCGTGCCGTCGTCGGCGCTGCTCATGAACAACGATCGGACGACCGTATTCGTCGAGTCCACGCCCTGGACCTTCGAGCGGCGCAGTGTCGAGCCGCTGCTCGAGGCGAGCTCGAACGTGGTGATCCTCTCCGGTCTCAAGGGCGGCGAGCGGGTCGTGGTCAAGGGCGGAATCCTGATCAATGATTGACGCGTTCGTCGACTTCTGCCTGCGACGCCGCATCGCGGTCATCGTGCTCGCGGTGCTGCTCAGCATCTTCGGCGTCTACGCCTGGGAGACGCTGAGCGTCGAGGCCTACCCTGAGCTCGGCGACGTTTCTGCTCAGGTCACGACGCAGCTACCCGGCCTCGCTGCCGAGGAAGTCGAGCAGCTGATCACGGTGCCGCTCGAGCGCGCGATCAACGGTACGCAGGGGCTACTGCTGATGCGCTCTGAGAGCACCTTTGGCCTGTCGCTGATCACGGTGCTGTTCCGCGATGGGTATGAAGACTACTTCGTGCGCCAGCGACTGCTCGAGCGCATCAACCAGGTGACGCTACCGACGGGCGCGGCACCGTCTCTCGATCCGGTTGCCGGCCCCGGTGGGGAAATCTACCGCTATACCCTCGAGTCCAGTACACGCAACCTGCAGGAACTGTCCGAGATACAGCGCTGGATCGTGATTCCCGCGCTCAAATCGGTCCAGGGCGTCATCGACGATACCAACTTCGGCGGCTTTACCACTGAGTATCAGCTCGATCTCGATCCCGATCAGCTGCATCACTACGGCATCGGCATCACTGACGTCATCAACGCCATCAATAACAACAATGCGAATGCGGCGGGGGGCCGCCTGTCGCGCGGCGACCAGAGCTACGTCATCCGCGGCGTCGGGTTGATCCGCAGCCTCGCCGAAATCGGCTCAACCGTGGTCACGCAGGTGAACGGGGCCCCAGTGCTGGTGCGCGACCTGGGGCGCCTCACGCTCAGCCACCAGGAGCGCGAGGGTATCCTCGGCAAGGACCGCAACCCGGACACGATCGAAGGCATCGTACTGATGCTGAAGTATCAAAACCCCTCGGAGACGCTGAAGGGAATTCACGCCAAAGTCGCCCAGCTCAACCGCCAGCTCGCCCGGCAGGATGTGCGCATCGTTCCCTACATTGATCGTGACGACCTGGTCCGGGCCACCGTTCACAAGGTCGGCCGCACGATCCTCGAAGGCATCAGCCTCGTTTTCCTGGTTCTCATTCTCTTCCTCGGCAGCCCGCGCAGCGCGCTGGTCGCGGGCGTGACCATCCCAATGGCCCTGGTGGCGGTGTTCTCGCTGCTGAACCTGACGCACGTGTCCGCCAACCTGCTGTCGCTCGGGGCGATCGACTTCGGGATTCTGGTCGACGGGTCGATCGTAGTTACCGAAGCCATCCTGCGTCGGCGCGAGGCGATGCCGACCGAGGAGCTGAGCGAAAGCGAAGTGAAGGCCGCCGCGGTACAGGTGACGCGCCCGATATTCTTTGCGAGCCTCATCATCATCAGCGCGTACCTGCCGCTGTTTTCCTTCGAGCGCGCCGAGGCGAAACTTTTTACTCCGATGGCCTATACCATGGGCTATGCGCTCTTCGGCGCATTGCTGACCACGCTGGCGCTCGTCCCTGGCCTCGCCTATTTCGCCTACCGCAAGCCCGCGCCGGTGTATCACAACCGCTGGCTGGAATGGCTGACGCGGCATTACGAGCGGCTGCTCGGAGCGTGCATCGAGCAGCCACGCATCGTTTACGGCATCGTAGTGTTCGCACTGCTGGCAGCCGTCGGCCTGGCGGCCACCGTGGGACGGGACTTCCTCCCCGATCTCGACGAAGGCGCGCTGTGGCTTCAGGTGCAGATGCCGACCGGGCTTGCGCTCAACAAGGCGAGCGACATGGCGAGCGCGTTGCGGCGCGAGATCCTGAAGTTCCCCGAGGTCTCCTACGCAGTGACTCAGACCGGCCGCAACGATGACGGCACCGATCCCTGGACCATGTCGCACATCGAAGCGCCCGTGGGGCTGACGCCTTACGACAACTGGCCAGGGGGTGAAAACAAGAAGCAGTTTCTCGACAAGATGGCCGCGACGCTGGCGCGCGATCTGCCGGGTTACTCGATCGGTATCAGCCAGCCAATCATCGACAACGTCAACGACATGATCGGTGGTGCACACAGCCCGCTCGTGATCAAGGTGTACGGCACTGACCTGCACATGCTGCGCAAGGTGGGCGAGCAGATGGTTGGTGTGCTCTACACCGTGCGCGGCACGTCCAGCGCTTCCGTTTTCCAGGAAGGGCCAATTCCGCAGGTCAACATCACGGTGGATCGCGAGAAGGCAGCGCGTTACGGCATCAACATCGCCGACGTGCAGAACGTCATTCAGACCGGTATCGGCCAGGCACCCGTTTCGACCGTTTATGTGGGCGAGCGCGTCTACAACCTTACGGTGCGCTTCACCGCCGCGAGCCGCGACCGGCCCGATATCCTCGGGAATCTCCCCGTGCATACCGCAAGCGGCATGCAGGTGCCGCTCGCACAGGTCGCCGACATCCGCGTGCAAACCGGCGAAAGTACCATCACGCGTGAGAATGGCGAGCGTAACCTCACCATCCGCATCGATAATCGGGACCGTGATCTGACCAGCTACCTGGAGGAGGCGCAGGCGAAAATTGCCGCGCAGGTGCACTTCGATCCGAGCCAGGTGCGCCTCGAATGGGGTGGTCAGTTCGAGAACCAGCGGCGTGCGGAAGCGCGGCTGACGGTGATTCTCGGCCTGGTGCTCGGGATCATGCTGCTATTCCTCACCGTGGGGTTGCGCTCGCTGCGTCAGGCGCTGCTGATCCTGGGCGTGGTGCCATTGGCGACGCTCGGCGGCCTCGTGTCGCTGCATCTGACCGGGGAGACGCTCAACGTTGCCAGCGGCGTCGGCTTCATAGCGCTCTTCGGGGTTGCGGTGCAGAACGGTATCATCATGGTGGCGAACCTCAATCGCATGCGCCGCGCGGGGTTTGAGTTGCACGAGGCGATCATGAAGGGCGCGACCGAACGGCTGCGGCCGGTGCTGATGACGGCTACTGTGGCGACGCTGGGGATGCTCCCGGCAGCGCTGCACACGGGGGTCGGCAGCGACGTGCAGCGCGGTATCGCCACGGTCGTCGTCGGCGGCCTCGCCATCGCGACCGTGCTCACCTTGTTCGTGCTGCCCTCCATGTACCATGTCATCGAGCACTGGGCCGAACGGCGCTATGGGGAGGCCCGATGGGACTGAGCGTAGCGGCGCGCCTGCTCGCGGTCACCTCGCTGGCCGCTCTGGGAGCGTGCGCCGTCGGCCCGAATTTCCACCGACCGGCCGCCCCCGCGGCAACGGACTATGGCAACGCGCCGAGCCAGGGCACCACCGCTGCGGCCGCCGGCACCGGCGGTGGTGCGCAGCAGTTCGTTGGCGGCATGGATATCTCGGGGCAATGGTGGACACTGTTCCACTCGGCGCAGCTCACCGCGCTCGTCGAGCAATCACTCAAAGGTAATCCGAACATCGACGCGGCACGCGCGGCATTACGGCAGGCGCATGATCTGTACAAGGCGCAGCGCACCACCTTCTTCCCGACCGTGCAGGGCGAGTTCGACGCGACACGCTCCAAATACGCCATCAATACTCTGACCGCTCCGACGGTCGCCACCTCGAGTATCTACAATCTCTTTACCGCGGAGCTCAGCCTCAGCTACATGCCGGACGTCTTCGGCGGGCTGCGCCGCACGCTCGAAGCCGCCGGGGCGCAGGTCGACTTCACGCGCTTCGAGCTGATCGCCACCTATGTGACCTTGAGCAGCAACGTCGTAGCGGTGGCCGTGCAGGAAGCCTCGCTCCGCGGACAGATCACCGCCACCGAACGGCTGCTCGAGCTGCAGCACCAGCTCACCGAAACCGTGCAGCGCCAGCAGGGTATCGGTACGGCAAGCAACGTCGATCTGCTCGCGCAGCAGGCCGCCGAGGCGCAGACCGCAGCGACTCTGCCCCCACTGCGCAAGCAGCTCGGACAGACCCGTGACGCACTCACGGCACTGCTCGGCCGGCTGCCGCCCGGCGAGCCTGCCGAGACCTTCAGGCTCGAGGACCTGACGCTGCCGACCCAGCTGCCGGTAAGCCTGCCGTCGAAGCTGGTGGAGCAGCGGCCGGATGTGCGCCAGGCGGAAGCGAACATGCACGCCGCGTCCGCGCAGGTTGGCGTTGCACTCGCGAACATGCTGCCCCAGTTCACCATCACGGGCGACACTGGATCGACTGCACTTCAGATCGGCCAGTTGTTCGGTCCTTACACGGGCTTCTGGGACCTCGGTGCCTCGCTCACGCAGACGCTGTTTGACGCGGGTGCGCTGATCTACAAGCACCGTGCCGCAGAGGACGCGCTCGACCAGGCGGGCGCCCAGTACCGTGCCGCGGTGATCCTCGCCTGCCAGAACGTGGCGGACACGCTGCGCGCCCTACAGGCTGATGCCGACGCGCTCAAGGCGAGCGCCGAGGCCGATCGGGCCGCCAAGGCATCCTTCGACCTCGCTCGCCAGCAGTACCGGATCGGCACCCTGAGCCTGGTCGCGCTGCTGAATTCCGAGCAGACCTACCAGCAGGCCGAAATCGCCCTGGTCCAGGCTCAGGCCAACCGCTACGCCGATACTGCCGGCCTCTTCCAGGCGCTCGGCGGCGGCTGGTGGAATCTCCCAGAGGCGACTTTCCAATGAACGACGAACTCGTGTTACGCGAGAACAGAAACGGTGCCGCGATTCTGACGTTGAATCGCCCCGCGAAGCTCAATGCCCTCTCCAAGGACATGATCGAGGCGCTCGAGACGCATGTCGACGCCATTGCGCGCGAGATCAAGACGATCGGACTCGTGATTCTGCGCGGCGCCGGCGGCAACTTCTCCACGGGACACGACATGACGGAGGTCCTCGCCGAGGTCAAGGCGCACGCCAAGCCGCACCACTATGTCGAGGTCATCGACAAGGTGGCGGATCTGCCGCAACCCGTCATCTCCGCTGTTCAGGGCTATTGCTCGACCGGGGCGCTCGAGCTCGCGCTCGCCGCCGATCTCATCGTCGCTTCTGCGTCAGCGTGCTTTACCGATGCCTACGCACGCTGGGGACTCACGCCAATCTGGGGCCTCAGCCTGCGGCTGCCGCACCGCATCGGCACCTCCAAGGCGAGCGAGATGATGTACACGTGCCGCACCTACTCCGGCGCCGAGGCGCACGAGATGCACCTCGCGAACTTCTGCTTCCCCGATGAACAGTTCGAGAGCGGTCTCGCCGAGCTCGCCAAGGATATCCTCGCCAATTCCTGGTACTCCAACCAGGTCAACAAGCGCGCCCTGCTCGAAAGTGACGGGCTGACGTTATCAGCCGCACA
>Ga0187782_10001660_pt1 | contig 16317 bp, 16 predicted proteins | sample 0715_SJ02_MP15_2_FD_132454 | JGI IMG/M metagenome (GOLD analysis project Ga0187782, IMG submission 132454) | Tropical peat soil microbial communities from peatlands in Department of Meta, Colombia - 0715_SJ02_MP15_20_MG | ecosystem: Environmental > Terrestrial > Soil > Wetlands > Peat | place...
CTCGGATCGCGGCGCCCAACGAAGCCGCTCCAGCCCGCTCTGTGAGATTATTCACATCCGCTCGATCGCGAACATACTAAACCTCTCCTCGTCAATGATCGTTGAACGCAAATAGAAACGCGATCAATGACACTTCATGAAAGTGTAATTGTTCCTCGTCCTGGAACACTGCACTCAATACAAGCAACATCAAGGAGAGAACCCATGACCAAGACTTCCGCTTTCGCCCTCGCGGCCTCGATCGCTCTGCTCTCTGCTGCGCCGAGCGCCGTTCGCGCCGACGAGTTCTTCAAGCTCGACAATCCTACGGATCTGGCGTTCAACCAGCTCCTGGGCATCAACGACCACCGGATCATCGTCGGCTACTATGGCGACGGCAATCAGGTCGCGAATGTCGGCTATACGCTCGTTCCGGCGAACCACTATTCGATCGAGAACTTCACGGCGCTGCCGAAGGGTCTGACGGTCACGCAGCTGCAGGCCATCGGCATCAACAACCGGGCTCTTCCGGCCGTTGTCGGCTTCGTGACGGACAGCTCCGGGAACACGCATGGCTTCATCGACGTCGACGGCGTGGAGGCCGTCGTCGACGATCCCAAGGGCATCCTCAGTGGCGCGCCCAGCACCCAGAATCTGCTCGGGATCAACGATCATGGCGAGGCCGCCGGCTTCTATCTCGACGCCAACAACAATTCGCATGGCTTCATCGCGAGCTTCGGCTGGGACTCGAACCATAATCTCACGCAGAAGTTCACCGCCGTGGACATCAAGGGCGCGACGATGACGCAAGCCAGCGGGATCAATGACAACGAAGAGGTCTGCGGCTTCTTCGTGCAGGGCGGCGTCAGCCACGGCTTCTTCGGAAAGCTCGGCTATTTCCAGAGCGTCGACGTCAGGCTAAACGGCGTGAACGTCACCGGCACGACGATCCTGGGCTGCAACAACAGGGGGCAGCTGGTCGGCGCCTACACCGCCGCGGTCGGGAGCAACACGACCACCCACGGCTTCATCTTCGACGGCCAGAAGTTCTGGAGCTTCGACGCGCCGGGGTCGTCGCAGACGGTCGTCTTCACGAATGTGCAGGGCACCACGATCAACGGCATCAACGACAGGGGCGACATCGTGGGCTTCTACTCCGACGGCACGAACGTCGACGGCTTCGTGAACTTCAAGTAACGGCCGTCGCCGGGACCACGAGATGAGGCCTCGAGCGCGAGTTCGGGGCCTCTTCTCAACGGCAGATATGCAAACTCACGCCATGACGTGGCTGACGACCCGAGCTTGCCCTCCCGGCCCCCAAGCCGCCCGGATCGCGTATGGTCGCACATGGCCGAAGTCGATTCGCTCGCCCATCCGCCCGCGCTTGCCTCTGAGCAGCCTCGCCTGGACGCCTCCTCCGCTGCGCGTACGGATCTTGCCAGCCGCCCCCTCTACGACCAGATCGCCGCCTTCGACGCATTCGGCCAACCGTCGGCGAAATTCGAGGAGGAGGGCCTCCCTTACCTCGTCAACGAATTCTGGACCTCGGGCCAGCGCCGCGCGCATTCGCTGCACGAGATCAGCTATCGCGCCTGCTTCAAGCCGCAGCTCCCCGCCTTCTTCATCGAAAGGCTCACGAGGCCCGGGGACTGGGTCTATGACCCCTTCATGGGCAGGGGCACGACCCTCATCGAGGCCGCGCTGCTCGGCAGAAAGCCCGCGGGCAACGACGTCAATCCGCTGAGCCGATTGCTGACGCGCCCGCGACTGCGGCCCGTATCTGTCGACGAAGCGGCGAAAGTCCTGCAGTCGGTCGATTGGCGCGCGGGCGACGTCGACGATCCGGATCTGCTCGCATTCTATTCCGAGAAGACGCTGCGCGAGCTGTGCGCGTTGCGGGCGTGGCTGCTGGCGCGCGCGCCGCTCGAGGGGACGCCTGATCCCGCGATCGACTGGGTGCGGATGATCGCGCTCAATCGCCTCACGGGGCATTCTCCGGGTTTCTTTTCCGTCTACACGCTGCCGCCGAACCAGGCGGCGTCGGTACAGTCGCAGCACAAGATCAATGCGGCGAGGAAGCAGGTTCCGCCCGATCGCGACATCCCAAAACTCATTCTCAAGAAGACGCGAGCGTTGCTGGCCGACGGGCTGCCGGCGGCGGCGCCGGCCTTTATGCTGTCGACATCCGCCGCGCGTCGCACGCCGGAAATCCCCGACGCGTCGATCAGCCTCGTCGTAACCTCGCCGCCTTTTCTCGACATCGTTCAATATGCGGAGGACAACTGGCTGCGCTGCTGGTTTGCAGGGATAGATGTTGGCGAGGTCGCCATTGCGCAGCATCGCACGGAGGCGAGCTGGCGGGCGATGGTGCGCGAGGCGCTCTGCGAACTTGCGCGCGTCTTGCGTCCCGGCGGCCATGTCGCCTTCGAGGTGGGCGAAGTGCGCAAGGGGCGCGTGCTGCTGGAGCGACTCGTGTGGGAGGCGGCGATCGGGCTGCCGTTCGAGCGGCTCTTCGTTATGGTCAACCGACAGGAATTCACCAAGACGGCGAACTGCTGGGGCGTCAGCAACAATGAGCGCGGCACCAACACGAATCGAATTGTTGTGCTCAAACGGGCGTGACGAGTCGGTTCGATTACTGGCCGCCTGGCTGGAAGGGCAGGGCCTTAAATCGATAGGGCGGAAGAGGCGAGCCAAGAATGTCGGGTCGCGCCGGGAGCCGGGGACCGAAGAAGCCGCCGGACTCTCTCGAGGCATGGATTCGCTCCGATCTCCGTCCTATACGTGCGTCCTCCCTCGCATCTGCGCCTCCCGCATAATTCCGAACGGCTTCAGCCGATGAAACTCGCTGCAAAATTGAACCATGACGCCCTTGGATTCCTGTTCGCCATGCTGGGCGCGATCCTGTTTTCGACGAAGTCCGTCGTCGTGAAGCTCGCCTATGGGACGCAGGTTTCGCCAGAAGCCTTGCTCGTCTTGCGACTGCTCTTCGCTCTGCCTTTTTACGTTTTCGTCGCCATTCGTTCGAACCGGAACGCGCCGGCGCTTGCGCCATTCGACGGGCTGAAGATCGCCTGTCTCGGCGTGATCGGCTATTACGTCGCGAGTATTCTTGACTTTGAAGGACTGGCCCGCATCTCCGCGGGTCTCGAACGCCTGATTCTCTACACCTATCCAGTGATCGTCATCCTATTGTCCGCGGCGGCCTTCGGCCGGTCGATCACAGTCGGGAGCCTGATGGCGTTCGGCGTCGTCTATTTCGGCGTCGCCCTCGTCGTTTTTGATGGTCACGCGAAAATGAGCCTGTCGCCAGATTGGATGGTTGGCGGAGTGTTGGTGCTTCTGAGCGCCGCGGCCTATGCGATATATCTCGTCGGCAGCCAATCCATCATCAAGCGGCTCGGCTCGGCGCGATACACCGCATGCGCTATGCCGGCCGCCGCCTTCGGCGCGCTTTTGCATTTTCTTCTCGCTGATTCTGCTCATCAGCTGTTGGAGCAGTCCGCGGCCGTTTATGGCTACGCCTTGTTCCTGGCGACCTTTTCGACCGTTCTGCCAAGCTTTCTGACGTCGGAGGGATTGGCGCGCATTGGAGCCGCCAACACGGCGATGATCGGCGCAGCCGGCCCCGTTGCGACCATGCTGATGGCTTGGCTCGCGCTCGACGAGGCCATCACAGCCCAACAATTGATTGGCGCCGCATTGGTGCTCTATGGGGTCGGCGCGACGGCCAGAGCTTCGTAAGCCCGCATGACGATCAAGCTCGAGTCGCTTCAATCCGCGCTGGCGAGCCGTCGGACCGTGAACTCGATGCGCCCGTCCTCGAGCTCGCGCCAGCATTCGATCTCTGTCATATACGCAGCCTTGGGATAGAGGTCGAAGCATTCCCGCGCCTTGGCGCGCGCGTCGAGCCGCTCCATCGTGAAGGTCTCGCGCCGCCACCCGTCGTCTCGCGGCAGGCGCCGGGGCCTTCGCGGTCGTTGCGCGATTCGCCTCGCGATATCGCCAGGCTCTTTCGTCTCGAAACCCATGCTGCGCCTCCGCAGGCTGGAATCGGCTAAAAGCAACCTAGCGCGTTCCGCCGCGAAATGGGAGTCGTTCATTCCTCGCCTGCGGCGTCGTCCAACAATCGTAAAACCTTATGGGGGTCGCGCGGAAATCCTGCGCGGATCCACCTCGCTTGCAATCGCTTCAGCGTCGCGCCAAGGCTCTGGCCGGGCGGGAGACCGAGGGCGAGCAGGTCCGCGCCCTTGATCGGAAAAGTCGGCGCCTGAGCGCCCTCGATGAATTGCGCCGCGGCGCGCCACACCGCGCGCTCGGGCGTCCCGACGCATTCCGCCTGCGCGAGCGTCAGCGCGTCGTAGACGGCCTGACGGCCCTCCAGAAACAACAGCTCCGTCAGCTCCTGTTGCGAGAACGGGGACTTGCGTTCGTGCAGCCGCTCCCGCAGGCGCGCGGCGTCGGCGAGGCGCTCATATTCCGCGTTGGCGAGCCGCAGCTTGTCGCGCAAACGATCGGCGTCCTCGCGCACGACGATCGCGAGCGCGGCGAGCCGCAGCAGCGCGTCGGGAAGGCGTCCGGCCGCCTCTTCGACCAAGCCCAAGCGCTCGAGCCGACCGGGATAGTCGATCCCGAGCAGAACCTCGATGATCCCCGCCTGCGACATCTCCCGCAACGTCGACGCCGCGCGCGGCGCCGCGAGCAGCTTCAAGAGCTCGGCGCGAACGCGCTCACGCGACAAGATGCTCAGATTCTCGCGTGCGAGGATGGCGGCGTGCAGCCCATCTCTATCGAGCGCGCCGTCGCCGATCGACGCATGAAAGCGGAAGAACCGCAAGATGCGCAAATAGTCCTCGGCTATGCGCGTCGCCGGATCGCCGATGAAGCGGATCTTGCGCGCCGCGAGATCGTCCCTGCCGCCGGTATAGTCATAAAGCCGCCCATCCGGCGCGAGCGAAAGCGCGTTCACCGTGAAGTCGCGACGCAGCGCGTCCTTCTCGAAGTCCGCGCCGAAGCGAACCTTGGCGGCGCGACCGTAGGTCTCGACGTCCTCGCGAAGCGTCGTCACCTCGAACGGCGTCTTCTCCACGATGATCGTGATCGTGCCGTGCGCGAGACCCGTCGGCGCGGATTTCAGCCCAGCCGCCGTCGCCGCCTTGGCCACGGCTTCCGGCAGCGCGGTCGTGGCGACGTCGATCTCCTTCGGCGTCAGCCCCAAAAGCGCGTCGCGCACGGCGCCGCCGACGACGCGCGCCTCGCAGCCCGTGGCGGCAAGCGCCGTAAAAAGCCGCGCGAGCTTGGGGTCGCGCAGGAGCCCGGCCGGGTCGTTCATTCGAAGCGGCCCGGCGCCAGGCGACCGTTCTCAATATGCGCGGGAACGTAGGTTCCGAGGTTTCGTGTCGAAAGGCCGATTGCGAGCAGACCGATCACGGCGACGAGCAGGCCGGCGATGGCGAGCGTCGAGACGACGCCCCTGCTCCACAGTTCCGAAACGAAAGGCCAGCGCAGCAGCGCCAGATGAAAGGCGGCGTAGAGCGCGAAAGGCAGCGAGAAGAGCAGAATGGTTTCGAGAATGGCGCGCCACATGCGCTTGTCGATCCTCTGATGGCGCCTTTCGGCGAAGGATTTCTCCGGCAATTATACACGCTTTGACGGGTTTTCGAGCAGCCAGCGGGAGCCGCTTGCAGCCATCGCCGTGGCGCTTGCATGAAACGCTCCGCGCGGCGAAGTTCCCCAAATGTCGAAACGCCTGCTCATCATCGCGCACGCGCCCTCGCCCAACACCGAGCGGCTGCGCGACGCCGTCCTCGCGGGCGCCCGGTCGGCGCAGGCCGAAGAGGTGGAGGTCGTCGCGTTGAGCCCTTTCGCGGCGTCCGCGGCGGATGTGTTCCGCGCGCAGGCGATCATTCTCGGCACGCCGGAGAACCTCGGCTACATGAGCGGGGCGCTCAAGGATTTCTTCGATCGTTGCTATTACCCGTGCCTGGAGCGCACGCAGGGCCTCCCCTATGCGCTCTATGTCCGCGCCGGCAGTGACGGGACGGGAACGCGGCGCGCGGTCGAGAGCATCGCGACGGGGCTGCGTTGGCGCACGTTCTGCGAGCCGCTCATCCTGCGCGGGGAGTGGCGGGAGGCGTTTGTCGCACAGTGCGAGGAGCTCGGCCTGTTCGCCGCCGCTGGGGTTGAGGCGGGGATCTTCTGATCAGGCGCGCCGATGGCGACTTATAAATTACTGTGGCTGGACGACCGCCCTCCTAAAGCGGATCGACGCCGCCGCCTCACCAGCCGCATCACCCTGCACGGTCGCGCCGCGCCTGACGCGTGACCCCTGCAAGAATCCCCCTGCCAGACTGGAGAATTAAAGCCAATAATCTGGTCAGAATAACCAGAAAGAAGTCGTATGGCTGTAACGACGCGTTCCAAAATTGGTGGGAAAAGCCGGCCTCCCGGCAATCGTTGGCGCCTTCAAGACGCGAAGGCGCGGCTGAGCGAGGTTATCCGCGACGCGCAAACGCGCGGCCCGCAGCGGGTGACCTTGCACGGTCGCGACGCCGTGGTGGTCGTCGGCGCCGCCGAATTCGACCGGATGACGCAACCCCTCACCGGGCGCGACATCGTTGCGGCGTTGCGCGGCTCCCCGCTTGCCGACGTTGAATTCGAGAGGCTGTCGGTGAAAGCGCCCGTGCGAGACGTCGAGCTGTGAGGGGATGGCTGCTCGACACCAACGTCATTTCTGAGCTGCGAAAAGCACGGGCGGATTCTGGCGTCGTGGCGTTCATGGACGCCCAGCCCGGCGGCCTTCTTTATCTCAGCGAGATCACCCTCGCCGAAATCAGATATGGCGTCGAACAGATCACAGATCCGTCGCGCCGCGCCGATTTGCAATTTTGGCTTGATCACAGTATGCGGCCGTTGTTCGCCGGCCGGGTCACTCCCGTCACCGAAGACGTGATCGTGCGCTGGAAAATGATGGTGGTCGAAGGCCAGAAACGTGGTCATACTTCTGGACAGCCCGATTTGTTCATCGCCGCGACCGCGGCGCTCGAAAACTTTGTGGTGGTGTCGCGGGACGTCACGCATTTTGTCGCCGCTGGCGCGCCAGTTTTCGACCCGTGGGCGAGCGTTTTGCACGCGCGCGGGAAGACATTCGCCATCGACAGTCCCGCGACAGTGGAAGCCGTGACGACGGCGCTCGGGAAGAGAAGGCGGTAAAGACCGCTTCTCGAGGCCGACTCTGGCGGCGGCGCGGACCCCTGTTGATCGGCTGAAGAGAATCGTCGATCGCGATCTGGAGCGGACGCCGATCGCCTCGATATTCGCCCCAGTCCCCTCTGGAGCCTTGGCCCCGAGCGTGCTCGCGTCGCCTCGATGACGGCATATTTAACGACCGGCCACTATCGCGTTCCGTCGGATCGCATCACCGCGGCTCGGCGATTTCGAGACGCAAGATCATGTTCTGAGAGGCGGGAAGATAGGCGATCCGGACATTCAAACCTTCGCGGATCGGACCGCCTTTGCGTGTCGTTTTGTGGAAGCCAGCGATGACGATGTAGTCGGAATAAGAAAAGCGTTGTCCCTGGACCGAAAAGCTTTCTCGCTTTGAACCACTAAAGAAATCCGTCACTTCGCCTTCGACCACCTCATATCGGCCATCGTGAAGCGCTGATGCGGCGTTGTGGTAATCCTCATAGGTCGCGGACGCGGCTGTCACGGTCCAGGCCGAGGCGAACAGCAAGAAGCACCATCCGAGAACTCTGTGCATCCATGGTGATCGCGGCCCCGGCGAACGGGGGGAAAGGGATTGCAGCACTGCGGGAGGCGCGAATGCATAGAGCGCGCCGAGAACAATGAAGATCAGGCCGAAGGCGGGAAACGCCCAGCTCGCGTAGCCCTGTTCTGCGACATCGAAAACCACGTTATATGTCATTCGTATCGTCCGAACTGCGGACGACTTGACGTCTGCCGCCCCGAAGCAGTCGCTGACTTGACCGCTGCATAGGCCATGTATGGGCCTGAAAGCTCTCCGCCGCCATAATTCCTTCGCCTTTGATCCGAAGGATGCGTTAGGATTGCCGTTTCTCGTCCCTCGACACAGCGAGGAGGCGGGCTTATCTCATGCAGCCGAAGCTCCAACCGCGAAGACGCCATGGCAGAATCATCCGCGATCCCCCTCGACGCCGCAGTCGTCGCCAATGCCGAGCGCGCGCTCGACGAGATCCGCCGCGCGCGCGAAGCCGTGGCCGGCGTCATCTTCGGGCAGGAGGAGGTCGTCGAGCAGGCGCTCGTCACGCTGCTCTCCGGCGGCCATGGGCTGCTCATCGGCGTGCCCGGCCTCGCCAAGACCAAGCTCGTGGAGACGCTCGGCAAGGTCTTGGGCCTGGACACCAAGCGCGTTCAGTTCACGCCGGATCTCCTCCCGGCCGACATCATCGGCTCCGAAGTGCTCGAGGAAGGACTGGACAAGTCCCGCGCTTTCCGCTTCATCAAGGGCCCGGTCTTCGCGCAGCTGCTCATGGCGGACGAGATCAACCGCGCCTCCCCGCGCACGCAGTCGGCCCTGCTGCAGGCGATGCAGGAGCATCACGTCAGCGTCGCCGGCGCCTCGCATGATCTGCCGAGCCCGTTCCACGTGCTGGCGACGCAGAACCCGCTGGAGCAGGAGGGCGCCTATCCTTTGCCCGAGGCGCAGCTCGACCGCTTCCTGCTGCAGATCGACGTGGCCTATCCTGATCGCGCGAGCGAGAAGCGCATGCTGCTGGAGACGACCGGCGAGACGCAGGCGAAGCCGGCGCAGGCGCTGAGCGCGGAAGAGCTGCTCGCCGTGCAGCGCCTCGTGCGCCGGCTGCCGGTCGGCGAGAAGATCGTGGAGGCGATCCTCGACCTCGTGCGCGCAGCGCGGCCCGAGGGCGGCGACCCGACCATCGCCGGTCATATCTCATGGGGCCCCGGCCCGCGCGCGGCGCAGGCGCTGATGCTCGCGACGCGAGCGCGCGCGCTCGTCAATGGTCGCCTCTCGCCATCGCTCGACGACGTTGCGGCGCTCGCTGCGCCGGCGCTGCGGCATCGCATGGCGCTGAGCTTCGCGGCGCGCCGCGAGACGACGATCCCGGCGCTGATCGAGAAGCTCGTGGGCAGACTTGGGTGATGGCGCAGGTCGAAACGCACTGGTTCGATCCGCTCAAGGCGCCGATCCATAGTCTCGAGGATCCGGCCGCCGAGCTCGCCAGCCGGCTCCCGCGCCTTGCCGCCAAGGCCCGCGAGGTCGCGGGCAGCCTCGTGCATGGCGTGCACGGACGCCGCCGGGCCGGCGCCGGCGAGACCTTTTGGCAGTACCGGCCTTTCGCTCCAGGCGAAGCCGCGCAGCGCATCGACTGGCGCCGCTCGGCGCGCGGCGACCAGCTCTATGTGCGCGAACGCGAGTGGGAGGCGGCGCAGAATTTTTTCGTCTGGATCGATGTGTCGCCATCGATGGCGTTCAAGTCGTCGCTCGCCGCCGATTACAAGATCGATCGCGCCGTCGTGCTGGGCCTGGCGCTCGCCGACGCGCTCGTGCGCTGCGGCGAACGTGTCGGAGCGCTTGGGGCCTCGCCCGCGCTCTGCGCGCGCAACATCATCGAGCGGCTGGCCGAAATCCTCGCCGCGCAGGCGCCATCCTCGCGGGCGCTGGACATACCGAGCGCCACGGCCCTGCCCCAGCGCGCGAAGCTCGCGCTGATCTCCGACTTTTTGTGCGACGCGGACGCGCTCGCGGCGCGCCTCAGGGATTATGCCGCCGCTGGCGCGCATGGCGCTTTGCTCATGGTGATCGATCCCGCTGAGGAGACGTTTCCTTTCGCGGGAGAGACGCTGTTTCGGGATCCTGACGCCGGCGCGCCCTTCCTCGCCGGCGACGCCGGCGCCTTGCGGGAGGCCTATGCGCAGCGTCTGGATGAGCATCGCGCGGCGCTGCGCCTCGCCGCTCAGAGCGCGGGCTTTCTGTTCTTGCAGCACCACACCGACCGCCCGGCGACCGAGGCGGCCCTGACGTTGCTCACCGGACTCGAGGAGGCGTCGTGGGGCTGACTTTCGCCGCGCCGCTCGCCCTGCTCGGACTGCTGGCGCTGCCGGCGATCTATTGGCTGCTGCGCGTCATACCGCCGGCGCCGCGCGAGATCTTCTTCCCGCCCGTCCGCCTCTTGCGAGGTCTCGCGCCGCAGGAACGCGCCCGCGCCCGCACGCCCTGGCCGCTGCTGCTGCTGCGTCTGGCGTTGGCCGCGACGGTCGCGCTCGCCATGGCGGGCCCCATCTGGAGCTGGACCGCGCCCGCCCAGGACGGCGGTCCGCTGCTCGTGCTTCTCGACGACGGCTGGGCCGCGGCGCCGAGCTGGGAGACTCGGCGAGAGGCCGTTGCGGCGCTGCTGCAAGACTCGGCGAGGGCGGGAACGCCCGGCGCGCTGCTGCTCGCCTCGAAAGGCGCAGCGGCCCCGGCGATCGGCGCCGACGCCAACGAGCTGTTGCGGGCGGCGAAGCCAGCGCCGTGGCTTCCAGATCGCGCAGCTGCTGGGCGAGAGGTGGAAAATTTTGCGCGCGAGCACAAGCATGCGCGCATCGTCTGGATCTCTGACGGACTGGAAGCCGGCGGCGTCGCGGAATTCGCCGCGGCCCTTCAGAATGCGGCGTCGCAAGGCGCAGCCATCGAGGCCCTGACCGACGCGCGTCCCGTGCTCGCGCTCGAGGCCCCCAGGAACGACGCGCGCGCGCTCGAGGTCGCGGCGCTTCGCGCCGGCGCGAGCGAGGGCGGCGTCATCGAGGCGTTGGACGCCAAGGCGCGCGTGATCGCGCGACAGCCCTTCTCCTTCGCCGACGCCACGCGCGTCACGGCGCGCTTCGAGCTGCCGGTCGAGCTGCGCAATGAAGCGAGCGAACTGCGCATCGCCGGCGAGAACGCCGCCGGCGCGGTCGCCTTGCTCGGGGCGGGGGCGCGCGTGCGACGCGTGGCGATCGTCGCGGGCGCGGGCGACGCGACGCAGCCCCTGCTCTCCCCCCGATATTATCTCGAAAAGGCGCTCGCCCCCTTTACTCAGATCCTGAGAGGCGACGCGCGCGACGAAGACCCCGCGCTGGCGGCGCTCGCGGACCGCCCCAATCTGCTCGTGCTCGCCGACGCGGAAATCGCTCCGGGCGAGGCGTTCGACGCCGTCTCGCGCTTCGTCGAGCATGGCGGCGTGCTGCTGCGTTTCGCGGGCTCGCGACTCGCAAACGAGCACGACGATCTGCTGCCCGTGCGGCTGCGCCGCAACACGCGCGTGCTCGGCGGCGCCATGTCCTGGGACACCCCGAAGCACCTCGGCGCCTTTGAGCCGCAGAGTCCCTTCTATGGGCTCGCGGCTCCGGAGGAGGTCACGGTGTCGCGCCAGATCCTCGCGGAGCCGGACCCGGGGTTGAACGAGCGGACATGGGCGCGGCTCGCGGACGGCACGCCGCTCGTGACTTTCGAGAAGCGCGGCGAGGGCCTGATCGTGCTCTACCACGTGGCCGCGGACGCCGGCTGGTCGAACTTGCCGATCTCGGGCCTCTTCGTCGAAATGTTGAAACGCGTCGCGATGTTCGCGGGCGAGGCCGCGGCGGAGCCTTCGCGCGCCTCCACGGAGAGCGCGTCGCTCGCGCCGCTGCGCACGCTCGACGGCTTCGGCGCCTTCGAAAACCCGCCCACCCACGCAAAGCCGATCGCGCCGGGCTTCTCGGGGCCCGTCGACGCCGAACGGCCGCCGGGCTTCTACGGCGCCGTCGGCGCGGAGACGGCGTTGCAGCCGCTGCGGGCCGAGGATGAGCTGCGCGCGCTGGATTTTTCGGCGCTGCGGCTTGCGCCGCGCGGACTGGCCGCGGCGCGCGGCGCGCTCGACCTGCGCCCCGCCCTGCTGACGCTGCTCTTTGTCGGCCTCCTCGCCGATTGGCTCTGGCTCATGATCCTGGCGGGACGCCTGCGCCTCGCTCCCGCCCTCGGGCTCGCGCTGCTCTGCGCTTTGCCTCTCGCGGGCGGCGCTTCGCCGGCGCGCGCCGAGACGCCCGAGAAGGAGGCTTCCGCGCGCGATCGCGAGGCGGCGCTGGGAACGCGCCTGGCCTATGTCATCACCGGCGACGCGCAGGTCGACGAGACGAGCCGCCTCGGTCTCCTAGCCTTGTCGCGCGTGCTCGATCGGCGAACCTCCTTTTCGCCGGGCGAGCCCGTCGGCGTCGACGTCGCGCGCGACGAGCTGGCGCTGTTCCCCATGATCTACTGGCCGATCAGCGCGAGCGCGGCGATGCCGGGAGCGAAGGCGAAGGCGCGCGTCGCCGCCTATATGAAAAACGGCGGGCTGATCGTCTTCGACACGCGCGACGCCCTGACTGCACGCGCCAACGCCGCCCCGACGCCGGAGAATCTCTGGCTGCGCGAGCTTTCCAAGGGCCTCGACATCCCCGAGCTCGAAGTCGCGCCGCGCGACCACGTCATCACCAAGACGTTTTATCTGCTGGACAATTTCGTCGGTCGCTACGCCAATGGCGAGACCTATGTCGAGGCGCTGCCGAAGGATGAGGTCGGTGGTCCGCCGCGGCCTGTCCGCGCGACCGACAATGTCTCGCCCGTCGTCATAACGTCCAATGATCTCGCGAGCGCCTGGGCCGAGGACAAGGATGGCCGTCCGCTCTACCCGCTGACGCCCGGCGGGGCGCGGCAACGCGAGATGGCCTTGCGCGGCGGGGTCAATCTCGTCATGTACACGCTGACCGGCAACTACAAATCCGACCAGGTGCATGTCCGCGACCTGCTTCAGAGGCTCGGGCAGTGAGCCATGCCCCAGGTGATCGTCAAGATCTGCGGCCTCTCGACGCCCGAGACGCTCGAGGCGGCGATCGCAGCTGGCGCCGACATGGCCGGCTTCATGTTCTATCAGAAGAGCCCGCGCCACATTGACCCGGCTACGGCGCGGCGCCTGGGGCAAATCGCGGCGGGTCGTATTCAGAAAGTCGCCCTGAGCGTCGACGCGGACGACGCCGCGCTCGCGGCGATGATTGAGGCGCTGGCGCCGGACTATCTTCAGCTTCACGGCTCGGAGACGCCGGAGCGCGTCGCAGCGGTCAAGGCGCGCTTCGGGCTCGCGATCATCAAGGCGATCGGCGTCGCAAGCGCGGCGGATGTGGCGTCGAGCGCGGCTTATGGCGCGGCCGACATGCTTATCTTCGACGCCAAGCCCGCGCCGGACGCGTCGCTCCCCGGCGGCAATGGGGTGGTCTTCGACTGGCGGCTCATGCACGGCGCCGCGCCCGGCAAGCCGTGGCTGTTGTCGGGCGGGCTTGACGAATTCAACGTCGCCGAAGCGATTGGGATCGTCGGCGCGCCGGGCGTTGACGTGTCGTCGGGGGTCGAGAGGGCGCGCGGCGTCAAGGACGTGGGGCGGATTGCCGCTTTCGTAGCGGCAGCGCGCAAAACGAGCGCGGACTCTCAACCATGAGTGGTTTTTGACCTTGCAAGATTCATTAAATTGCGTAAAATTTGTATTTGCGTGGCCACAAAAAGGACCCCCGGCTTGAACGTCAGGGGTGACGTGGCCTAATGCTCTGATCGACAACTCTAAGCATGGGGTTTGTGATGCGGCACAACGAAAACTTGCTCTTCAGACGGACGGCGGCCCGGTTCGCGCTCGGCCTGACCGCGGCTTCCCTGCTCTCGGGCTTCGCGCATGCGGCAAGCTGCGTGGCGCTCTTCTCGGATGTCTTCGACTTCAACGGGCAGAACGGCCAGGCTCCGGGGTCCACAGCCCTTGTTGTGGACTCGAAAGGCAATCTCTATGGCGCGACCCCCAGCGGCGGCGCGTATCTCGGCGGCGTCGTGTTCAAGCTGACGCCGCCGACCGGCAGCGCAACGACCTGGACGGAAACCGTGCTGTGGAGCTTCAACCCCGGCGGCCGAGGCGGCTCATACCCCAATAACGGTTTGTTGATCGGCGCCAATGGCGTGCTCTACGGCATGACCTCCAACGGAGGAGCGTATGGAAACGGCGCAGTGTTCCAATTGACGCCTCCGGCCGCGGCTAACGGAAGCTGGACCGAAACCGTTCTTTACAATTTTGGCGTTGGAAGCAAAGATTCCTCCAGTCCTAACGGCAACACGCTGGTTCAGGGCCCAAATGGCGTGCTCTATGGAGCGGCGCAAGCCGGAGGCTCGCACGGCGACGGAACGGTGTTCCAACTGACGCCGCCCGGCGCCAATTGCACGCCGATCGCCGGAAACGCGTGGTGCGAAAAAATCCTGCATTCCTTCGGAAATGGAGCGAGCGACGGCGTCACGCCGAGCGGGGCCTTGGCTTTGGACCCCAGTGGAAACCTCTATGGAACGACATCTGCCGGAGGAAGCAACATCGCCGATACGGGAACGGTCTTTAAACTGTCGCCGCCAACAGAAGCGGGCGGCGCTTGGAAGGAGTCGATCCTGCGCAATTTTCAAATTTCGGATGGCGCGTTTCCTGCTGGCGGCGTTGTCATAGACAGCTATGGGAATCTCTATGGCACGACCAATTTCTTTGGGGGCAATGGCAGCGGCACAGTGTTCGAGCTGTCGCCGCCGGCAAGTTCGGGCGGCGCCTGGAGCGAGACCACCCTCAATAATTTTCCCCTGGGCGCTTCTTCTACGACCGCGGTGACCATCGGCCCGAAAGGAGTCCTCTACGGCACGACGCAAGGGGCAGGGTTCGTAGCGGGAACGGTGTTTTCGCTCGCCCCTCCCGCCAATCTTGGCGGAGCCTGGACTCCGACCCTTCTCTCGACCTTCGAGACGAGCGGCCCGAACATCGCCTCGATCTCCGCCGCGGCGCTCGTCGAGAGCAGCGGCAAGGTGTTCGGCACGAGCAGCTTCGGCGGCGCGAATGGGAACGGCTTTGTTTGGGAGTTCCAGATACCCTAGCGTGAGGGCGGTTGGATTTCGCTCGACCCTCTGTGCTCAAGAAACGCGCTGTCCGGATACATGGCCGGCGCGTCGGACCGACGAGGAAGCGCGAGCGCCGAAACAACCTGTTCGTAAGACGCAATGGCGTTACGTCTCTTTTGAGAGGCCGGTCGCCATGACGACACTGACAGTCGCCGCAAAAGGCCGAGCGACGCTGCGCAAAGAGCTGCGGCGGCGCCTGGGCGTTTCGCCCGGCCAGAAGATCGAAGCTCAAGAATCGCCTGGCGGTCGGCTCGAGATCAAAACAGCGCGCCCTCCTGGCGATATCAAGGCTTTCATTGGTCTGCTCGCGGGCAAGTCAAAAGAAGTCGCCACAATCGAAGAGATCGATGAGGCGGCGGCCTGTGGATGGGCCGAGGGCGAATGAGAGCGCCGTGGACGCAAAAGCGCTTGTGCGCGCGGTGGTTCACGACGACGAGGGGCAATCGCGAGCCGCGGCCTTGTTTCGACCGCGACGCTCTGTGAGCTGGTCAAGGTCCTCCCAAAGCTTTACGGTTTTGAACAAGCCGCTGTCGTAGCGGCGCTGCGCGCTCTGCTCGATGCGGCGAATGTCACGGTGGACGGCCCGGCGTCGGAAGCCGGCCGGGCGATGCTGGAAGCCGGAGGCGACTTCGCTGACGGCGTCGTCGCTCTCGGTGGAGAGATTTTCATCACCTTCGACAAGCAGGCCGTGGCGTCACTTTCGAAGCTCGGGCAGAAAGCGGGGCTCCCGTGACCGAAGACGACAGGCGTGCGTTGGAAGCCTATTCTCGCTGCGAGATGAGCGCGATCGAGCTGCGCCGCCGGCTCGGTGACATTTCCTGTGGCGACGTGCTGCTGCGCCCTCTGGGCGAAGAAGGTCTGCCGCTGCCGCGCGCGCCGGACGAAGGTCGCGAGGAGCAGTTCGCCCGCGCCCGCGAATGGATGTCTCCGAAACATGACGCGTGACCTCAAGATTTTCCTGGTGGACACCGGGCCGCCAACCCGTCTTTGCGGGTTCGGACGTTTTTGAGGGGTCCCACTTTTCGCGCATGGCGAGCAGCATCAGAGCGGTCGCCACGACCCGGGCGCCTGAGCCTATTGCGACATCGGCTAGCGCCGGCGCGTGCGGCGCGGCCGGCGCCTCGCCGCTGCTAACGCAAGCGAGCGCAAGAAAGACAAGCGAGAACGGGAAGCCGAACAGGAGACGCACGAAGGTCGCGCCCAGATCACGCTGCGAGGCGTTCCGCAACATTTGCGCGCCAGCCGCGATGACTGCGAACGCCGCCCATGAGTACTGAGTTTCCATTCGCGTTGCGCACCCTGGATGGATGAAACGGCCGGGCGCGTGTTCGAGATGGGTTTTTCGGGAGGACGACCCCCACCCCGGCCCTCCCCCTTGCAGGGGGAGGGAGGAC
>Ga0187782_10001661_pt1 | contig 16311 bp, 14 predicted proteins | sample 0715_SJ02_MP15_2_FD_132454 | JGI IMG/M metagenome (GOLD analysis project Ga0187782, IMG submission 132454) | Tropical peat soil microbial communities from peatlands in Department of Meta, Colombia - 0715_SJ02_MP15_20_MG | ecosystem: Environmental > Terrestrial > Soil > Wetlands > Peat | place...
CAGAAAAGCTCCCGAGCCGCAGGCCGGATCGACCACAGTGAAGCCGCGCAGGACGCCAAGGTAGTCGCGCCAGAACGCGGCTTGCGTCGCCGTCGCCGCCTTCTCGCTTGGCCGATGCTTCGCCCACAGCGCGTCGAAGGCTTCGCGCAGGCTGAGACCGATGGTCTTCTCGACGAGGAAGCGCGTAACCATGTCGGGCGTGTAGACGACGCCCTCGCGCTTTCGCTTGCTGACGGCGGGCGCAGCCTCGCCTCGGCTTTCCGCCTTGAAGCGTTCGATGTCCTCGATCGACTGCTCGAAGATATGGCCGAGCACGGTGACGGGCGCCTCGCGGCGATAGTCCCATTCGCCGAGCGCTGCGATTTCCGTCGCGAGCCAGTCCGGAATCTGCAAGGAATCGAGCGAAGAATCGGGCGCGAACAGCCCACCGTTGTATGCGGGGACGTCCTGATCGAAATGTCCCTGATCGACCCAACTAAACAGCGTTTGGATATTGGCCCATATTGGGCGCGGGACAAATTCGCTCTTCGCCTTCACGGCGCGCTCGAGCAGGCGATCGCGCATGAGATCTGTGCGTTGCGCGAAGGCGATGAACAGAATCCGGTCGAGAATTTTCTGCGCGATCTCGATCGCGACGAGCGGCGAAAGCTTCGGGCCGTCGGCGGCGTTCTGGATGAAATCAACCAGCCTGTCGCGCAGCGCCTTGTAGTCCTTGTAAAGACGCTCGGTCACGTCCTTGTAGGCGCTGTCGGTGTCGCGCAGCAGCGCGTCGGTTGCGCCGGAGAGGAAGCGGTCGGCGGCGAGCATGAGCCGCAGCCGCCGATGCTCCTCGCGCTCGTCGAGCCGCGTCAGGTCGAAGAGCTCGTAAGAATCGCGACCGCGGCCGAAACCATAGAGTCTTATCTCGAGGCAGTTCGAGACCAGAACGAAGCGCGAGCCGGGCGCGTCCATCGCATAGTCCCATGCCTGTTGCACGGGACTGCGTCCGCGCCCCGGCGTCGGCGCGTCGAGGTCGACGCAAGCAGGTCCCTTGAACTCGAATGGAGCGACGATCTCGCCGACGCCTTCGGCATCGTGAAAGCGCCCGAGCGCCACATCGACCTTGCCGCGTCGAATTGGACGCTCGAAAGCGAGGCTGTACTCGGCGTCGGGATCCGCTGTCCGGTAGCCGAGAATCTTCTCCAGCACGGCAGAGAAGAAGATCGGACGAACCGCTTCTTCCTTGAGCTTGCCGAAAGCTTTCTTCGCCTTGCGCGCATAATCGGCGGCGGCGGCGAGCTGCGCGTCGCTCGGCGTGAAAGCCGCCTTCGTCAGCGCGTCCTCGACCACCCTATAAGCGAACAACGGCGTGCGCAGCGACCGCGACGGCTTGTGCGCCCGCGCCGCGCCCTTCCCGGTGGGCGGCAGATCGAGGCCGGCTGAGGCGAAGAGGTCCATGGCGCAACCACATTAACGAGCGGCGTGAAACACGTCGACGCAAGAACGCGAAATCCCCAGCTTGATTGAGCTTGGGATTGCCGCCTCCGCAACGAGCTCGGTGAGACTAAACCAAAAAGTTGCGTCCGCCTCAATACCCGAACTGCTCGCGCAATATCCGATCCTCCAGCGAGTGCCCTGGATCGTGCAGCAGGATGAGCTGCGTCCTGCGGTCCATCTCAACGTCGACGCTGACCACGTCGCGGAACTCGTCGTGGTCGGCGACGACCGACACCGGGCGCTTTTCCGCCTCCAGCACCTCGAAACGCAGCTTCGCGGCGTCCGGCAGCAGCGCGCCGTGCCAGCGGCGCGGGCGGAAGGCGGAGATGGGCGTCAGCGCCAAGAGCGGGGCGTTCAGCGGTAAAATCGGCCCATGCGCGGAAAGATTATAGGCTGTCGAGCCCGCTGGCGTCGAAACCAGCACGCCGTCGGCGACGAGCTCCGCCATCGCCTCTTTGTCGTTGACGAGGATGCGCAGCTTGGCGATCTGCGCGGTCTGGCGCAACAGCGACACGTCGTTGATCGCATGCGCCTGGAACTCGCCGCCTCGCTGGTCGACGGCCTGCATGAGCAAAGGATGCACGATCGAAGGAATCGCCGCGGCGATGCGCTTGCGCAGATTCGACTCGCGATATTCGTTCATGAGGAACCCGACCGAGCCGCGGTTCATGCCGTAGATCGGCTTGCCCTCGCCCATGAAGCGATGCAGCGTCCGCAGCATGAGCCCGTCGCCGCCGAGCGCGACGATGCAGTCCGCCTCCTCCGGCGCCGCCTCGCCATATTTGGCGACGAGGCGCGCGCGCGCTTCCTCCGCCTCCGGCGCGCCGGAGGAAAGAAAGGCCAGCGTTTTGAGTCTTTCGGCTTCTCCGCCTGCGCCCATGGATCGGCTCCCTTGAGGAAAGAGCAAAGGCCGGCGGCGCCTGCCGCGAGGCGCGAGAGTTACGGCAGCGGCTCCGGCTCGCGTAATTCCAGCGGCTGCTTGGCCTCTTCCCAGCCGTCGGCGCCGTCAGGATACCAGTTGACCGAGGTGTAGCCGAGCGAGATCGCGCGCTTCGCCGCGTTCCACGACATCCAGCAGTCCCGGCGGCAATAGAACACGAGCGGCTTCGTTTTGTCGTTCTGCGTCGCCCGGGCGAGCCCCTGCTCGAAATATTTCTGCACGGGCGCCGGCAGCTCCCCGAAGCCGACATTGGCGAGCCAGACGCTGCCGGGAATGTCCTTGCGCGGCGGATCGCGCCAGACCGCGTCCCTTGGCAGGTTCTCGGGCCTAGGCTGGCGCACGAGCGCGTCGACGAACACGGCCGACTTCGCCTTCCACAGCTCGATCGCCTGCGCCGTGGTGAGGACCGTCGCGCCATGAAGCGTCTTCGGCGTCGGCGAGACGTAATCGTCCATGCGGTAGCCCGCGGGCTCCTTGGGGGCGCCGCGCGCAACCGCAGACTCGGCGAGAGCGGCGAGCCCCGCCAGCGACAGGAGCAGAGTGAACAGGCGCCTCATCATGGCGTTCCTGCCTTTGGTTGTGCGCCCGCGCTTTCCGAGAGAGTCGGCACGCCGTAATCGCTCAGGATTTGGTCGAGCGCGCCCTGGTTCTGGGCGATGAACTGATTGAGCTCGCGTTTCCAGTTCTGATCGCTATGGCGCACGCCGAAGCCAATGCGATAGCTCATGCGCGCGCCCTTTACGTCCTCGAGCGGCGCGACGACGAGCTTGTCTTCCGCCTTCTTGGCGTAATAGCCTGCGAAAGGTCCCCACAGGATGGCGATGTCGATCTCGCCCTTCTCGAGGTCGCGGATCATTTCGGCGGAGGGCGACTCGACTCGAGTATCGACCATCAGCGCATAGGGCTTGACCGCGGCGAGCAAGCCGTTGACCGCGAGAATATTGCCCGGCGGCGTGTTGGCGACGAGGCCGATCCTGCGGCCCTTTTCCTTCAGGCGCGGGTCGTCAAGCGACCTGATGTCGGACAGGTCGGCGCCGCCTCGCGCGACGATCGCGTAGGTCGTGCGGTAGTAGGGATTCGTCGGCTGCACGAGGTCGTTGCCCTGCGGCATGCCGATGATCACGTCGCACAGATGCGCGTTGAGCGTGTTGCGCACGAAGCCTGTCGCGCCCGGATAATAGGTGTAGGCGAGGGTCTTGCCGAGCTTTTGCGCGAGAAGCTCGGCGATCTTGTTCTCGAAGCCTTCGCCCCTGTCGTTGGAGAAGGGCAGGTTGTTGGGGTCGGCGCAGACCCGCAGCGCTTTCGGGTCGACAAGCTCGATCGAGCCCGCATTGTCGACCCCCCTGGCGCCGAAGTCGGGCCCGATGTTTTGCGTTCGTGCGGGCGCGGCGCAGAGGAGGAGCAGGGCGGCCAGGCCGCCGGCCTTCAGCGCTCCGAGCGTTTGCAAGCGCTTGACTCCATGAAAAGACCCTCTCCTGCGTGCGGGGAGAGGGCCGGGAAAAGCGTTTATTTGCCGCTCATGCACTTGGCTTCGGCCGCCGCGAAGGCTTCTGGCTTCGCCTCTTTCTTCTCCGGACGGCCTGGCGGCACGGCGCCGGTCGAAAGCGAGCGCAGATAGATGTAAAGGTCGTCGATGTAGCACGACGCGTTCTTGTTGTCGGCGAAGGGCGGCATCACGCTGTTGCCGTTCTGGCGACCGCCGATGACGATGCCGGCGAACTCCGCATAGTCGAAGCGCTTGACCGATTCCTTAAGCGCCGGGGCGTAGGTCGAGCCGCCGCCGTTCGGGCCGTGGCAGACGTGGCATTCGGAATGATAGCGACGATAGCCGGAGAAAGTGTACCAATCGACTGTGCCGTCGGGTTGAACACTGTAGGTGGGGTCGCCCTTGGCGTCGAAATATTTGCCGTCGACCTGCTTGACGGCCTTGGGATCGCCAGGCGCCTCGGCGTTGGCGGCAGTGACGCTCAGGATGACGCCGAGGGCGAGCGCCCCGGCCAACGACAGTCTCATTACTCTCTCTCCAACTTTCTAGCTTTGCGTTTTCTGCTGGCTTTCTCGGTATTGAGGCGTCCTCCGCCCCGTGGCGTCCTTCGCGCGATTAGGCGAGGGACTTGGAACCGATGCGGCGATTGCTGCTTACATCGCGGAACGGGCCGGCGTCCACCGTCGTCCCCTAAAACTCGGCGCTCGGCGAAACGCCGAAAGGCGGTTCGCCGAGCGCAAGTGTTGCTCTTTTAGAGCGAGCCCGGAATCAGGGGAAGGTGATCTTCGCCGGCGCCTCGGACGCCGCGTGCTCTTGCGGCAGCGCGAAGACGGTCAGCACGCCGCCGAGAGCGGTGTATTCGGCGAGGCCTTTGTAGTTGCCCACCGCGCCAAGGCCTTCGTTGCTCTTCGACAGGCCCGCCGCCAAGCCGATGCCGGCCCAGCCGCCAATGCCCGAGAGCACCGCGACATACTGACGGCCCTTGTGCTCATAGGTGATCACATTGCCGATGATGCCCGACGGGGTCTTGAACTTATAGAGCTCCTTGCCCGTCTTGAGGTCGACCGCCTTCAGATAGCCCTCGAGCGTGCCGTAGAAGGCGAGGCCGCCGGCCGTCGTGACCGTGCCGCCCCAGGCCGAGAACGGCTCCGGATCGGACCAGACGATCTTGCCGGTGCGCGCGTCCCAGGCGATGAAGTTGCCGGTATTGGTGGTGCCGTCCTTCAACACGTTGCCGGCGGGGAACATTTCCAGCGTCGCGCCGACGTAAGGCTGGCCGGCCGTGTAGCTCACGCGGAACGGCTCGTAGTCCATGCAGACGTGGTTCGTCGGCACGTAGAAGAGGCCGGTCTCCGGGTTGAACGACGCGGGCTGCTCGTCCTTGGAGCCGAGCGCCGCCGGGCAGACGCCCTGCGTGTTGAAGTCCTCGCCGTTCTTGTCGGTCGAGTATTTCGGCACGACGAGCGGACGGCCGTAGGTCGGGGAGCTCTTGTCCTGGTCGACCTTCGAGGCCCAGTTCACCGCCGGGTCGTACTTCTCGGCGACGAGCAGCTCGCCGGTCGCGCGATCGAGCGTGTAGCCGAAGCCGTTGCGGTCGAAGTGGACCGCGGTCTTGCGCTTCACGCCGCCGATCTCTTGATCCGCAAGGATGACCTCGTTGATCGCGTCATAGTCCCATTCGTCGTGCGGGGTCAGCTGGTAGACCCACTTCACCTTGCCGGTGTCGAGGTCGCGCGCCCAGATGGTCATGGACCAGCGGTTGTCGCCCGGACGCTGCTTCGGGTTCCAGGTCGAGGGGTTGCCCGAGCCGTAGTAGACGAGGTTCAGCTCCGGATCGTAGCTGTACCAGCCCCAGGTGGTGCCGCCGCCCGTCTTCCACTGCTCGCCTTCCCAGGTGTTGATCCCTGAGTCCTTGCCGACCGGCTTGCCGAGATGCGTGGTCTTCTCGGGGTCGATCAGCGTGTCTGAGTCGGGGCCCATCGAATAGCCGCGCCAGACGAGGCTGCCGTCCTTGACGCTATAAGCGGTCAGGTAGCCGCGCACGCCGAACTCGCCGCCGGCGATGCCGACGATGACCTTGTCCTTGAAGACATGCGGAGCGGCGGTCGAGGTCGCGCCCTTGGACGGATCGCCGTTCTGAACGGACCACACCTTCTGGCCGGTCTTGGCGTCGATCGCGACGAGAGTCGTGTCGGCCTGAGCGAGGAAGATCTTGCCGTCGGCATAGGCGAGGCCGCGGTTGACCGTGTCGCAGCACATGACCGGCACGACGCTCGGATCCTGCTTCGGCTCGTATTTCCAGAGAATCTTGCCCTCGTTGTTGAGGTCGAGCGCGTAAACGATGTTGGGGAACGGCGTGTGCAGATACAACACGTCGCCGACGACGAGCGGGGCCCCTTCGTGGCCGCGCAGCACGCCCGTCGAGAAGGTCCAGGCCGGCGCGAGCTTATTAACGTTCTCCGTGGTGATCTGCTTCAGCGCCGAGTAGCGATGGTTCGCATAGTCGCCTGTCGGCAGCGCCCATTGCTTGGGGTCTTTCTGCAGAGCCTCCAATTCGTCGGCCGCAACCGGCGCCGCACCGGCCGCCAGCAGCGCCAAAACTCCGACCGAAGTCGACAGCAACAGTTTATGCATGAGCTCTTTCCTCCTGACGACATCGACGCGCGCCGTATGAGGGCGCTTACGCCGACATCTCCGCCTTGATGGCGCCTAGGCTATTGGGAAGGCGTTTTCCGCTGTTCTTGTTCGCGTCGTTCCTGTGGACCTTGAGGCAATCTTAAGTTCCGCCGACCGACGCGCGACGTTTCCATTTCCCGTCCTGGAAACGTCCTGTATGTCGGAAACGGGCCGGATAATATGGCGCCGCCAATTCGAGCGCAACCCGGAAAAAAAACACCGCGAGAAGTTGCTGGATCGCCTGAGATCGAACGACGCGAGACTGGAGAAGCTCACCATGCTGCGATGCGTTATAGCCGTCGCCCTATACTGTCTCTTCTGCGGCCTCGCGCCGGCGTCCGCCGCGCTTTTCGCGCTCGAAGAGATCGCGCCCGGCGTCTATGCGCATCAAGGCCGGATGGCGCTGATGACGGAAGAAAATAAAGGGGATATCGCCAATATCGGGGCGGTCGTCGGCGATGACGCCGTAGCTGTCATCGATACCGGCGGCAGCCTGGTCGAAGGGCGAGAGTTTCTTGCTGCGCTGCGGCAAAAAACCGACAAGCCGATCCGCTATGTCATCAACACCCATGCGCATCCGGATCATATTTTCGGCAATGGCGCTTTCGAGGGCGATGGCGTCGTCTTCGTCGGCCACGAGAAGCTTCCCCGCGCGCTGGCCCAACGCGGCGCCTTCTATATGCAATCCTTCCGCGCAGCGATGGACGGCGCCCTAGACGGAGTCAGGATAGTTGCGCCGACGCAGACGGTCTCGTCCGCGACGACGCTCGATCTCGGCGGCCGCAAGCTTTTGCTGCAAGCCTGGCGCGCCGCCCACAGCGACAGCGACCTCACCGTGCTCGACGAGAAGTCGGGCGTGCTGTTTGCGGGCGATCTGCTGTTCCTGCGTCATGTGCCGATCGTCGATGCGAGCCTCTTGGGATTTCTCGACGTCGCCGACAGGCTCGCGAAAATCCCGGCGACGCAGGTCGTGCCGGGGCATGGACCGCTTGTCGCGCCCTGGCCGCAGGCGCTCGACGCGGAGCGCGCCTATCTCCAGCGTCTGACCGCGGATCTGCGCGCGGCGATCAAGAAGGGCTCTACGGTCGCAGACGCGGCGCAGACGGCTGGTCAAAGCGAGAGGGAGCGCTGGCGGCTCTTCGACGACTACAACGCCCGCAACGCAACGGCGGGATTCGCCGAGCTCGAATGGGAGCCTTGAGCGCCTGCCGGCGAAGCGGTAGGCTTTCTTCTTTCCGGCTTCTGGAGGACGAGAATGCGGGGAATCACTCGACTGCTACGGCGCGCCGCAGGCGTCGCCTTCCTTTGCCTTGCGGCCGCGGCGCGCGCGGAGACGGCGGACGACCCCTGGCCCTCGCTCGCCCACGATCTTTTTGCGGACCGCGCGCTCAAGGAGGACAGCACGGTCGAGCTCGAGGCGCCCAAGCGCGCCGAGGACGCCGCCATCGTGCCGGTGACCCTGCGCTTCACCGTCCCCGGCCTGCGCAAGGCGACGCTCGTCATCGACCAGAATCCGATGCCGATGGCCGGCGCCTTCACCTTCGGCGACAAGGCGGGCGTGACCTTCATTTCGACCCGAGTGCGCGTCAATTCCTACACCAATTTTCACGCCGTGGCGGAGACCGCGGACGGCGCGCTGCACGCGCAGGTCAAATTCGTGAAGGCCGCGGGCGGCTGCTCGGCCCCGGCGACCAAGAACGAGGAGGAGGCCAAGGCGCATCTCGGCGAGATGAAATACCGCGAATTCAAGAGCCCCGAGCCCGGCTTGCGCGAGGCGCAGATCATGATCCGCCATCCCAACAGCTCGGGGATGCAGATGGATCAGCTCACCCATCTCTATATTCCCGCGCGCTATGTCGACCGCGTCGTGGTGCGCCAGGGCGACGACGTGATCTTCGTCATGGAGGGAGGCATCTCGCTCTCGGAGAACCCGGCCTTCCGCTTCAGCTATGCGCCGAACGGGGCGAAGACCATAAGGGTCGAGGCGCATGATTCGAAAGGCGAAAGCTTCTCGCAGGAGTTTCCGGCGGGGGAAGGATCCTGAGCGGTCGGGCAGTCTTGAGCAGCCTTTGGTGGAAAGCGGCTGCGCCTCGCGCAGTTTCCCTATAATTTCCAGGCGCCTTGAGCTATAAGTCGCCATTCGAATCAACCGCCGCCCCGGCGCGAAGAGACTTAACCGAAATGACCGACGAAAACGCCGCCGGCGCCGGCGATGCTGAAGATTATGGCGCGGGCTCGATCAAGGTGCTGCGCGGGCTCGACGCCGTGCGCAAGCGCCCGGGCATGTATATCGGCGATACCGACGACGGCACCGGCCTGCACCACATGGTCTACGAGGTCGTCGACAACGCCATCGACGAGGCGCTGGCCGGCCACGCCACGCTCGTCACCGTGACGCTCAACGCCGACGGCTCCTGCACGGTCTCAGACAACGGCCGCGGCATTCCGACGGACATCCATCCCGAGGAGGGCGTCTCCGCCGCCAACGTCATCATGACGCAGCTGCACGCCGGCGGCAAGTTCGACCAGAACTCTTACAAGGTCTCCGGCGGCCTGCACGGCGTCGGCGTCTCGGTCGTCAACGCGCTCTCGGTGTGGCTGAAGCTGCGCATCTGGCGCGACGGCAAAGAGCACTTCATGGAGTTCGCCAATGGCGACGCCGTGGCCGATCTCGTCGTCACGGGAGCGGCGCCGCAAGAGAACGGCAGGCCGAAGCGGGGCACGGAAGTCACCTTCATGCCTTCGTCGGCGACCTTCAGCATGGTCGAGTTCGACTATGCGACGATCGAGCATCGCCTGCGCGAGCTCGCCTTCCTGAACTCCGGCGTGCGCATCGTGCTCACCGACGCGCGCCACGCCGAGATCAAGCAGGAGGAGCTTTACTACGAAGGCGGGTTGGAAGCCTTCGTGCGCTATCTCGATCGCGCCAAGCAGCCGCAGCTGACCGCGCCGGTCATGATCGTGGGCAAGCGCGAGCATATCGCGGTCGAGGTCGCCCTGTGGTGGAACGACTCCTATCACGAGAATGTGCTGGTCTTCACCAACAACATCCCGCAGCGCGACGGCGGCACGCATCTCGCAGGCTTCCGCGCCGCGCTGACGCGGCAGATCACCGGCTACGCTGACAGTTCCGGCGCGACCAAGCGCGAGAAGGTCGAGCTTTCCGGCGACGATTGCCGCGAGGGCCTGACCTGCGTCGTCTCGGTCAAAGTGCCCGATCCGAAGTTCTCGTCGCAGACCAAGGACAAGCTCGTTTCCTCCGAGGTGCGCCCCGCGGTCGAGGGCGTCGTCAACGAGGCGCTCGGCCAGTGGCTCGAGGAGCATCCCAATGAGGCGAAGACCGTCGTCGCCAAGGTCATCGAGGCGGCGACGGCGCGCGAGGCGGCGCGCAAGGCGCGCGATCTGACGCGCCGCAAGGGCGCGCTCGACGTCGCCAACCTCCCCGGCAAGCTCGCCGATTGCCAGGAGCGCGATCCGGCGAAATCCGAAATCTTCATTGTCGAGGGCGATTCCGCCGGCGGCACGGCGAAGCAAGGTCGCAATCGGGAGTTCCAGGCGGTGCTGCCGCTGCGCGGCAAGATATTGAACGTCGAGCGCGCGCGCTTCGACAAGATGCTCTCGTCGGAACAGATCGGCACTCTCATCACCGCGCTCGGCGTCGGCATCGGGCCCGACGAGTTCAACGTCGATAAATTGCGCTATCACAAGATCATCATCATGACCGACGCCGACGTCGACGGCGCCCATATCCGCACGCTGATCCTGACCTTCTTCTACCGGCAGATGCCGCAGCTCATCGACCGCGGCCATATCTACATCGCGCAGGCGCCGCTCTATAAGGTGACGAGGGCTAAGTCGACGCAATATCTCAAGGACGAGCGCGCGCTAGAGGATTATCTGATCGACGCGCTGCTCGACGGCGCCGCGCTGCGCGCGGAGTCGGGCCTCGAGTTCGCGGGCGCCGATTTGCGGCGCATATTGGAGCTTGCGCGCAATTTCCGCCAGGTCGTGCAGGCGCTGCATTCGCGCTACGACCGCAATGTCGTGGAGCAGGCGGCGCTCGCAGGGGCCTTGCAGCCGGCAGCGGATGAGGAAACGGCGCAAAAGCTCGCCGACGAGGTCTCCGTGCGGCTCGACCGCGTTGCGGAGGAATTGGAGCGCGGCTGGCGCGGCGCCCCGCGCGACGGCGGCTATATCTTCCGCCGCACGCTGCGCGGCGTCGAGCATGTCGCTTTGCTCGACGCGGCGCTTCTGGCCTCGAGCGAGGCGCGCAAGCTCACCGAGCGGGCTTCGGAGCTGCATGAGGTGTTTGCGGGCCAAGCGGTATTGGCGCGGCGCGGGGATGAAGCGGCGGTCTCGGGCCCACTCGCGCTCTATGACGCCATGAGCGCGCAAGGGCGCAAGGGCCTGACGATCCAGCGTTATAAGGGCCTAGGCGAGATGAACGCCGAGCAGCTCTGGGAGACGACCCTCGACCGCGATGCGCGCTCGCTGTTGCAGGTGCGGATCAAGGATCTCGTCGAGGCGGACGAGATTTTCGTCAAGCTCATGGGCGACGTGGTTGAGCCGCGACGGGAGTTCATCCAGGAGAATGCGCTGAGCGTGGCGAATTTGGATGTGTGAGCGTTTGCTGTGTCGACGAGGTGATGTCTGAAGCCGCCAAGGACGAGCGGAGGTGCGGAAAACGGCTTCATGATGAAGCGTGGGACTACTTCATCGAGAAAATTGCACAAGACTGCTCGCGCGCCACTGAAGAAGGCGGCTTCTTGGAACCGCCGTTGGAGGAGCTGAAAGCGTTCTGGAAGAAATTGGGCATCACCCCGAAGCTGTAGCCGACGGCGAGGCAAGGAATCGTCGGAAGGCCACGGCTCCATAAAACGGCGCTTCGAAAATTTCCTTGGGCCGCACGGTATTTGGCCGTAGGGCGGCGTCAGCGGCATCCCACTCATCGACGGCATTGCAACGCTATGGCGTATAGAAGCTCCATATTCGTTATAATTGGCGCTTCTAACAACCGGCCCCTTTACGGGTGAGACAGAGGCTGATATATATTGGTTGGTAGAAGCGCCGAAATCGCTTAAATTGGAGGGTAAATACACCATGCCACCCCGAGGCCACCTCGCAACGACTCCGCCTTTCGCCGTCGAGCAGGCGCTCCAGAAGCTTGGCCAGAACCTACGAACGGCGCGAGTGCGGCGGAACATTTCTCTCGTGGAGATGGCGTCGAGGCTGGGCGTGGACCGCCATGTTCTCGCCGACGCGGAGCGCGGAAAACCGACCACCGGCATCGGGGTCTACGCGGGCATGCTTTGGGCGATGGATTTGCTGGCGCAACTGGATTCCGTCGCCGCGCCAATGAACGACGAAATCGGCCTCGCCCTCGCCCGAGACGAGGAGCGTGAGCGCGCATATCCGAGCAGGGCCATGAGCAATGACTTCTGAATGCTTCGTCTACATCGTCCTGCCGGGGAGCACCGAATTTGTCACCGCGGGAAAGTATCGGATTTCCTCCCGTCCAGGAGCAACGCCGGTCGGGAGGTTCATTTACGGCAGAAGATACCTCGAACGAACGGACAGGGTCGAGATCGACCCTGTGGAGCTGAGGCTGCGCGCCGACGAATACATGACCGCGCGGCTAAATGCCAACTTCGGCGCCCTGCGGGACGCGTCGCCGGACGCATGGGGGCGTCGACTGATCGAGAAACGCTTGGGGAATCCTGACCCCAGCGAACTCGATTACCTTCTCGCCTCGCCCGACGACCGCGCCGGCGCACTAGGATTCGGGCTCGGGGTGGCCCCCCCAGCGCCGAAACGGCAGTTCAATCGCACCATCGAGCTGGCGCCGCTTATCGAACTCGCCGACCTCATATCGGAGAGCGCGCGCGATTCCCCCCTGCTGAGGGGCGATCCAGACGCCGAGCAAGTCGATGCGTTGCTGCGCGCCGGAACGTCCATGGGCGGCGCCCGCCCCAAGGCCACCATCGAGGACGGGGAAGGCCTGTGGCTGGCTAAATTTCCCAAGAAGGACGACACGTGGAACAATCCGCGCGTCGAACACGCGATGCTCAGACTCGCGCATGAATGCGGGCTTTCCGCTGCGGAAAGCCGGATCGAATCCGTCGGGGGGCGTGATGTGTTGCTCGTCAAGCGCTTTGACCGCCACAAGACGCCGCAGGGCTACCTTCGAAGCCGCATGATCAGCGCGATGACGCTACTGGGCGCCGACGACACCATGGACTGGAGCAAATGGTCATATCTCCTTCTGGCGGACGAGGTCAGGAGACGAGCCGACAGCGCGCATGAGCATGGCTTGCCCGAACTCTTCAAGAGGATGTGCTTCAATGCCCTCATATCGAACGTCGACGATCACCCGCGAAACCACGCGCTGATCGCAAAGGATCACGGATGGCGGCTGTCGCCCGCGTACGATCTCACGCCCACCCTCTTGATCGCCACCGAGCGACGGGACCTTGCCATGGCGTGCGGCCAGCATGGCCGTTATGCCAATCGCGCCAACCTGTTGTCGGCGTCCGACAGATTCAGGCTTGCTCGCCCGCAAGCGGAAGCCATCGTCGATGAAATGACCGAGACAGTTTCGAAACGATGGTACGCGATCGCGCGATCCGTCGGCGTCGAAGAAAGAGACTGCGAAACAATCAAGAGCGCCTTCGTTTATGAAGGTTTCCGCTTTGAGCCCTACCCGGAACCGGAAGACCGGTTACGGGCGTTACGGGGACGCCATATCAATTACAGTTTTTGAGGGCTCAAAAAAACGGGACTGCGATCGAAAGGCGGTGTCCTGAGACTCCTTATAGCGCCGCTACCGGACGGCTTTGCGTGAACCAGTTCGTTCAGCCACGCTGCGGCGGCTTCGCGGCTCGTCCGGGGCGTCCACGCCTTGTTCAGTGAAGATTCCGCCGAGGTCTTGACGGTTGTGCAGCACGCGGACAACGATCACGGTATCGTCCTCGGTCAGGTGACAGATTCGAACATCCTCAAAACCGGCAGTCCTGTGGCTGCGCAAACCGGAGAGCGCCGGGTTTTCGAATCTCCTCGAAGCGCCTGCGTTCGGATTGCGCGCCAGCTTGTTGACGGCTTCATTGACCGCGTCGAGGAACCGATTGGCGAGCCGATCCGATTCGACGTCGAGAAGATACCGGTACTGCTCGAGGATATCCTGACGCGCCGAGCGCTGAATGAACGGCGTCAAGCGCTCCTCTGTAAGGTCGCATGCTCCGCCGCCAGGCGCGCCGCGTCTCTTCTCAGCTCCGCCCAAAATTCTTAATCAAGCGGTATCGGTTCGCCGCTTGCGAGCCCTTGGAGCAGCAGCGCCTCCAAGCGGGCGCGCCGTCCTTCGCCTGCGCGTCGCGCAGCAGGCCGCGGAAATACTCGCTGATGTTGCCGTAGCCCTTTTCCGCCAGCTGCTCGTCGACGAACTTCTTCAGTGATTCCGGCAGCGAGATCGTGACGGTGGCCATCGCGCGCTTCCTTGGGGAGAGTTGCTAACTGTTCATTATAGATCATAGCCGCGCAGGCGAAACCGGCCTCTCAGCTTCGATTGGGATAATGATAGGCCTTGGAATGCTCCGGGCGCTCCGTCCTCGCGCCGATTCCGGCGGCCGTCTAAGCGCAGCGAGCGGCGCCGCCTAACGCTTCCGCGGCGCGTCGGCGCAGCTTCTTGCGCCGATTATCTTGCGCCGCGGCGAGGGCGTTTTGCGCCGAGGGGCCGAGCCGCTTCAAGGCTTGCGACGCGCGAAACCTTGTGTAGGCGTCAGCTCCGCCGACTGCGGCCGCAAGCAGCGTCGGGACGGCCAGCTCGCCGATCTCGCCGAGCGCATCGGCGACCCTGGCGCGGAGAGCTGCGTCGGGGTCCTTGAGCGCGCGACGAGCGGCTTGGCGCACGGAAAGCCAGTTCGCCCTGAGCGCGTTCATCGTATTGCGCCGCAGAGACGGATTAGAATGTCTCAGCGCGGCGAGAACGACGCGCACCAGCACGCGTTCATCAAGCTTGCTCGTCGCCAAGACGTCGACGGCTTTTTGTTGGACGCCTGGCTGCGAATGGCTCAAAGCGGACGCCAGAATCGAAACGACGATGGCGGGAAGCGGCCCGAGCTGCCCAAAAACATCCCTCGACTCGTTCCGCGGGAAAAACACGGAGCTGCTTATGAGCTCGTTTAGCGCGAACAAGGTCTTTTGCTCCAGCTGCGACAGCCGCATGAGCTCTGCCGCGCCGGTTTCGGATGTATCCATGTTGAGCGTTTCGGCGACGCAATCCAAGATGGATTGAGAAGACGTTATCGACCTGAGAATTGCGCGTGTGGCGGCCGCAAGATCGACGCCGTGTTCCGAGACGTTGATGCAAGGGATGTTGCTTAGCTTGTCGATGACGTAGGATGGCGCCCTCACATCGCCCAAGCACAACGGGATAAACCAAGAGCGATCGTGCGGAGCGCGATTGAGCTCAGCAAGTGCGACCTCGACCTCAAGCTTCATGCCACGGCTGACATGCTCGATATATTCTTGTGAAAAGCAGCCGATGAAGCGAACGCCGTTCCTCAGCGCGGCGCTCAGAGCGTCGACATGTTTTGATCGAAGCCACGGCTCGTCGCCGCCGAGCCAAACAATGACGCCCGATTTTCGCAATTCCTCAGCCAGTCGAGAAACGACTGCGCCGCTGTCGGACGCGTAAGAAATAAAGACGCAGCTCACCCGACGCTCCAGCGCTAATCTCTAGGCCCTTTCTCGACGTATAGTGCATTCGATGCATTAAAAGATTGCTTGAGAAAATAGCTTAACGGTCCCTGTTCGAATGTACATAGCCGCAGGCCGAGAATTGCTAAGCAAATCGGAAGCTTCCAATGCAAACAGTATTGCCGGCGCCTGATTTAAGCGCGAAAGCCCGCCGGGATGCGCGGCGTTATGGCGTTTTGCTTGCCGGCCAAGGTCTGGCCGACGATCATCAGGCGACGGACGACCTTGGATCATCCCTCACCCGTCAGCCTCAAACCCGAGGAAGGGGAGCGCCGGCGCGAGATTTTCGGCGAAGTCGCGCAGGAACTTCGAGACGTGGGCGCGCTCGGTGATCGACAAGAGTCCCACCCTGTCGGCGCGCGTGAAGCGGATGTTCTCCGCATCGAGCTTGGCGAAGGTGCCTGACGGCAGCGCCGGAAACTCGATCTCGACGCCGCCCGACTCCAAGAGCGCCTTGCGCGTCTTGCCGCCCTTGGCCTCGCCCTTGGCGTCGATGAAGCCGAACCAGAACGGAAAGTCCGCCGGCGGCTTGCCGTGCTTGAGATTGATGACCGCCACATGGTCGGCGCGGTCGCCGATGAGGGAGAGCCAGCGCGCCACGGATTGCGTCGCCCCGAAATCCGGCGAGATCACGTGGAAGATCGTTAGGCGGTAGCCGTGGGCCTCGAAGGCGTCGAGAAGCCCGTCCAGCCCTTCGCCGCTGTCGACGATGCGCGTCAGATCGACGAGAAGACCGCCCGCGAGATCGTGAACGTAAAGCGCTTCGCCCGTCTCGATCGAATCGAGCAGAATGTTGCGTTCGTTGTCGGCGCGGCCGTCGTAGAAGCCGACGCCCAGGATCGGATCCTGCACGCGCTCGATCGTTCCGTCGACGCCGCGCGTGCCCAGAACGCGCACGGTGGCGCCGACGCTGCCGTCAGCGTCGTAAGCCGCGACGCGCCGGCCCGAGGCGCGCAGCGTATCAACCAGCGCGCGCGTGAAC
>Ga0187782_10001662_pt1 | contig 16308 bp, 18 predicted proteins | sample 0715_SJ02_MP15_2_FD_132454 | JGI IMG/M metagenome (GOLD analysis project Ga0187782, IMG submission 132454) | Tropical peat soil microbial communities from peatlands in Department of Meta, Colombia - 0715_SJ02_MP15_20_MG | ecosystem: Environmental > Terrestrial > Soil > Wetlands > Peat | place...
AGGCCGATGTCGACGTTCCAGTCCTCATAGGCCTTGAGCCAGGGCTCTTTGCGCATCTCGGCTTTGCGGATCATCGGCCCGGCTTCCATGGCGGTGTGGATCTCGTCGCCGGTGCGGTCGAGGAAGCCGGTATTGATGAAGAACACCCGCGATTTCACCGCGCGGATAGATTCCTTGAGGTTGACCGTGGTACGCCGCTCCTCGTCCATCAGGCCGAGCTTGATGGTGTTGCGCGCAAGCAAGAGCATGTCTTCGACGGCAGCGAACAAATCGTCGGCGAACTTGACCTCCTCGGGCCCGTGCATCTTCGGCTTGACGATGTAGATCGAGCCGGCGCGGCTGTTGCGCGGCGCGCCTTCGCCGTTGCGATCATGGAGTGCAATCAGGCCGGTGATCGCGGCGTCGAGAATGCCCTCGGGCGCGGCAAGCCCGTCGCGGTCGAGAACGCCGGTGTCGGTCATCAGATGACCGACATTGCGGATCAGCATCAGGCTGCGGCCGGGGAGCATCAGCGTGCCGCCGTCCGGTCGCGTGTAGCTTCGGTCCTCGGCAAGCCGACGGGTGATCGGTTTGCCGTCCTTGGCGAAAGTCTCGACCAAGGTTCCCTTGCAGAGCCCCAGCCAGTTGCGATAGGCCGCGACCTTGTCGAACGGATCGACGGCGGCGATCGAATCTTCCAGATCCATGATGGTGGTGAGCGCCGCTTCGATCACGACATCGGCGACGCCGGCTAAGTCGTCGCGGCCGACCGGATGCGCGCGATCGATCACGATCTCGATGTGCAGGCCGTTGTTGACGAGGAGAACGGCCGCGGGCGCGTCCGGGGTGCCGCGATAGCCGCGCAGCTTTTGCGGCTCCGCCAGTGCGACCGTCGTTCCGTCGGTGCGCATCGCGGCGAGCGACCCGTTTTTAATCGCATAGGCGCGGACACCGGCGTGCGAGCCTGACGAAAGCGGTACGGCCTCGTCGAGGAAGCTCCGCACCCAGGCGATCACGCGCTTGCCGCGTTCCGGATTGTAGCTCTTGCCCGGCGCCGCGGCGCCGTCGCGCGGGATCGCGTCGGAGCCATAGAGCGCGTCATAGAGCGAGCCCCAGCGCGCGTTGGCGGCATTGAGCGCATAGCGCGCATTGCTGATCGGCACCACCAGCTGCGGCCCGGCGACGGTGGCGATCTCCTCATCGACATTGGCGGTATCGACTTTGAACGCCGGGCCCTCGGGCACGAGATAGCCGATCTCCTCGAGAAACGCTTTCTGGGCGGCTACGTCCAGCGGCTTCCCGCGCCGTCCGCGATACCAATCGTCGATCTGCGCCTGGAGCGCATCGCGCCGTTTGAGCAGCGCGCGGTTGACCGGCGCGAAGCGGTGAATGATGTGGTCAAGCCCCTGCCAGAACGCGCCCGCCTCGATCCCAGTGCCGGGAAGCGCCTCTGCGACGACGAAATCATAGAGAACCTTGGCGACGTTGAGGCCGCCAACCGACACGCGCTCAAGCTCGGACATCCGCACGCTTCCCCGGTTTCGTGTTTCCGCGATCTTGCTACAATCCGGCCGGCAAATCCAACCGGGCGCAGCAAGCGGCAAGGGCCGGCCGAGCCGCGTCGTCGCACTGCCGGATTTTGCAGAAAACAGGAAGGCCGCGATGCAACAGGGCAAGAGGGAAGTAAAAATGTATTCGGACTTCAAAAGTCCGTACGCGTTTCTGGCCTTCGATCCGGCGTTTGCGCTGGAAGACAAATACCGCATTCGGCTCAAATGGAAGCCGTTCCAGCTGCGGCTCAAGGGAAAGGGCGAGCGCAGCCAGTATTCCGAATACAAGGTGAAATACTCCTATATGGACGCGCGGCGCTGGGCGAATATGCGCGGCGGGCTGATGATCCGCGGCCCCCTGAAGATCTTCGACACCACGCCGGCGCTGATCGGCGGGCTCTATGCCGAAGCGCACGGCAAGCTGCGCCAATACTGCAACAAGGTGTTCGAGCTGTTCTTCAAGCGCGAGCTCGCGGCCGATGAGGCCGATGCCATCGCGTCGGTGATCGCGGGCGTCGGCCTCTCCGATCGGGGCTACCGCGACTATCTCGCCGGCGAAGGCGCCGCCGCCTATGAGCGCGCGCAAGAGGACGCGGTGACCGACCAGGTGTTCGGCGTGCCGATGTTCTTCTTCGAGAACGAGCCGTTCTGGGGCTATGACCGCATGGGGCTCCTCGAACAGCGGCTGACCGAGGCCGGCCTCAAGCGCAGCGAGCCGCTCAAACAGGCGGGGTAGCGGCGGTTATCGCGCGGCGGCCGGAAAGTGGAGAAATGCAAACCAAGCGCAGAGCCCAGACATGACCCCACGCAATCCGCAGAGCATTTTCACTTGGCCGAGCCTCATCGGCATTGCGGTGCCGCCGCAGGGCCCCAACGATGATGACGATGAAGACGAAGACGAGGACGACGACGAAGCGGATGAAGACCCCGCGGCCATCAGAGAACCGGACGAAGACGAATAGGTCAGCGCCGCGCCGGACAGCTTTGCGTTTCGATTGCCGAAGAACTTAAGGGCCGGATGGAAGGGTTGCCACCATGACATCGCTCTATGCGAACCTCGACAAGGCAAAGCCTTATATGCTGAGCGTTCTGCGCATCGTGGTCGCCCTGTTGTTTCTCCAACACGGCCTGGAGAAATATTTCGGCTTTCCTCAGGCCGGCCCGCCGATGACGCCGCTCCTGTACGTCCAAGGAGCGCTCGAAATCGTCGGCAGCGTTCTCCTCCTCGTCGGCGCCTTTACGCGCGTCGTCGCCTTCGTTCTCTCCGGCGACATGGCGGTGGCGTATTTCATGGTGCATTTCCCGCACTCTTTCTTTCCTACGGTGAATGGCGGTGACGGGGCAGTGCTCTTCTGCTTCGTGTTTCTCTACCTCTTTTTTGCCGGCGGCGGTCCGTGGAGCGTCGATCGCCTTGTGCTGAAGCAGGAGTAGTCCGGCTCGTCCGAGAGAGCGAGCGCCCGCAAAGCCGATCGCGAAATCTTCCGATGTCCAATCTGCCGATGCTCAAAGGCTACCGCGTCCTCGATATCGGGCAGTTCGTCGCCGGGCCGACCTGCGCGCGGATGCTCGCGGAAATGGGCGCCGAGGTGATCAAGCTCGAGCTGGCGCCGTTCGGCGACCGCGGGCGCTTCTCCGGCGACAAGCCGCGCGACCCGGCGCTGCAGAACTCCTCGCAGAGCACCTACAATTTCCAGCACAATCACTCGAAGAAATCGCTCGCCGTCGACATCAAGCAGGAACGCGGGCGGGCGCTTATCCATGCGCTGGTCGCCAGCAGCGATGTCGTGGTCGAGAACTTTGCGCCCGGCGTGATGGCCCGCGCCAAGCTCGGCTACCACACGCTGTCGCGGATCAATCCGCGGCTGATCATGTGCTCGATCTCGCTCGCCGGCCAATCCGGCCCGCTCAGCAGCAAGCCCGGCTTCGACTATATCGCCGCCGCCTATGCCGGCATCACCGCGGCGATCGGCGAACGCGACCGCGGCCCGGCGCAGCTCCCGATGGCCATCAGCGATTACGCGACCGGCGTGACCGCCGCGATGGCGATCGGCTTTGCGCTCCTGCATCGCGAGCGCACTGGCGAAGGCCAGTACATCGACTGCTCGCTTCTCGACACCTATTTCAACATGCACGAGGTCAATGTTCCAAAGGCCTCGCTGCGCGGCCGGCAGTTTCAGCCGCCGCGCATGGGCTCGCTGCATCCCGACGGCGGCCCGACCGGCGTGTTCCGCGCCGGCAACGACGAATTCATCGCCGTTATGGTGCTGCCCTATCAATGGCCGCAGCTCGTCAAGGCGATGAACCGGCCGCAGCTCGCCGACGATCCCCGCTTTCGCGACGCCCGCGCCCGGCGCGACAACAACGAAGCGCTGGCGGCGATCATCGAGGAGTGGCTCGCTCAGTTCGAAAGCCGCGACGCGGCGATCGCGGCGCTCGAAGCCGAACGCGTTCCCTGCGCGCCGGTCCTGAGCCTGCACGAGGCGATTGCGCATCCGCATCTCAAGGAGCGCGGCACCGTGCGCCGCGTCGCCGACGCCGCGATCGGCGCGTTCGACATTCCCGGCCTGCCGGCGAAGTTCTCGCGCTGGGCGCCGGCGACCGCGCTCACCGCCGATCGTCTGGGCGAGCACAACGAGGACATTCTGCGCCGCGTGCTCGGGCTGAGCGACGCGGAAATCGACGAGCTTTATCGCGCCAAGACGATCGTGCGCGATCCGCTGCTCGACGACCCAGAGCCGGGCGGGCGGTCGCGCCGGACCGACGGGTAAAGCCAACTCCTATTCGTAGAATTCCGGCGCGTGGCGGCGGGCGTCGCTCGACGGCTTGTCATGGTTGATCCACAGCTGCGCATGCTTGTCCTCGAGAATCCGCGCAATCTTCTCCATCGACGCCAACGATTGATCTTTGTCGTAGTTGAAGCCCGGGACCCGCCGATTGTCCCAGTTCGACTGGAAATGCACGACGTCGCCCGACAGCACGACATAGCCGGTCTTCTCGAGGTGGACGAGGAGCGACTGGTGCCCGGGCGTATGGCCGGGCGTCGACTGGATGGTGAGGCTGCCGTCGCCGAACAGATCCTTATCGCCCTCGAGCAGCATCGTCTTGTGCTCGGGGCTGAACGGCTTCAGCGGCAGCTTGAGGCCGTATTCCCATTCCGCCTTCTGGATGATCAGGGTCGCGCCCGGGAACTGCTCGACGTTGCCGACGTGATCGGGGTGGACGTGCGAAATCGCGACGTAATTCACATCCCCGGGTTTGACGCCGAGCGCGGCGAGCGCCGCCGCGAGCGTCTGGGTGCGGTGCCAGGTCTGGCCGAGCGCCGGCACGGCCTGGCCCTCGGCAAGCGCGGCGAGGCGATCGGCGAGCCCGGTATCCCAGATGAGATAGCCGGCGCCGCGGTGATGAATAAGGTAGCAATTGTCGGAGAAATCGATCGGCGTGCCGACATTGACGCCCGGCGACCAGCGCGATTGGTCGACCGCGTGGCCCCAGCCGCAATCGATCACATAGAGCCGGTCGACGCCGCCGTCGCCGGCGCGCGCGCCCGCCGCGACGATGAGCAGCATCAAGGTCAAGAACACGCGTCGCATCGTTGCCTCGCGAACGGAACCGTGCGGTCCGCGGCCGGGCGAGCGGCGCCCGGTAACCTCCGCCTAGTCACACGGGCTTGTGCATGTAGCCGTAGCGCAAATTGCTGCGCGCCGGCCCGCCTTGCTCATAGGCTTCCTTCATCGCGGTGAACCGATCGGGCCGTCCGAGTTCGGCCTTTTTGTTGTAGCCGAAGATGCGCAGGCCGTTTTCGCCGAGGATGGCGTTCTTCACCGGACCGTCCGCCGGCCCAAGCGGCGCGAAGCCGTGTTGCTTCCGCATGTCCTCGGGGATTTCGAGCCGCCGCATGGCCTCGATCTGCCACTGCGGCGAGCCGGTCCACACCGAATCGGTCCCCCAGATGACGTGATCGGCCCCGAGCCCCTTGATTAGCGTGCCCATCATCGCGGCCGCGAGCACCGGCTGGGCGATGACCGTCCAGGCGAAGATCGCGCCGAGATCGCCATAGACGTTGGTGACCCCGTGTTGCTCCGGGATTTCGGCGAGGTCGCTGAGCCAGGACAGGCGTCCGCGCTGTTGCCATTCGTCCAGGCCGTTGGCCGGCGGGCCGCCGAGATGGCGATAGCCCGAATGATAGATGACGAAGTTGAGCTGCAGCCAATCCTTGGCCGCCTTGCCGACATCGCCGACCGCCGCGTGGGCGGTAAGGTTGGGATGTGCCTCCTCGGCGAAGGCCGGAAACAGACCTTTGTGGATGCAAACGTTCTTGATGCCCGCTTTGGCCGCCCTCTCGTAGAACGGATACATCAGTTTTTCGTCGTCGAGCTTGTAGGCGTAATGACCGCCGTGGGAGATCATCACGTCGCCGATCGTGTAGCCCTTCCAGCCGTCAGGCTTGTGCACTTCGATCGCCCGATCGATGCCTTCGAGCCAGCCGGGTTGGCCCGGCGTGATCGTGTAGTGCGCCAGCATGCGCTTGGTGCCGGCTTGCGCGTTGACCTTGTCGCGCGCCTTGAATACCGCCTCCTGCGGCAGCAGCCAGTCTTCGGGCGCGTCAGACGGCGCGTTGGTGAGCAGCGCCACCTTGGTGTCGCTGTCGAGGTAAATTTCCTTGAAGTAATTGTCGAACCGTAGATCCTCGATCGTGGCCTCTTTGCCGGCAATATCTTTGTTCCAGCCGAGCTTGGTCGTCAGCACCCGTTGCCACATCACGCCGCCGGCGCGCTTGGGATCGGCCAGCGCCGGGATCGCGTCGTCGCGGACGAAATGGGTATGGGCATCGAAGACTATTTGCGTCTTGAGTGCATCGGCGCGCTCGGCCGCGAGCTCAGGCGTCGCCGCTTCGGCTTTGCTGACCGAGAAGATTTCCCCGTAGACCTCGTTCATCACCAGATAGGACGCCGCCATGCCGGCCGCGGTCTGGAAGAAGCGTCGCCGGCTGACGCCCTGCCGGTCGGCCAGCGAAGCGCCGAGCGCCTGCAATCGCGCTTCGACCTCACGCTGCGCCGCGGTTTGCGGCGCCGGCAGATACTCGTCGCTCGACACGATCTGCGTCGGAATCGGCGACGCAAACGGCGCCTCCTCCGCCGGCAGCAAATCCTTCAGCTCGTCGGCGCCGATCGCTCGCATCTCGTCCTCCGTTTTCCGCGTTGCTTCGGCCGGCCATACGCTCGCCCGCTCTCAGCGGTCGGGCTCGGCGGCACTCTTGAGTTCGATCCTGCGCAAGCCGGGAATTCGCACCGTTTCGGGCGAGAACCGGCCGCCGACCGCCACCCCGCCCGGGAGCGGCGTATAGAGTTCGATGCCGATCGTCTGCATCGGCACCGGCAGCGCGCTCGACGGCGGCTTCTCACCGGGCCGCAATGTCACGAGCGCCAGAATTGGCCCGCTGCCCTCGGGCATATCCGGCAGCGGTTCGCGGTTGAAATTCTGTTTCGGGAATACGCTCTTCATGGCCCGCTGATGGAAGTCCGACTTGTACCAGGTGACGATCGCCTTCTTGTCCTCGAACCAGGCGAAGATGACGAGCGTGCCGCTCGTGGTGCGGCCGGTTTCGATGCCGAGACAGCCGGGCGACGCCTTCGCCGCCTTGATCAGAAGCTCGCCGAAGCCAGGCTGGCCGGGAGCTGGCTGCTCCGCGGCGGACTCCGGCAGCGCGGCAACGAGGCTCGCGGCCGCGAGCGCCGCGGCGATCAAATGGTAATGCTGCTTGCCCGTTTCCATGAATGCCCCGCTCGATCGGCCAAGACGCGCATGACGGCTCCCAGGCTCAGTACGCGATGGTCACAGTGACGTTTTGTTCTGCTCGCTCAGCTCGAATGAGGCTTTGCTCCATTGCGGCGGCGACAGGACTTCGCGGGCGTTGTTGGAGACGCCGTAGCCCTCGGTCGGCAGTCCGGTCTCGTCGGCGTCCAATTTTCCGTTGTTGTTCTCGTCGTGATAGGAGGTCACCGCGTATCGCCCGGGCGGCAAATTATGCACCGTGAAGCTGACCGGTCCCGTCGCCGCCCTGATCCGGAATGCGGCGAACGCCGCCGCCGGCTTCGGAAAGCCGTTCTCGCCGTTGAAAATGCCGGCCGCGATCGCGCCGTTGGCGTTGCGCGCGCCGTTTATGGTGACGGTCAGGTCCGCCGCCGCCGCGGCGCTTACTAGCGCCAGCTGCAGCGAAGCCGCGACCGCGAGTTTTCGTAGCATGCCTCCCTCCCCGTTTGTTCTTTCCACGCTTCGGGCCTCCATGGTACTTTTCAGTACCGCGGTCATCATGCTATGGTACTTTTTGGTACCGCGGCAAGCGATTTGTGCGCTGGCACGAAAAAGTGATATCAGCGGGTCGCACCGCAACGGAGCAGGCTTTGACGCAGCGCAGAAAGGCCGTCACCGCGCGCCGCCGGCGGCAAGGCCCGGCAAGGCCGACCCGGGAGCGCGTGCTCGCCGCCGCGTTCACGACCTTTCGCGACCGCGGCTTTTCCAGGGCGAGCACGCTCGAGATCGCGACGCGGGCTAAGGTGTCGAAGCGCGAGCTCTACACGCTGTTCGAGGACAAGCAGGCGATGCTGGTGGCCTGCATCGTCGCCCGCGCCGAGCGCATGCGCGCGCCGTTGCGGTTGCCGACGCCGGAGAACCGAGACGAGCTCAAGGCGATATTGACCGCGATCGGCACCGCGCTCATTTCCGGCACCTGCGATCCCGACGTGCTCGCGGTCTATCGGCTCGCCATCGCCGAATCGGAGACCGCTCCGACGATCGCGCGCACCCTCGACACCGCCGGCCGGCAGACCAACCGCGGCGCCGTCGTCAAGATGTTCGTGGAAGCGCAGGCGCGCGGCATTGTTAACGCCGGCAACGCCGCGGCGATGGCGGAGGTGTTCTTCGGCGCGCTCTGGAACGATCTCCTGGTTCGCCTGCTGCTGCGCGTCGCCGACGCGCCGACCGCGAAGGACGCCGAACGCCGGGCGCAGGCCGCGGCCGAGCTGTTTCTCGGCGTCCACGCCTCAGCCGGCGGCAAAATCGAGACGTAAGTCCGGTTAACGATGTAACGCCGGCCGGCCTCGCCGCGAAATAGGTCTGAACGGCTCCGAGGGATCGGCGTGGCACAAGCGAATGTGATACCCGCGTCAGCGCGCCAGGCGTTGCACCTGTTTCCGTTGTTGTGCTCGATATCGTCCGCACCGGCGACGGCAGCGCCGGGAACGATAGCGCGGTGCGCGCACAACATGACGAGAGCCAAGCCGACCCGAACCGAGGCCGACGCGCGCCGATCGGCATTGATGGCCGCCGCGCAGGCGGGAGACCGCGTCGCCTACGAGACGCTGCTGCGCGATTGCGTGCCGTTCATCATCGGCCTTGCCCGCCGCCGCGGCGTGCCGCCCGCGGGCGTCGACGACGTGGTGCAGGAGGCGCTGCTGACGCTGCATCGGGCGCGCGCGACCTACGACCCGCAGCGGTCGTTCGACGCCTGGCTGCGGGTCATCGTCGAGCGGCGCGCGATCGACGGCTTGCGCCGGATGCGCCGGCATGGCCGCCGTGAAGTGCATGCGCCGCTCGCCTACGCCAGCCATGCCGACGAGGCCGTCGACCTTTCCGCCGGGCTCGATCGCGAGAACGATGCGCGCCGGATCGGAGCGGCGCTGGCGCAATTGCCGCGCCGGCAGCGCGAGGCCGTGCAGCATCTGATGCTCGAGGAAAAATCGCTCGGCGATGCCGCGGTGTTGACCGGCCGCAGCAAAGGATCGCTCAAGGTGAACCTGCACCGGGCGCTGAGCGCGCTGCGCCTCAAGATCGACCGCGGAGATTGACATGGACGACTCGCACGAGCGCCTGATCGGCGCCCTCACTGCGGATCTCGTGCCGGTGCGGCGCCTGCCGCCGCCGGCGCTGCGCGCGCTTTTCTGGCTCGTGCTGGTAGCGGCGATCGCGGCGGTGCTCGCCATGTTCAGCGACGTCGCCGCGATGTGGCAGCGCCTGACCGCTAGTCCTGACCTGTCGCTCGCGGCGCTCGGCTCGATGGCGACGGCGGCGACCGCGGCGCTCGCGGCGTTTGCGCTCGACCTGCCGGATCGCTCGCGCGCCTGGGCGCTCTTGCCGGTGCCGGCGGCGGGGTTGTGGATTGGAGCGAGCGGCCTTGGCTGCCTGCGTGGCGATCTACTGCCCGGCGCCCATGTCGCCACGATCGGTGAGACGCGCGACTGCCTGCTGTTCATTGTCGTGCTGTCGCTGCCGCTGTCGGCGGCGCTTTTCGTCATGCTGCGGCGCGGCTACTCGCTGGCGCCGCCATTGACCGCGGCGATGGCCGGCCTCGCCGCGGCGGCCGCGGCGGCGACGCTGTTGAATTTCTTCCATCCGTTCGACGCCGCGGCGACCGACCTCGCCGTGCATGCCTTTGCGGTGGCGCTCGTCGTCGTCGCGGCGCGCGCACTCGGCGGCCGCGCCCTGCAAAATTCCCCTGCCGCGACTGTAACCGTTCCGCCCGCCGGTTCGCATTAGGAGCGATGGGATCGATACCGTCGCAACCTACGGAGAGGAAGGATGATCATCCGTTCGCGTCCGCTGCTCGCGGCCGCTGTCGCGCTTGGCTTCGCTCTTGCCGCGCCGGCGGCGTTCGCCGACGATATGGGCAAGGACAGCATGAAGAAGGACAGCATGTCCAAGGACTCGATGTCGAAGGACTCGATGAAGAAGGACAGCATGTCCAAGGACTCGATGTCGAAGGACTCGATGAAGAAGGACTCCATGTCCAAGGACTCGATGTCGAAGGATAAGTAGTCGAGATGCTGCTTCGATGCGCCGGGCCCGCATGATGCGGCCCGGCGCAATTTGTGGCGCGCCGGCGCGCTGGATTTCGATCGGCAACTCCCATAATGTCGGGGCACTGGGGAGCTGCCGGGGCCAGCCGCGATGGCTGATTACTACCCTGTCCTTGCCCGCGCGATTTCGCGACTATCGGACAACGACGCGCGGAAGCGTCAGGAGATTTACGACCGCGCGCGCACGGTCGTGCTCGAAGAGCTGCGCAAGCTCGATCCGGAAAAAATAGCGCCGGAGCAGGCCCAGCTCGAAGCCGCGATTCTGCGGCTCGAGGCGGAGTTGTCGGCCAAAGACGTCGCCGCGGCCGGAGCTGAGCCGCCGATCGCAGAGCTCGACCCTCCATCGCAGAGCAAAGCTACCTCGCGTTACTTGACCGGTTACTTGGCAAGGATTTTTCGGTCAACGCGGCCGCCGGTGCCGGCCCGAGCGCGCGGGACCAAGGCGCGCGGCCGACGGGCACAAAAGCCGCCAGACGAATTGGGCGGCATGCTCACTTCGCTGAGCACGATGCTGTTCGGCACCGCGTTCCTGGTCGCGGTGCTGGCGATCACCGGCGTCGTCTATGTCCGTGGCCTGATCTGGGTCGCCGCGGGCGTCATTACCTATCCCGGGCTGTTGGTCGTGACCGCGGCGGTATTCGGCCTGTCCCTCGCCGTCGCCGTTTCGATTTTTCGCGCCGCGCCGGCTTTGTCGGCGTTCGGATTCCTGTCGCGGCTCATCCACTCGGCGTCGCGGCGGGTATTTTAGCGCCAAACTCCGCGGTCGCCCGCTGCATCCCCGCGGCGCGCGCTCACGCGCTCAGAAAATCGAGCGTCGCGGTTTCAGCCAGCACCGCTTGCGGAATGCGGTGCCGCGCCGAGCGATCGCGCTCAACGGCGCTCTGCGTCGCCTGCAGATAGGCGCCGAGATGACGGGCACGCTCGATGATGCGCGCGCCGACCGGCAGCCGCTCGGCCTCGAAGCGGCGCAGCGCCGCCGCGACGTCGTCACCGGCCTCGAGCGCCGCGGCGAGCGCGGCGGCGTCATCCGCCGCCTTGGAAGCGCCGGCGCCGACATGCGGCCGCGCCACAAACGCGGCGTCGCCGAGGATGGCGGCACGGCCGAAGGCAAGCCGCGGGCTGGCGAGATCGTAGATCGGCTGCAGCAGCGGCTCCTCGATCAGGCGCACGATCGTGCGGAACTGCGGCGCCAGGAGCCGCTCCGCCGCGGTGCGCATCGCCGCAATGGCGTCGCGGCGAATGAGCGGCGGCGGGATCGAGATCGCATGCGTGACCCCGCTTTCGTCGGTGAGCAGAGCAGCAAGCTCGCTGCCCTCGTCCGCCGGCCGGTACCAGACAATGTTGTAGCGCCGTCCGCCGGGCCGCGTCCCGCTGTCCGGCCCGGTGATCGGATAGCCGATAAACTGCTCGCCCGGCGGCAGGCAGAAGCTCATCGCTGCGAAAAGCTCGGCATGAATCGCCGGCGGCAGCGCGTTCTCGGGGATCAGTGCGCGCCAGGCGACATAACCGGCATAGAGCGGCACGACCGTGCGCAGGCATTGCTGGCGCACCGTCGAGCGCAATCCATCGGCGCCGATGAGCATGTCGCCCGCCGCCGTGCTGCCGTCGCTGAAATGGGCAACGACGCCGCGGTCGTCCTGCTCGAAAGCCTTGAGCGCGACGCCGTGATGATAGCGCGGTGCCGGGAACGCCTGCCGCAGCATGCCGTAGACGCGCTCCCAGGCGGTGAACACCTGCGGGCATTCACGCATGGCGATGATCTCTCCCGAGGCATCGAGAACCTTGCGGGTCGCGATCGCGACGCCGAGATCGCGCACGTCGAGGCCGAGCGCCGCCAGGTGCGCGATCAGCGGGGCCTGGGCGACGATGCCGGCGCCGCGGCCGGCGAGCTCGCCGCCGACGCGCTCGAAGATTTCGGCCTGCCAGCCGCGGTGGCTGAGCATCATCGCGGCGAGAAGCCCGCTCATCGAGCCGCCGATGATCAGCGCGCGGCGTGGGGCGCGGCGTTGCGCCATCGGGGCACCTTGCTATTTCGCCGATTACGAAGCTTCTATAGTGCCAATAACAACCGGAGGAACGCCATGGCCCTGACAATCCCGGGGCAGGGCTGAGTAATGATTTTTTCGTTCGATCTTCTCATCAACGCCATCGTCTCCGGCATCCTGATCGGCGGCTTCTATGCGGCGGTGACCGCGGGCGTGTCGCTGTCGTTCGGCATCCTCGACATCGTCAACATCGCCCACCCGGCCTTCATTATCCTCGGCTCCTATCTCGCTTACGTCTTGAACCTCGGCCTCGGCCTCGATCCGATCCTCGCCAGCATCGTCATGCTGCCGGCCTTCTACGCGCTCGGCGCCGGCATCTATCAGATTTACTACCTCTCGTTCGAGAAACGTGGCCAGGAATCGCTGCGCGGCCTCGCTTTCTTCTTCGGCCTCCTGTTCATCACCGAAGTGAGTTTGGTGCTCTATTTCGGCGTCGACTACCGCTACGTCGAGGCGCGCTATATCGGGCCGACTTGGCACTTCGGACCGATCGACCTGCCGCTGCGCATCCTCGTGCCGTTCCTGGTGTCGCTGCTGCTAATCGCGGCGCTTGAGCTGCTGCTGACCCGGAGCTTCATCGGCCGCGCCATCATGGCGGTGGCGCAGGATCAGCTGGCGCTCAAGCTCCTTGCGGTCGATCCGATCCGCATCAAGCGCATCGCCTTTGGCATCTCGATTGCGACCGCCTCGCTCGCCGGCGCCTTCCTGATCATCATCCAGCCGGTCGAGCCTTCGGTCGGCCGCGAATATATCGGCCGGGTATTCGCGATCTGCGTTCTCGGCGGCATGGGCAGCCTGCCCGGCACGCTGATCGCCGCAATGATGATCGGCATTTTCGAAAGCCTGACGGCGACGTTCTACGGCCCGTCCTGGGCGCCGGCGGTGTCGTTCGGCTTCCTGTTGCTCACGCTCGCGGTGCGGCCCGCCGGCCTGTTGGGGCGCTAGCGATGCGCTCCGACGTTTTCCTTCTCGTCTGCCTCGGCATCGGCGGCGCCGTGTTCGCGGCCGCGGTCGCCTTCGGCAATGATTATCTGTTCTTCGCCGGCTATGTCGTCGCCCAATATGTCGTGCTGGCGACGGCGTGGAACATCCTCGGCGGCTATTGCGGCTACGTGAACTTCGGCTCTGCGGCCTTCTTCGCGCTCGGCGCTTATACGACCGTCGCCTTCTACAGCTTCTATCCGCCGCTGCCGGTCCCGGCGCTCATCGTCGTTGGCGGCTTGGTTTCAGGCGTCGTCGGCCTCGGCATGGGCTATCTGACGCTGCGGCTGCGCGGCGCGTTCTTCGCCATCGCCACGCTCGCCCTCGCCGTGGTGCTGCAGACGCTCGTCGTCAACTGGGACTATGTCGGCGGCTCGCGCGGCGCTTATATCATGCGCCCGGAGACGGTGGCGCCGCTCGGCAATTACGTCCGCTATCTGTTCCTGGCGATGTTGCTCCTCGCGGTCGTCGCCATTACGGCGGCGCGGCTGATCGAGCGCTCGCGGCTCGGCTACGGCTTTGCCACCATTCGCGACGACGAGCTGGCGGCGGAAGCCTCCGGAGTGCCGACGCTGCGGCTCAAGCTCGTCGCGACCGCAATCTCCGGCGCGCTCATGGGCATGGCCGGCGCGCCGTTCCCCTATTACATCGGCTACCTGCAGCCCTCCTCGACCTTCGGGCTCGATTACGCCGTCAACGCGATCGCGATGCCGCTGATCGGCGGCACCACCACCTGGATCGGGCCGCTCGTCGGCGCCGTCCTTCTCGGCTCGCTGCAGCAGATCGCAACGGTGACGATCTCGTCGGCGGTCAATCTCCTGATCGTCGGCTTCCTCCTCGTCGGCTTCGTCATTGTCGCGCCGAACGGCATTGTCGGGCTCTTCCGTCAGCACGTCCGACACGAGCCGGCCGGCATTGTCGGCCGGCGCCGCCTCGGCGCCGATGCGGCCGGATCCGCGCCATGAGCGAGCTCCTGGCGATCGACAATCTCGGCAAGCGCTTCGGCGGCTTCATCGCGCTCGACGGCATCTCGCTGGCAGTCGGTACCGGCGAGCGCGTCGGGCTGATCGGGCCGAACGGCTCCGGCAAGTCGACGCTCGTCAACTGCATCTGCGGCACCGTGCGCCACGAGGCCGGCGCGGTATATTTTGACGGCCATCCGCTCGGCAGCGCGGCCGCGCATGTGCGCACCCGGCTCGGCCTCGCCCGCACCTTTCAGCTGCCGCGGCCGTTCGTAAGCCTCACGCTCCTCGACAATCTGCGCATCCCCCTCCTCTACACCGTGGCCGCGCGCGGCCAGGGCTACGCCGCCTCCGAAATCGAGGCGCGCTGCCTCGCCCTTCTCCGCGAGGTCGGCCTCGAGGCCAAGGCCCGGCATCGGCCGCGCGATCTCACCCAGGTCGAGATGCGCAAGCTCGAGCTCGCCCGCGCCATGGCGGCCGAACCAAAGCTCCTGATCGCCGACGAATCGATGGCCGGCCTCACCCATTCGGAGGTCGAGGACATTCTGATGCTGCTGCGGCACCTCAACGCCGAAGGCATCGCCATCATCCTGATCGAGCACATCATGCGCGCGGTGATGAGCTTCTCGCAGCGGCTCGTCGTCCTCGTCTCCGGCCGCAAGATCGCCGATGGCGCGCCCGAGGAGGTGATGCGCGATCCGGAAGTGGAGAAAGCCTATCTTGGCCAGTAGCCTCACCGTAACCGGAATCCACGCCGCCTATGGCGGGGTGCGCGTGATCGATGACGTCTCGCTCACGGTCAAGGCCGGCGAGACCGTCGCCCTCCTCGGCACCAACGGCAACGGCAAGTCGACGCTGATGAAGTGCATCATGGGCATCGTGCGGCCGGCTGCCGGATCGATCACCGCCGAGATCGACGGCGTGCGCCACGACCTCGTCGGCCGCTCGACCGAGGCGATCGTCGATCTCGGCATTGCGCTGGTGCCGGAAGGCCGCCGCTTGTTTCCGAAGCTCACCGTCGCCGAGAACCTCCTGCTTGGCGCCTTCCGCCGCACCGCGCGGGTCGAGCTCACGCGTAATCTCGAAATTTGCTTCGCCACCTTCCCGCAGCTCGCCGAGCGCCGCACCCAGCTTGCCGGCAGCCTGTCGGGCGGCGAACAGCAGATGCTGGCGCTCGGCCGCGCGCTGATGCTGGCGCCGAAAATCCTGCTCGTCGACGAGCCCTCGGTCGGCCTCGCGCCGATCCTGGTCGCGCGCACCATTGAGGCGATCGCCGAGCTCAAGGCGCGCTACCAGCTCACCGTGCTGATGGCGGAGCAGAATTTCACCCAAGCTGTCCGCATCGCCGACCGCGGCTATGTGATCGTGCACGGCAAGATCGCCTTCGAGGGCCAATCCGCCCTGGCGCTCAACAACAACGACCTGATCAAGCGGTTTTATCTGGGATTGTGAGCCGGTTTCCCGTTGAGGAGCGGCGGGGAGTGCCAAACCGCGGCCCCGGAGCGACGGCAAATAGCTACATTCTTACGCAATCCATCAAATTAACCGCAGTCATTCGACCCTATACTTACGCGACACTGCACAAAATCGCCGCGGTTCGCGGAAATGTCGATGGATTGGCTCAAAGGGCTCCTGCTGATCGCTTTCATCTTCGTGCCGCTGGAAAGGCTGCTGGCGCGGCGTCCGGAGCAGCGCGTCTTTCGCCGCGGCTGGATGAACGACGTGATCTATCTCGTTTTGAACGGGCAGGCGACCTCTTTTTGCCTCGGCGCGCTCATCATCGGCGTAACCATGACGGCGGGGTGGCTGGTGCCGGCGTCGGTGCGGGCTGCCGCCCAGGGGCAGCCTTATTGGCTTCAGATCCTCGAGGTCATCGTGCTTGCCGACAGCGGCGTCTATTTCGCCCACCGCGCCTTTCACGCGGTCCCCTGGCTGTGGA
>Ga0187782_10001663_pt1 | contig 16297 bp, 14 predicted proteins | sample 0715_SJ02_MP15_2_FD_132454 | JGI IMG/M metagenome (GOLD analysis project Ga0187782, IMG submission 132454) | Tropical peat soil microbial communities from peatlands in Department of Meta, Colombia - 0715_SJ02_MP15_20_MG | ecosystem: Environmental > Terrestrial > Soil > Wetlands > Peat | place...
CTTTCAGAGTGCCTTTTTCGTCGGTCTTTTGCAAACTGCGGCAGAAACTCGTCGTCGGGTAGTGTCCTAATTTTGCCTGTGCCGCCGAAGTAGCGCCTGCATCCTTACCGGCTGTCCCGAGGGCGTCCTCGCCCTCGGCTCTGGGGCATGATGATGCCCGCCGGACCGCCGCATTACTGGCCGTGTTTCGCCGGATGGTCGTCGAAGGCCGCCCAGCAGGCCCGCTAGTGAGCTATGCCGAGATTGCAGCGCTCACTATTGAGTATGGGGGCGTGCTGCATACAGCGGACCGCGACTTCGCCCGCTTTCCAGGACTGCGGTGGAAGAACCCGCTTGGATAACAAAACGTCAGGGCAGGATCTTTTCAGCCTCGATCAAGGACTGAATAGCTGATCCCGTAATGTGCAGAGCGTATGCGGCATGTGCGGCGGAGCCGTCACAACCTGAGGTCCCTGCCCATGTCCGCCTAAGTTATTTCGAACCGTGGGCACGCCACTCGGCTTCGGTCAACCGATTTAGCCAAGAATTCAAATCTCCAGTATCACCGGCATAATCAGCGGACGCCGCTGCGTTTGCCGCGAGATGTAGCGCTTCAGGTCGGTGCGAATTTTCTCCTTGATCACGCCATAGTCGGCTTTCTCTTCGGCGCTGGAGGCGTCGAGGGTTTCCATGACAATCTCCCGGGCGCGCTCGATCACGCCGTTTTCGCCGGGCGCGAACCCGCGGGTCACTATCTCGGGCGAAGTTTCGACCAGTCCGGTGAGCTTGTTGATGGCGATAACGGGCATCACGAATCCGTCTTCGCTGAGGTGGCGGCGGTCTTTGATGACGATGTCTTCGACCACGTCGGTGCGCGAGCCGGAATCGATGCAGACGCGGCCCACGCTAATGCGACCGGCCTTGCGCGCGCCCAGTTCGTCGATTTCGAGAATGTCTCCACTCTCAATCAGCAGCACATTGCCGACCGAGCCGTGCATCGAAGCGGCCAGCTCCGCATGCAACTTGAGCTGCCGGTATTCGCCGTGGATCGGCACAAAATACTTGGGCCGCACCAGGTTGATGATCAGCTTCAATTCCTCCTGGCTGGCGTGTCCGCTGACGTGGACCGGCGGGTAAGAACCGTCTTCATAGATGACGAACGCTTCGCGGCGGAACAGGTGGTCCACCATGCGAAAAATGGCTTTTTCGTTGCCGGGGATGATACGCGACGACAGGACGACCGTATCGCCCTTCTCGATTCTGGCATGCTTGTGGTTATCCACGGCCGCTCGCGACAGCGCCGACATAGGTTCGCCCTGCGTACCGCTGATGAGCACGCAGACTTTCTCCGGAGGGAAGTTCTTCATTTCCCCGGGATGGATCAGCATGCCCTCGGGGATCTGGATATAACCAAGGTCTTCTGCGATCTCGGAGGAGCTGTTCATGGAGCGGCCGATGAAGCAAATCTTGCGGCCATGGTCGCGCGCCATGTCCACCGTCAGCTTGATGCGGTGAATGGAGGACGCGAAGCAGGAGACGAACAGACGCCGCTGGGTGCGGGCAAACACCTCGTCAAACTTGCGGCGTACCGCGCGCTCGCTCGGAGTATAACCCTTGCGCTCGACGTTGGTCGAATCCTGCAAGAGCGCCAGCACGCCCTCTTTGCCGTACTCGGCGAAACCGTGCAGATCGAAGAGGCGATTGTCAGTGGGCGTAGGGTCGACCTTGAAGTCGCCGGTATGCAGCACGACTCCAATCGGCGTGTGGATGGCGAGCGCGACGCAATCGACCAGGCTGTGCGTTACCTGCAACGGATGAATGGTGAACGGCCCAATCTTGAAGCGTTCCCCAGGACGAATCTCGCGGAGATCGGAGTCGTCGAGGAGCTGGTGCTCGTCGAGCTTATCTTCGACATAGGCCAGCGTAAACTCGGTGCCCCAGACGGGAACGTTCAGTTCGCTCAAAATCCAGGGTAAGGCTCCGATGTGATCTTCGTGGCCGTGCGTAAGGACAATGCCGCGCACCAGCTTGCGATTTTCCACCAGGTAAGAAATGTCGGGCACGACAATGTCGACGCCCAGTAACTCGGCTTCGGGAAACATGAGGCCAGCGTCAACCACGATGATGTCATCGCCCCAGCGCAGGGCCATGCAGTTCATACCGAACTCGCCCAGCCCGCCTAGCGGAACAATATGCAGTTTTCCTTTTGCCATTTGACTAATCGATGCTAGCACAGCGCAAGGTTCGTGTAGCGACGGGGCTTGCCCCGTGCGCTCTGGACGAATCTCGCCCGGCCACCGAACCGCTGCACTTCACCGGGGATGGGCGAGACGCCCCTCGCTCTATTAGATCTGGAAAACGCTGCGATCGGCGTTTCTACATCGAGTCGAATGCGGAGGAAGCGGGCTGATAAACTCAGAACACATGATGGCCGAGGAGAAAAAGTCGTGGATCGGGCGCCGCGTCGAAGCTGCGATCCGCGGAGGTCTGACGCGCGCCTACGAGACGGTGAAGGTCGATCCCGGGCGTTTTCTGATGCAGTTGCGAGTGGCGCATGGGTTGCCGCTGGCAACTTTTCACGGCGTATACACGCTTCCAGTGGAACGCCTCGACGATGTGGCGGAGTCGGTGATTCGCGGCGGCATGAAGCTGGCGGCAGCCGAGGGAGCGGGGTTTGGTCTCGGCGGAATCCTGACTCTCGTGCCCGACCTCGGCATTCTTTCTGCCATTACCATGCGCACGATCCAGAAGCTCAGCCTGATTTATGGGTTCGAGTTGAACACCGACGACGAAATCGCCGAGCTATGGATCGCAGCGGCTAGCGCCGCCGGGGTCGACATCAGCCGTGAGTTGCTGGAAAAGGAAGTGGTCAACCGCTTTGTGCCGCGCGTGATCCAGCGGATCGCGGTGAAGGCCGGCGCCGAAGTAGTGGAGAAGTGGGCGGGACGCCTGATTCCGATTACCAGCTCCGCTATCGGATGCGCCCTGAACTACTACTTCGTGAAGGCGTGGGGCGAACGGGCGCGGGCGCATTTCCGCGCCAAGCACCTCGAAGGGCGGAGCAGGTTTGCAGAGGAACAAATGCAGCTTCCGGGCGCGTCCACGGCGACCTTGCCGTCGTGATCGGGTTCCAGAACATTTCGCGATTTACCGTACGGGAGTCACAGGAACGGGTAGGGCGCGGCTTCAAAGGCTGCGGAAAAACTCGTTTCACACAATTTACCTGGGCGCCTCCTACCTCAGCCATTCCTCCAACTCAATCCCCCGCTCCGTCTTCTCGTCGCGATACTTCACAATCACCGGAGTGTAGAGCGAAAGGTTCCAGTCGTCGGACTTGCCTTTGCCCTTCTTCACCGCGCGCGAGCCGGGAACGACCACCGCGTTTTCTGGCACTTCCAGTGGCCGCTCCGCTGACGCCCGGTAGATTTCGCCGCGCACCAGATCGTAGAGCGGCGTGGACCGCGTCAGAATCGTCCCCGCTCCCAAAACCGCGCGGGTGCGCACCAGCGTGCCTTCGTACACTCCGCAGTTGCCGCCGACCAGCACATCATCTTCAATAATCACCGGAGCGGCGTTAACCGGCTCCAATACGCCTCCGATCTGTGCGGCGGCGCTCAGGTGCACACGCTTGCCGACCTGCGCGCAAGAGCCAACCAGCGCATGCGAGTCGATCATCGAGCCCTCATCCACATAAGCGCCGACGTTGATGAACATAGGAGGCATGCAGACGACGGACGGCGCTACGTAGGCCCCTTCGCGGATAGAAGAACCACCGGGCACGAGGCGAACACGATCAGCGACGGTGAGACGACGGGCGGGGAAAGTGTCCTTGTCAACAAAAGAAAGTACGTCTCCGTCCGACATCTTTAGCAACTCGCCCAGCCGGAAGCCCAGCAGGATGCCTTGCTTCACCCAGGCGTTGACTACCCAGCGTCCGTCGACTTTCTCCGCGGCGCGAGCCTCGCCCCGCGTCAGAGCTGCGCGGAAGGCGAAGAAAGTGGGACGGGCTTCGTCCGGATTGTCAATCGTTTCGTGCGTCGCTAAACGTTCGATGGCCGACTTCAAAGTGCGTATCGAGTCTGGCATAAGATGGCTAGGAGCCTGTGGGCACGAAGTCCCAAATTCAACGTATGAAGTAGCGTAGAGAAAGAAAAGGCTAGGAGCTAAAAGCCAAAAGCCAAAAGCTAAAAGCCGAGAACTGCCCCTAAGCCACGCACTTGCATTCGCTGCGGATCAGCACTCCGGGCATCTGATGAGTTGCCTCGCGCGCCTCGGTGAGAGTGCCGTAGGGTCCGTGCCAGCGCGAATGATTGGGATCGTGCCCGGCGGGACGACCTTTGCCGAAGCTGCATTGGCTGCAGGATCCGCGGTGCAGCATCGCTTTGTGCGGGCCCGCTGCCCAATTTTCATAAATATAGAATTCGGTGGCAGCCGCCGGCGGGGCCGCGGGCCGGGCAATCAATCCGGCGTCAGTCGCGATCTTCTGCAGCTTCGATCGCGTGTCGCGGCGCATGGGAAGCAGGGGCAGGCGATAGACCTCTTCGATCTTACCCATCATCGCGAGCACGGCCTTCACCGGCAACGGACTCGATTCGATGAAGTTGGCTTGCATGAGCGGAAGATACTTGCGGTGGATGGTGCGCGCCGTATGCCAGTCGTTCCCGAGCGCGGCGCGCGTCATCTGCGCCATTTCGCGGGGAATTTCGTTGGAGGCAACCGAGATCACGCCCACGCCGCCGAGCGCGATCACCGGCAGAGTGACGGCGTCGTCACCGGAAAGGACAAGGAAACTCTCCGGCACCGAGTTCAGCACCTCCGCAATCTGCGTCATGTTTCCGCTGGCTTCCTTCACCCCCGCAATATTCGCGACCTCGGTCAGCCTCGCCAGGGTCGCGGGTTCGAGATTGGCAGAAGTGCGTCCCGGCACGTTATAGACGATGACGGGCTTGTCCACCGCTTCAGCAATCGCGCGGAAGTGCCGGTATTGGCCCTCCTGCGTCGGCTTATTGTAGTACGGCGAAGCGGTGAGAATGGCGTTGACGCCCGGCCGCGCCGCCACTTCTTTCGCCTTGGCCACAGCCTCTTGCGTCGAGTTGGAGGTAGCGCCGGCGACGATCGGCACGCGTCCGGCAACCACTTCGATGGTCACATCGATCACGCGCAGCCACTCATCGTGGGTGAGCGTGGGAGTTTCTCCCGTGGTGCCGCAGGGAATCAGAAAGTCGATGCCCGATTCCACCTGCCAGGCAACCAGATTACGCAGTGCGTTTTCGTCGACAGCACCGTCCTGAGAGAACGGTGTGACCAGAGCGGTACCACAGCCTCGCAGTTGCATGCCCCAAGGATAACTCTTCTCGCCAGCGCGTGCATGAGCAGGTATTGCTGGTGTAGGGACGGGGTTTTGCCCCGTCCAAGCCGCGCGGTGCTCGGCAGCCGCCTGCAGCTATAGCGACTCCGGAGCCTCGCGCTAAAGCTCGCGCCAGACGTTGCGAAACTCGTAGAACCCCGTTTTCCCCGCCAACCACTCGGCGGCGCGCACAGCGCCCTCGGCGAATCCGCGGCGCGACTTGGCGTCGTGGCACAAATAGATGCGATCGCCGGCAGAGTTGAAGATCACCTCATGCATGCCGACCGCGTCCCCCTCGCGAAAGGAGACGATCTCAAGTTCCTGACCTCCGGCCTCGCGCACAATTCTCTGGAGCGTAATCGCAGTTCCGGAAGGAGCGTCCTTTTTTTGCGCATGATGGCGCTCAAAAATCTGCCCGGAGTAGTCGTATTTCACGGCGGCCGCTGCGGTGGCGACAATCTCGAAGAACAAATTGACACCAATGGAAAAATTTGACCCATAGAGAAAGCCCGTCTTTGCGGAGACCACCATTTCGCGCAAGCGCGGCACTTGCTCGTACCAGCCGGTGGTTCCGACCACCAGGTTCTTTCCGGCGCGGATGCAGGCTTCGGCGTTGCCAATCACCGCGGCGGGCGTGGTGAAGTCGATGGCTACGTCGAAAGGAACCAGGAAAGCCGGAGTCAGGGCGCAGGCCTCGGCGTTTTCGTCTATATCCAAAGCGCGGACATTGTGACCGTGCAACTGGGCAACCTCGGCGACCAGCGAACCTGTTTTGCCACGGCCGAGAATTAAGAGATTCATGGGATTTCTATTTCAGCACCGAGCACGTCGAGAGGGGCGAAGATTTTTTAATCTCTACCTCTCGAGTAGGGTTTCTTCGTCGCCTGTTCTTGATGTTGGCAATCTAGTACATCGGGGGTGCTCCCCCCTGGCCTTGCCCAACAACCCTCCCCCCTCCCCCCTGTCTATTGGAATCAAGACTTTACGGAGAATTTTCCGCCAAAGTCTTGAGCCGCAGTGTGTTAGACGTAAAGTCTTGAGCCAGTGGCAGTTATCTGGCTTCTTTCTGGCCTCCTTCTGTTCTGGGAGCGATCCGAGCCTGAATTCAGCAAATCGAGGGGTGTTTTGTGCCAAGTTTCCCCTTCAAGCCATCCGGAGTCCAGCGAATGGCCACAAAGTATTCCGGACAAAGGAGTTGTACGAGTGCTTGGGCACCACCAGCGCCGGCATGACTGTCAAAGACCGTTTTCGAGTTGTTTCCCCGGCTCTACGCCTCCTGGGAGACAGCGGCCGAATTGCGTCGGCAAACTTGGCCGATACTTCTATTTTACGGTTGGGTGTCAAGAGGGATGGAGCCGTCGAATTCTGTCTCGAAAATGCTTCGGCTGTCTTAGGCGAACACCTCCGGATCCACTTCGGCAAAAAAAGCGTGGTGCAGGCGCCGGATCACCTCGGCCGCATCGTCTTCTTCAATCACAAAGGTCAGATTGATCTCGGAGGCGCCCTGCGAAATCATGCGGATCTTCACATCCTCCAGAATGCCGAAGACCTTGGCGGCAATTCCCGGCGTGTCACGCAAATTCTCGCCCACCAGGCAGACGATCGCCTTCCGGCCCTCGTACTTCACGTCCGCAAGTTTCGCCAGATCGGCGGCCAGCGCCGGGACGGCTTCGTTGGTCTCGGCCGTCACCGAAACGCTGACTTCGGAGGTGGACACCACGTCCACCGCGACGTTGTGACGATCGAAGGCCTCAAAGATGGACTGCAAATATCCGTGCAGCAGCAAACGGCGGGGCGAGGCAACTTCTACCAGCGTGATCTTTTTCTTGAGCGCGATGGCCTTGAAAATATTCGCACAGCGCGGGGCGCGAGCCGTGATCTTTGTGCCTTCGCAGGTCGGGTTCAGCGAGTTCAGAACATAGACCGGAATGTTTTGCTGAATCGCGGGCAACACGGTTGCCGGATGCAAAACTTTGGCGCCAAAGTAGGCGAGTTCCGCGGCCTCATCAAAGCTTATGACCTTGATGCGGCGGGCCTCGCGAGTAAGGCGCGGGTCGGTGGTCATCATGCCGTCGACGTCGGTCCAGATTTCGATGCGTTCGGCATTGAGACCAGCGCCAAAAATCGCCGCCGAAAAATCCGACCCTCCGCGGCCGATGGTGGTGGTGATACCGGCACGATTGGAACCAATGAACCCGCCCATCACCGGAACCTTGCCGCCGTCGAGTAAGGGTTTCACCTTCTTGCGCAGGCGCTCGTTGGTTTCATCGAACTGAGGAACCGCGCGGGTATAGCTGTTGTCGGTGAGGAGACATTGGCGCGAATCAATGTGCGCACCCGGCAATCCGCGGGCAACAAAAGCGGCAGCGATGATCTTGCTCGAAAGCACTTCGCCGAAAGAGGCAACGTAATCGTAGGTGCGGGGAGTGATTTCACCGACCGCGCCAATGCCGCGCAGCAATTCGTCCAGATCTTCGAAATCGGCGCCCAGGTCGCCGTGAAATTCAGTGAACAGTGCGGTCCCGAGGAGTTCCCCAGCGGTGTCATAGTGGCGTTCGCGCAAGGCGCGCGCCATTTTGAGAGCGGTCTTGCGATCGCCCTCGCCCGCCGCCTTTCCCATGGCGAGAAGGGAATCTGTGACCTTGGCCATGGCGCTGACCACCACCACGGGACGGTCCGCCAACCGCCCCTGCACGATATGGGCCACGCGGTCGATCGCCTTGGCGTCTTGCACAGAGGTCCCGCCGAACTTCATCACGATCATGGGCGGGTCCTTAAAGCAGTGGTTGGTGGGCAGGGGCCAGTGGCCGGGCAAACCTTACTTCGCAGCTTGCGGAGAAACTCTAACCTCTCAACGAACGGGAAGGGCACGACTTTACTCGTGCCGTTAAGTCGCGGCAAACCCGCTGCTGACAAAGTTTTATCCGAGCACTGGCCACTGCCTACCGCCCACTGCCCACGGTTGTTTTTCACCCTAGATACCCCTTCGCTTTGAGAAGTTCAGCGTTGAGCAGGGCTGCGCCGGCGGCGCCACGAATCGTATTGTGCGACAGGACGGTAAACTTCCAGTCGAGAACGTTGCATTTGCGCAGTCGCCCGACAGCCGTGGTCATGCCTGCGCCGAGGTCACAATCGAAGCGCGGTTGCGGACGGTCCGAGGCAGCCATATACACGACCGGTCGTTCGGGTGCGCTCGGCAGGCGCAGCTTTTGTGCTTCGGCTTGGAAATTATTCCAGGCGGCAATGATCTCCTCCGGCGCGGTCTTTTTCTTGAATCGGACGGCGACCGATTCCGTGTGGCCATCTTCCACCGCCACGCGATTGCATTGTGCGCTCATCGCAAAGGGGGCCGGATTAACGCGCGAACCGTTCAGCGTCCCCAGCAACTTTTGTGTCTCCTCCTCCATCTTCTCTTCCTCTTTCGCGATGTAGGGAATCACGTTGCCCAGGATGTCAAGCGAAGCCACTCCGGGATATCCCGCGCCGCTGACCGCTTGCATGGTGACCGCCATCACAGTCTCGAGAGTAAACGCGCGATGCAACGGAGCAAGCGCCATCACCAGGCCAATCGCGGAGCAGTTGGGATTCGTGACGACATACCCTCCCGATTGGCTGCGCCAGGATTGTTTATCGATCAACCGAATGTGGTCGCCATTGACTTCCGGAATCACCAGGGGAACGTCTTGCTGCATGCGCAAGGCGCTCGAGTTGGAGACGACCGCACAGCCGGCGGCGGCAAATTGCGGTTCCAGTTCACGGGCAATGGCCGCATCCAGCGCGGCGAAAATGATTTTCGGCGCGCCTTCCGGTTTAGCCGGTGCAACCGTCATGTTTGCGATCCGCGCCGGGATGGCAGTCTTCAAACGCCAGCGCGCGGCTTCGCCATACGTCCGGCCTTCCGATCGGTCGGATGCCGCCAGCCACGACACTTCAAACCACGGGTGCTGTTCGAGCATCTGGATAAATCTTTGCCCAACGATGCCCGAGGCACCGAGAATTCCTACAGGAAGTTTGGTAGACATAATGAACTGTAATTTTATACTAGAGACTTTGGAAATGCCGACGCTGAACCAGCCGCGAAAGTTCAGCGGCGAAAGTGGATGCGCGTGGCCTCCCTTTCACGCGCGATGCAGGATACGACCCTCGGTGCCTGTTCGACTCTCCGGCGCTGAGGTGGGCTCTGCCTAGGGCTGGTTTCACAGTGGGAGTACTTCACGCCGACGCTCTCGGCGGGGCGCTGCGAATTGTTCATCAACACGGTGCTGCCCGAAGCAGCGGCCGAGTTTCTTCGCAAAGTGGATGTGGAAAGCGTGAAAAACGCAGCCGCAGCCACGTCGTAGAGGCTCTAGAGGCAGGGGATTCGCGGTCGAGACGCGGCTTGCCGCGTCTGCGGCCGCGGAGTGGGACGCGCGTCAGGCGGCAACCCTTTGGGCAGGAAGACCGCGAGTTTGGCGCGTTGGCTCTTCCAGAATGTCGAAGCCTTGCGAGACGACGTTAGACAGATTCGGATGGCACGACACCCCTCTGGATAACTCGCTCCTCGTGTACGCCTCATAAGCGGCACGATCCTGCCACGTGTATACGCCACCGAACGTGTTGCTGGCCGGGTCGGAGAGCCAGACCTTGGAGATCAGCCCGGGCAGGGCCGCAAATTGCGAGGCCAAGTCCTGGCAGAGCTTTTCGTATTCCGCCGGCGTCATGTTCTTCAAATTGAAATTCACAATCTGTATGTACATGGTTGCACCCCGATTGTGCCGCAGTATACCGAGGACGAGCGGAGGGGTCAACGAGGAGCGTAGCGGCGGGAGATCATGTGGTTTACTGTCGGGTCAGAATTCAAATTGGCCCACGCCCTCCCTTGCCCAACTCTTGCGGAAACGAGTACTCGTTGAGCGGCCCGAATCTGCGCTTTTCCACATAGATGCGCCAGCGGCGCCAGACGATCCGCAGACTGGCCATCACCGGGATGGAAAGATAAACCCCAAGTATTCCCGCGATTTCGCCCCCCGCAAGAATGCCGAAGAGAGCCGCCAGTGGATGCAACTCCACGCTGCGCCCCATGACTCGCGGAGAAATTACGTAGTCTTGCACCATTCGCCAGACCAGCAAAAACAACAGCAGAAAGGCCCAGTGATGATATCCCGTCAGAACGGCGACGATCATCATGGCAACGCCAGCGAGCAGCGGTCCTGCCATGGGTATGAATTCCAGCGCACCTCCGACGGTTCCGAGCATGAGCGCGTAGGGCACGCGCATCGCACCCAAAAATGAGGTGTATGCCAGCAGCGACAGCGCCGCCAGGGTCAACTGGGCGCGTATGAATTGCGCGAGCATCTGGTTCAGATCCTGGAACACATCCTGCAAAAATTCACGTTGCGTGCGCGACTGCACCAGCGCCAGCAGCACCTCATGGAAGTTCCCACCATCGCGCAGAAAGAAAATGGCAAGAATAGGCACCAGAAAAAGCACCCACACTTGCTGCGCCGCTTTGGCCGCGCGAATGCCGATGCGCTGCGCCAGGCTGGATAAGTCTCCCCGGCGACTTATCAGAAAACTCTGAATGCGTTTCTGGGTCGCCGCGCTCCAGCCGTGCTCGCTTCCGATCCGTTCGGCAATCTGCCCAATCTGGCCAGAGAGCTGGCCGGTGCCGGCCTGCTCCATCAGTCCGGGCAGTGACGCTCCCAGGCGCGTACTTTGCCGGGCAATCCTCGGGCCGACAAGAAGCCCGCACCCCCCCAGAGCAACCAGCAGCAGAAGGTAAATGATCGCGATCGCCCAGACGCGGCTGCGGACCAGTTTCTCCAGTCGCGCCACTGCGGGGTGGATGAGGTAGGCAAAGAAAATGGCGAAAAGGAACAGAATGAGCGTTCGCCGCGCCGCATAGAGGAAGCCCAGCCCCACGGCGAACAGCAAAGCCGTGACCAGCACGCGCGACGTGCGTGAATCAAGAATCGTCAAGAGTTATCCGAGTTCTCAGTTCCCGGTTCTCAGTTCTCGGAACAAATCCGAGCGGCTCTTACTGGGAACTGAGAACTTTGTTTATCGGCCCGGTCCCGCATGCGAACGACTTCTTCTCCAGTGCCCACCCCTATCGTATCGCCTAAGATCGAGAGTAATCCAATTCCGAAAGGGGGTGACCTTGAGCCCGCAGGGTTTCGCTCGCCCGCTAATCGCGCTCGACTTCGGTGTTCTCCCCTACAACCAATATCTTCATCACCTTGAATTGATCGTCGAGCCAGAGTTGCCACGTTCCCGCCTCGCTCTTTAGTTCTAGCTTGAGCAAGTCCTGCTGCTGCCCGTTCTTCAGAGTTACCTTTTCCCAGCCCAGAAACTCCGCACTCAGCGCCGCCGAAGAATGTTCGTGCGGGTTCATGGTTCCGAACTGGGCGCGTTGCCTCACCGGGCACTGCAGTTGCCCTTTGTCTTGTTTGCAGGCTGCGGCTAGATATCTCCACGCCAGCACTTCGCGGTGGATGAAAAAATAGTCGTCCAGGATGCAGGTCGACAAGGGCAGCAGGTAGGGCTGTTCCTGTTCTTTCTGCTGCGGTCCAGAGCTCCACTTCTGGGTCAGAAAATCGTCATTCGGCACCACCACCGATTCCGCTTCCTCCGGGCTCAACTCCTTCCATTCGTAACGCCGGATATCCCCATTCGCGGTAAGCTGCATCACCGAAGTTTGCACGGCAGCGGTGGGAGCATTGTCCGTCCTGAACTCGGAATTGATGACGCTACCGCCGCCGGTCTGATAGATCGAGAACGTCTCGGTTCCCACTCGATGGCCGTTCTGGAACACACCGAACGACCCGGAGTCGATGTTCTTCCCCTCGTGTTCCTTCTCCTTCTCCTTTGGCACGGGAGCGGCGCTCGCCAATGCGCCCGCCGCCATGCACCAAACCAGTGCCATCATGCAAGCCAACCGCCGATAAGACCACTTCACTGTGATTCTCCTCTTCCGAAACTGGTGCGATCAATCCCCGTCAAACCCGGCCCCGCGTCCTCGAAGCTGCTCGAAGTTGCAATGCACCTTCGATCTCCGCGCAAATAGAAGCCACCTGCTTGCCGGTGGTCTCGACCACCACGCTCGCCTGGCGATAGAAGGGGAGGCGTTCCGCGTACAGGCGGGCGAACTGCTCGAAATCTTCTCGCAGCGGCCGTTCCACTCCATCCGTCAGGCTTCGTTGCCAAAGTTCCGATGCCGGCGCTTCCAAAAAAACCGATGGCCACTGCCGCAGCAATTCGCGGTTCCGTTCCTGTGCAAAAGCCCCGCCGCCGAGCGCGATCACGCTGTCGCGTTCGAGCGATGCGCGCAGCAGATCGCGAAGCGCGCGGGTTTCGGCGAGCCGAAACCCGCGCTCCCCTCTGTTCAGAAAAATCTCGGGGATAGTTTGCTGTTCACGAGACTCGATGCGGGCATCCAGGTCCACAAAATCCCAGTCCAGTCGCCGGGCAAGTTCCTGCCCCACGCGGCTCTTGCCGGATGCCATGAATCCCACAAGAAACACCGCGCGCACTCCCATGGCACTCCCGGGCACGTAAGGGCGAGGTTCTAATGGAGAGCCGGGCGTCCCCGCCCGGCCGCCGAACTGCCGAAACTCCCGCGCCCCTCTGCTCCCATTGATTTTCTGTGATTCAGCGTTGCTTGAGGCGGATTCTACCACTGAAAGAGCGCAGCATCACTTCCGATGCGGCCCCGCCGGCAGTACCAACAAAGGAACGGCCCGCTTCCACCGTATACCGGGAATGCCTGGGTTGGAGCGGAAAATCGTGTTGCACCCGGCCCAGCACCGAGTGCGCTCTGAAACCGGCCGAGACATTCGCGGGCGCCAGGGCCTCTATATCACCAGTGTGGGTGGTGAATCGATAGTAGCCGCCGGAGCCGAAGTCACCATCGTAGAAAATCCTCCCGCTCCCCAAATTCACCTGCACCAGCGGCCCATCGACCCACGTCATATGGACGTCGCCGCTGATGGAAGCGATCTCCACGTGGCCGTTCCGAACATCGGTCAGCGTGATTGGTCCGCGCATCGTCCGCACGTGTACATGACCGTTCCCGACGTTGCGCACATTTACCACCGCATCCGCTCCTTCCAGAGTTAGATCCCCCTGCAAGCGCTCCACCGACAGCGGACCGGTCGAAGAACGGAGATTGAGAGTAGCGTCGGGCGGAATGAGCAGTTCGTAGTCGACTTGGCCCGCCTCCTGGTCCAGCCCCCCCAGCAGGTGCGACGCGATTTCAATCCGGTTGCCATTTTGCTGTTCGTCAACTTCCACATTGCCCGATTTCAGTGTGGCCGTCACCACCACCTCATCGCTGCTCCCAGGCAGTACCGAAATCGCCCCGTACTGCGTATCCACGGAAATATTGGCGTGGGCGCCGACCGTGTAACGGTACTCCTTCTTGCTCTCGGCAAAGGCCACCGCCGACAGACATGTCGCCAGCACCAGGGTTACGACCATGGTGTCTTGAATGCTCGCCAAGGGAATGCTCGCCGCATTAATGCCTGCCAGGTGAACACGCGTTTTCTGAAGACTTGTTCTCTGCAGCCTCGCCATAAAGAACGCCGCCCCTGCGGCCGGCAAACGCCGGCCCGCTCTTCCGCTATTGAATGCGATCCAACGCGATCTGGTAAAGCAGTGCTTTTTGTTGATAAGCATCCATCAGGTGCTGCCGGGCCTCTGCATCCCCCGGATTTAGCTTAAGGTAGGCCTGCACCTCCCGGATGTGGGCATTCACCGCTTTCAGTTGACTCTCATACGTAGCCCGCATCGAAGGAACGCGCGTCGAAACTATACTCAGAAACTGTTGATCTTCCGCGCTCGGCTCCGGTTCTACCGCAGGTTTTTCAGCGGACGCCACCACCTCGGTTCGCTTAGCAGACTTCCGTGCCAGTCGCTGTGGGGCTGCAGAAGGAGCCGAAGTAGGAGTCGCAGAAGGAGCCGGAGCAGACACCGAAGCCGATGTTGCCGCAGAAGTCACCGGGGTCGGCGTTGTCAATGGCGTTGCCGGAGCTTGCCGCTTCGCCATTTGCGGGGCTTGCTTATGGCTTACCACGTAAGAGCCCGCCACCAGCAGCGCAGCCGCGACTGGCACCAGCCACCATGCGCTCCACCGCCGTCGAGGAGAAGTTGACTCGGCTTCACGCGCCGGATCAAAGACCGCCGGCTCACGGATCAGCCCTTCGGCCCGCAATTCCGCCGCAATTCGCACCCACACCCGCGGCGCAGGTTCTTCGCTTGCTGCCAGTTGCCGGGCTTCGCTCGAGATCAGCTTCAAGTCCGAAATCAGATCCGAGCAAGCTAAACAGGACTTCACATGACTTTCAAAGTCAACCGGAAACACACCCTCCGGGCCGCCGTCAAGGATTTCCGGCAGAACTTGCCTTACCTCTGCACACGTCATAGCCAAACTCTCCCCCAATACCGCAACTACCTTTTCTTACCCAGTCTTGGCCTTTTCGGCTCTCATGAACTTCAAATACTCCCGCAACTTCAATCGCGCCTTATGGAGCTGCGATTTGCTGTTGCCAATCGAGCATCCCACGATTTGGGCAATTTCGTTATGCTCGAACCCTTCCACGTCGTGCAACACAAAAACCGTTCTATAACCCGGTGGTAGCCGGTCAATTGCCCGCTCCAAGTGCAGGCGATCGATGGAGCTCGTCAGCTTCGCGTCCCGGGTACCGAATTCTTTCCTGGGAGCTTCGTCTTCGGCTTCCAGCGTCTCTTCCAGCGACACCACCGGCAGACCCTTCTTGCGCAGTTGCATCAGCACGACGTTGACCGTCATGCGGTGCAGCCAGGTGGAAAACGCAGACTCGCCGCGAAACGTCCCGATCTTGCGAAAGAGCTGAAGAAATGCTTCCTGGGCCAGATCTTCGGCCTGCGCGGGATTGGAGACCATTCGCAAACATAGCGAGTACACGCGCCGTTTGTGCAGGTGATACAGGACTTCGAACGCAGCTTCATGGCCCTGTTTCGCCTGCTCAATAGCTTCTGCTTCGGTGATGCTTTGCTTCGGGTCGGTCAAGTCGCCTTTTCCCGGCCGCTACTCGCTCTGATGCGGCTTCAAACTCTTTTCGTTGTACGAATTTGCCGAGGCAGTCGCGGAAACCCTCTCGACCGTTCCAGAATAGTCAGAATACCAAAAACCGTAGCCCGCTGAATGATCTACCCGACCAAAATGATCGCCTAAGATGGCCCATGGATTACTCTGGTGACCTGGAGGTTCATCGCTTGAGCGATGCCGAAAGTGTCAGGAAATCGGATGCCCGTTTAGCGGCTGGGCATGGTCATCCCTTAGCGGTGATCGTCTCCAGCCCATGACCGCGCGGACCAAGCTCCCGCTGCCGCAACAGGAAAGCAAACAACACCCCGAGGAATCCTAGAATCGAAAAGATCCACATCCCCATCCGGTATCCCGCTGGATTTTCCACGCTGGCGTGGCCATGGTCGTTCGCCCACCCTATCAACAAGTTAAACCCGGCCAGCCCTATGTTCTGGATCATCGTCATCAGGCCATATGCTGTGCCCAGCTTGGACTGGTCGACGATATAGGCGACCGAAGGCCACATCACCGCCGGGATCAAAGAAAAGGCCACGCCCATCATCGCCATGGGCACATATAAGCTCACGTGCGTGTAGCCCATCATGAGGTAGACCGGGATTAGCAGAAGCGACCCCAGCATCATCAGCAATGCCCGCTTGCCGATCTTGTCCGCGAACAGCCCAAAGGCCGGAGTCCCGAACATGGTGAAGGCAGTCAGAATGCTGACTAGGAACCCCCCGAGCTCACGGCTCGTCCCGTGAGCCTCGATGAAGAACTTGACGGCAAAGGTCTCGAAGGGAAAGATCGCCGAATAGAATACGATGCAGAGCGCGACAATGTACCAGTAAGACACGCCAAACTTGTAGACATCGCTGAAGACGACCTTGTCGGTAGATCCCGCGTGGCTGAGTTCATACCGCTTCTCC
>Ga0187782_10001664_pt1 | contig 16289 bp, 12 predicted proteins | sample 0715_SJ02_MP15_2_FD_132454 | JGI IMG/M metagenome (GOLD analysis project Ga0187782, IMG submission 132454) | Tropical peat soil microbial communities from peatlands in Department of Meta, Colombia - 0715_SJ02_MP15_20_MG | ecosystem: Environmental > Terrestrial > Soil > Wetlands > Peat | place...
GTTCTGATGTCGGAGCGAACGGAAGTGCCGGTCTCGCCAAAAGTGCTCGAGGGTTACGTCGGGAATTACGAACTCGCCCCTGACTTCATTCTGTCAGTCACTCGCGAGGGGGATAAGCTCATCACTCAAGCCACCGGGCAGGGCAAAGTGCCTATTTTCGCGGAGAGCGAGCGGGAGTTCTTCGCCAAGGTGGTGGATGCCCAGATCACCTTCGTACCCGGCGCGGACGGACGCGCCAGCGAACTGATCCTGCATCAAGGCGGCAACGACACGCACGCCAAGCGCACCGAAACGGCCGTGGCGGCGCCCAAGGGGCACAAGGAAGTCGCCGCGGATCCCAAGCTCTTTGACGGATACGTAGGACAATATCAACTGGCGCCGGATTTCATCCTCACCATTACCCGCGAAAGCGACAGTCTTTTCGCCCAGGCCACCGGGCAGCCGAAGTTCCAGATATTTCCGGAGGGCGAGCGGCAGTTCTTTTTCAAAGTCGTAGACGCCCAAATCACCTTCGAAACCGACAGCAGCGGCCGGGCCGTCAGCCTCACTCTGCACCAAAACGGAGATAGGACGGCGAAGAGGATCCAGTAAAATCCGACTAGTACTACCTGACAAACGCCGGCGTCCTAACGTGGCCGCTTTGGAAGGGCGGGGCTTCAGCCCCGCCGTCTTGTGGTAGCTTCGTGACGGGCCTTTAGGCCCTGAAGCCATACCGCTTCAGGGGCTAAAGCCCCGGAAAGCTGTGTACTTTCCTCGGCGGGGCTGAAGCCCCGCCCTTCCATGTAGTGCGTTGGCAAGGTAAACTCGCCGGTGCGGACACCTCCCCTTGACAAACTAGGAGAGCGGACTCATACTCCTAGGTGAACTAGGAGTCCATACCTATGAGCAAAAATGCTGAGCTGCTCCCCGGCACGCTGGACATGCTGATCCTGAAAGCCGTTTCGCTGAAACCCCTGCACGGCTACGGAGTCTTGCTGCGCATCCGCCAGATCTCGCGCGACGCGCTGGAAATTCCGCAAGGTTCCTTGTATCCGGCGCTCTATCGCCTCGAGCATCAGGGACTGCTCGCCACCGATTGGGGCGAGAGCGAGAACCACCGCCGGGCGAAATATTACACGCTGACCGCCGCTGGGCGGCGGCGCCTGCGCGAGGAAACCGCGGGTTGGAACCGACTCGTCTCCGCGATCTCCGCAGCCATGAACACGACCTCGGAGGAGGTGTGAGATGTTGGCCCGCGTCCGTTCGCTGCTTCGCGCGCTCCTGTCACGTCGCAGATTCGAAGCCGGCATGACCGAAGAACTGCGCTTCCACATCGACCAATACACCGAGGACCTGGTCCGCTCCGGCGTGCCGGTCGAGGAGGCCGGGCGGCGCGCGCGCCTCGAGTTCGGAGGGATCAACACGGTCGAGGAAGACTGCCGCGAGGCGCGCGGTCTCAAAGTCTTCGATGAGGCGCGAAGGGAGTTGCGCTACGCCGGCCGTCAATTGCGGGGCAATCCCGGCTTTACCTCCGCCGTGATTCTTACGCTGGCGCTCGCCATCGGGGCAAACAGCGCAATCTTTTCGATCGTAAATGCGCTCTTGCTGAAAAGCCCTCCCTACGTTCATGCCGAGCGCATGGGCACGATTTACACGCGCGTGACCGGTCCCAGGGGGTACGACGCGCGGCACAACCTGGACGGCGAGCAATGGGAGTTGCTCCGCGACCATGTCCCCGCATTGATTTCCGCGGTTTCAACTCGAGGAACTTCGGGCGCCAATCTCGAGGCGGGATCTCACGTGCAGTTTCTGCACGCGGCCCGAATCTCCGCCCACTACCTTGACGTGTTGGGGCTCCAACCGGCGCTGGGACGCAACTTTTCCGAAGACGAGGACCGACCCCACGCGCCCAATTCAGCCATCCTGAGTTACAGTCTGTGGCGAAATGTTTTCGGCTCGAGTCCCGATACGCTGGGGCATTCCATTTTGCTGAAAGGCGAGCCGTACTCGGTCATCGGGATTCTCCCGGAGGGCGCAACGACGCCCTTGAACGCCGACCTCTACACGGCGATTCAGGCCGGCCGCGAAGGCGCAGGAGCGGGAACCAACTTCGAGGCCATCATCCGCCTGCGCGACGGCGCGACCTGGCAGGAGGCGGACGCCGAACTCAACCGCGCCTGGTCGCTCCGCACCGGCCGCTACGAGTTGAAGGACAACCCCGGCGCGCAGGTGTCCTTCTATTGCGTTCCGCTCCAGAAGGCGGAGACGGCCCAACTGCGTCCGCAGGCCCTGACGCTGATGTTGGCCGCGATCCTGATTCTGCTGATCGCCTGCGCGAATCTCGCCGGAGTGACGCTGGTGCGCATGATGCGGCGCGCGCCGGAAGTCGCAACCCGCTTGGCGCTGGGCGCCACGCGCTGGCAGATCCAGAAGCAGTTCTGGATCGAAAACCTGCTGCTGGCGCTGGCGGGCGGAGCGGTGGGCATGGGCGTGGGCTGGGCGGCTTTGCGCGGCCTGTTGCTGCTCTTGCCCGAACACTTTCTCCCCGTAGCGCGCATCCCACTCGACGGCCGCGTGCTGGCCTTCACGCTCGCCGTATCTCTCTTCACCAGCGTCCTTTTCGGCATGCTGCCGGCGCTCGCGGCTCGCAAGGTGGACTTGCGCTCCTCCATGTCGAGCCGCGCCGTGGCCGGAGCAGGCAGCCAAACCCTGCGCGAGGCACTGATCGCCGGCGAGGTCGCTCTCACCGTGGTGCTGCTGACCGCTTCCGGCCTGCTCATCCGCAGCCTGATCCACTTGGAGACGCTGCCGCCGGGGTTCAATCCGAACGGTGTAATCGTCGCCAAGGCCTCGCTCGACGATGTCCGTTTTCACGACCCTGCGGGCTTAAGAAAACTATTGGAGGAGAGCACGGCTGCCATGCGGCAAATTCCCGGCGTGCAAAATGCAGCGGTCGGAATAAGCCTGCCGTTCGAGCGCGCGCCGATTAGCGGCGATCTGACTATCAGCGACGGCCCCGCAGCCGGACGGCAAGTCGAGACGGACATGGTGTTTGTCACCCCAGGCTATTTCGAGGCATTGCAGATCCCGGGGCTGGTGGGGCGATCCTTCACAGAACGAGACGGCCCGGACGCGCAGCGCGTGGCCGTCATTAACCAGACCTTCGCCCGCAAGTTCTTCTACGGCGTAAATCCGCTTGGCCATTACCTCGAAAAGAACCTCCTGATTGTCGGAGTGGTGGCCGATGTGGCGGTGCCGCCGGGCGTGGACGCTGCCGCGCCTCTGACCGGCGAGCAGGCTGTGTATATTCCTTATCGGCAAGTCGATGCCCAGACGCTTTCCTTGGCGCATGCCTGGTTCCAGCCAAGCTGGGTGGTGCGCACCGCGGGGCCGGTGGAAGGGTTGACCGGCGAGATGCAGCGGGCGCTGGCCGGCGTCGATCCCACCCTGCCCTTTTCAGGCTTCTATGCGATGCGCGATTTGCAGGCGAAGACGCTCGCCGCCCAGCGAATCGAAGTGGCGCTCCTGGGCGCCATGGCGGCGCTGGCTCTGTTGCTGAGCGCGGTTGGCATTTTCGCGCTGGTGGCAAACCTGGTGGCGCAGAGGACGCGCGAAATCGGCATCCGCCTCGCTCTGGGCGCCACGGTTCAGAATGCCGTCGTTCAGGTCGGCAGGCCGGGAGTGGGCGCTTCGGCACTGGGTCTGGTTTTGGGACTGATCCTCGGCGCGGGCGCGCTTCGCGTTCTGCGCAGCGCCCTCTACGGCGTGGACATCTACGACCCACTTACCATCCTAGCCGTAGCGCTCACACTCGCCGCCGTAACCCTTGTGGCCACCATCGTTCCCACCTTGAAAGTTGCGAGGATTGACCCGGCCGCCACCCTGCGCGAAGAGTAGCCGCAACGCCCACAAACACGTTTCCCGGCGGTCCCGCCAACCTCAGATCAGGAATGCTCTCGCGCAGGCCCGTCGGCTGACGGGCGCCCGGGAACGATGAAAATGCGCGAAGCGCCTTGGGCGCGTTCGGCCGCAACCCGCTTGACACGACCGATGGCGGCTCCTAGTATTCTAACTAGGTTGGCAAGGAGCGTGGTGGGGCTGTTCGTCGCCGTGCGCGTTCGGCGTGCGGCGATTTCTGTACGATTCGGGGTGTGCGATGGACGAGTCGAAGCGCACGTTCTTACGCGCTGCCGGATTGCTTCTCGCGGAGGGCATTTTTCAAAAGCGCCTGTCGGGCAAGTGGGGCCCGGATGAGAAGGCGCCCGCGCAGAAGATTGTTCTGGTCATCTTCGGCGGGGTACGCCACGCCGAAACGTTTTCGCCCCAGGGGCTTGCGAACATCCCCCACCTTTCGCAGGACCTGCTGCCGCGCGGCCTTTTCTACCCGCAAGTCCGCAACCAAGGAGTCACCGCCCACTTCAACGCCACCTCCAGCATTTTCACCGGCAACTGGCAACGCGTGGACGATTGGGGCAAACTGCCGCCCACCACGCCGACGCTCTTCGAATACTTTCGGAAGCAGTTGGGGGTTCCGCAAAGCGAGGTGTGGATTGTCGCCAGCAACAAAGCCCTGACCAGCATGATCGGATCGAGCGCGCTCACCAGCTACGGGCCGCGATTTGGGGCCAACGTAGTGTTTCCCAAACAACTTCTCATTACCGCCGTCGAGTCGGCGCTGAGGGAGGGCAGGAATCGCAACTTCGCCGACCCCTCGAAGGTTCAAGCAGAGCTCGAGCAGACGCTCGAAGGCAGCAATTACGAAGGCCTGGGGTGGACGGTGTTCGAAGGTGTGGAGACGCTCGATCCCAGCGTGCGGCCGGCGATCAAGGCGGCGGTGGCGAACTTCGTCCAGTCCGGCGTTCCCACCACCGGCGACGAGTTGACCTTCTTCATCAGCCGCGAAATCCTGCGGAAATTCGCGCCCACGCTGCTGGTGGTGATCTTTTCGGATGTGGAAGCCGCGCATTTTGGGTCTTACTCCATGCACCTGGCCGGCATTCGCATGGCCGACCGGCTGTGCTACGAACTGTGGCAGGAGATCGAGGCGAACACGGAGTATCGCGGCCGCACCACCTTCGTGATTCTGCCGGAATTCGGGCGCGATCCGGACGGCTCGAGTACGAACGGCTTTTTCAACCACCGCGCCAACGAGGCCAGCACGCGAACCACCTGGATGATGTGCCTGGGAGCGGCCGTGGCGCGGCCACAGACCGTCGAGCGGCCGATTCAGCACATCGACCTTTGCCCCACCCTCGCTTCTCTGATGGGTTGCCAGATGCCGGACGCGTTGGGTACCCGGCTGCCGGAGTTCCGCGCCTGATCTCGAAAATCGAAATTCGAAAACCGAAATTCGAAAACCGAAACTCGAAATTCGAAACTCGAAATTCGAAGCTCGAAATTCGAAGCTCGAAAACCGAAACTCGAAGCTCGCAGGTTTCTGGTGCTCTGTGGGGGAAGTGACTGGCGCGGGGAGCGAGCGCCGGTGGCTGCGCAGGCGGAGGGGAAGCTCGACTCTCAATCCGAAATTGTTGAATTTCCTCTTTTCAAAGGTCACCTTCCGAACTAGTATTCTGTTCTTCCGAGTTTCGAATTTCGAATTTCGAGTTTCGAGTTTCGATTTTCGGTTTTCGATTTTCGAGTTTCGATTTTCCACCATGAGTCCAGCCAAGAAGGCCAGCGTTCACGATATTGCCCGGCTCGCCCGCGTCTCCATCGGGACGGTGGATCGAGCGCTACACGGGCGCAAGGAGATCAACCGCCGGACGCGGCAGCGGGTTCTCCGCATTGCGCGCCAAGTAGGCTACAAGCCCAATCTGGCGGCACGCCTGCTGGCGGTGGGCCGCGCGCCGCTGTGCATCGGCGTGTGCATTCCACGCGAGATTCATTTCTTCTACGATCTGGTCCGGCAAGGCATTTTCGAAGAGGCGCGCCGCTTCGAATCGCTGGGCGTCAGCATCCTTTCGCGGCCGGTTCGGCGCTTGGGTGCCGGCGAGGTCGAGCGCGTGCGCGAGTTGCTTGAAAGCGGCATTCGCGCCCTCATTCTCGCGCCTGGAGATCCCTGGGGGTTGGCGCCGCTCATTGAGCAGGCCGAACAGCGCAGGATTCGCGTCCTCTGCGTCTCCTCCGACGCGCCCCAGAGCGCCCGCTCCACCGTGATTTGCGTCGAACCGGAGTTGAACGGCCGTTGCGCCGCAGAGCTCCTGGCGAAATTTGTGCCCGCCGATTCGCGGGTAGCCGTGGTCACCGGCATGCTGCAAGTGGAGGACCACCGCAGAAAAACCAACGGCTTTTGCGAGGGGCTGGCCCACTTCTGCAAGGGCGGCAAGGTGATCGAGGTGATCGAGAACCACGAGGACGAGCGGGAGGCGCGCGAGAAGTGCGCTGCCTTGCTGGAACGATTTCCCTCCCTCGACGGCCTTTACGTGAGCACGGTGAACTGCCTGCCGGTTTGCGAGGCGTTAGACGCGGCGGGGCTCTCCGGGCGAGTCAAACTCATCACCACCGACCTCTTCCCAAAGATGGTGCCCTATTTCAAAAATGGAACCATATCCGCCTCGATGTACCAAAGGCCCCACATGCAGGGGCAGACGGCGGTGCGGGTGGCGGTGGACCACATTGTGAACCGCATTCCCATTCGCCCTTCTTATTACCTCAATCCGCAGATCGTGTTGCAGTCCAATATCAGCCTGTTTCGTGAGATCTCCTCCGGCAAGGCCTCCGAGGTGGTTGAGCCCGCGAGTGAATCGCCGGCATCCGCACTCCTCGCGGTAACCAGGTAATGGTCCAGTCTGGCCTCGAGCCGGGAGGCCGCGCCGGCTGGCGGTGGACCAGGCTAGCAAAATACCGCTTGACAAACCAGGTACGGGGGCGTATAACCGTGTGCGTACACGGCTCCTTTCCACGGAGCGCCGTTCTCACGGTCACGACTTCGCGGCGACTGGCTCGTCCGCTGATTCTTGCGTTGGGTTTTGGGTCTGGTCTAATTCCTAGTACGACAAACCGCATAGAGAGGAGTGTCGCCATGATGCAGACGCGCAGGCATCACCGAATACTTTGGGTAACGGCGTTCTTGTGTTTCTGTACCTTGCTGGGCGGGCGCGCCGCCTTCGCCCAAGTGGACACCGGCGCCTTATTGGGAACTGTGAAGGACGCCTCCGGCGCCGTGATCCCTAACGCCAAAGTCACTTTAACCAACGAGGGTACGTCTCTCACGCTCACCACCGCCACGCGCGAGGACGGCACCTACATTTTCACGCCCTTGAAGATCGGCACCTACACCGTCGAGGCCGAGGCCGCCGGTTTCGAGAAAGGGCGGAGCGCCGGCAACGTCGTCAACATTCAACAGCAAGTGGTCGTGGACTTCACTTTGGCTCCCGGCACGGTGACTCAGACGGTCGAGGTCACCAGCCAGGCGCCGTTGCTGCAAACTCAGAACGGCTCAGTGGGCCAAGTGGTCAATTCGAACGCCATCAACGACCTGCCGCTGAACGGCCGGAACTTCAACTTTCTGGCCCGGCTCACGGCGGGCGTTACGGAGGGCCAGGAGGAAGGCCGGAGTCTGAACTCCAATGGGTGGTTTGCGGCCAACGGAACGCGGCCCGCTCAGAACGACCTCTTGCTGGACGGCATCGACAATAACAGCGACAACGTCGACTTCCTGAACGGCGCGGCGTACGTGGTGAAGCCGCCCGTCGACGCGCTCAGTGAGTTCAAGCTCCAGACCAACTCTTTCAACGCGGAGTTCGGCCGCGCCGGCGGGGCCGTGCTCAACGCCACGGTGAAGTCGGGGAGCAACCAGATTCACGGCGACGCCTGGGAATTTGTGCGCAACGACAAGTTCGACGCTGCCGATTTCTTCCAGGACGCCGCCAATGAGTCGAAAGGCGAATTCCGCCAAAACCAATTCGGAGGAACCATCGGCGGCCCGATTCGCAAGAACAAGACGTTCTGGTTCGGCGATTATGAGGGAACCCGAATCCGCCAGGCGACGCCTTGGTTGACCACCGTTCCCACAGCCGCCGAGGCCTCGAGTGGATTCACCGATTTCACCGATCTGATCGGCGGTGAGAACGCCGGAGTGGCCGGCACGGACCTGCTGGGCCGCACTGTCCAACTGGGCACCATCCTTGACCCGGCCACCACGCGGCCGGTGACGGCGGGACAGGTGGATCCGGTGACTGGATTGACGGCCACCGGCACGGGCTTCGTGCGCGACCAGATCCAGTGCAACGGTGTGCTCAACACGATCTGCCCCGCCCGCCTGGATCCCAATGCGATCAAGTTGCTCCAGCTTTTCCCGACGCCTACCGCGCCCGGACTTTACAGCAACTACAGCAGCAATCCCAGGGGGTCGACCAACGTCAACCAATTCGATGTGCGCATCGACCAGAACTTCAGCGATAAGGACCAAGTGTTTGCTCGCTACAGCTTCTTTGACTCGCCCACCTTTAGCCCCGGGCCTTTCACGGGCTACGCCGACGGCGGCGGGTTCAACAACGGAAATCAGAAGTCTCGTCCCCAGGGCGCGGCGGTGAGTTGGACACACTCTTTCTCACCCACGGTGATCAACGAAGCCCGAGTCGGCTGGACCCGCGAATCCGTCGTCCGCACTCAGGCCTATGGCAACGACACGAGTAATATTCCCGGGCAGTTTGGCATTCAAGGCATCCCGCAGGAGCCCGGCAACGGGGGCTTGCCCAATTTCGAAATCGGCGGACTGAGTCAACTGGGCTCGGCGGAATGGCTGGTCAGCGCACGGTACAGTCGAACTTTCCAGATCACCGACAACCTGACAAAGATTTACGGCTCGCACAGCTTCAAGGGCGGGGTGGAGATTCAGCAAATTCAATTCCCCTGGATCGCTCCCCCCTACTCGCGAGGCGAGTTCGACTACAACGGGTCCTACACTGCCATCCCGAACGTCGGAGACGGAAGCACCGGGCGCGCGATGTTCCTGTTGTTGCCCCAGGCGACGCCGACGTACGCAGGCGGGGTGGCGGATCTCGGCGGACCCAACAACGTCAACGCCTCGAACTTCGGCTACCTCAATCCCTTCAAGAACTACTACGGCATCTACTTCCAGGACGACTGGAAAGTGACGCCGAAGTTCACCTTGAACCTGGGACTGCGCTGGGATTACTTCGGAATCGTGGGAGACAAGTTCAACGCGCAGGGGAATTTCGTTCCGGGCGCGCCCTTCTCGACAGCGGAGTTCCTGATGGACAACGCTGCCAAGAGCGTTCCGCTTTCTTCCTCGTTCAGCACGCTGTTGGCGAAGGACGGCATCAACCTCGTGTACACCGATGCCTATGGGAAAGGCTTGGGCACTGCACAGCACACCAACTTCGCGCCGCGCTTCGGATTTGCCTATCGCCTCCAGTCCAAGTTGGTCCTGCGCGGCGGCTACGGGATCTACTACGGCGGATTTGAAAACCGCGGCGGTTACCCTGCCCTGGGTTACAACTACCCCTTCCAATTCAGCTTTTATTTCCCGTCCGCCAATTCCCAGACACCGGATGTCTACCCGGACGGCACTCAGGCTTCGCTCGAGCGCGGGTTTCTGGATATTCCCCTCGATCCCTCGCTGGTGCAAGCGGGAGGACTGACGTTTCGGGGGATTCAGTTGCATTACGTCACCCCTTACGTGCAGGGCTATAACCTGTCAACTCAATACGAGCTGACACCGCATGACTCCTTTGAAGTTGGGTACGTGGCTTCCCTGGGCCGGCACATTGAGACCTTCTCGGGCACTAACAATGTGGCGGAGATTTTGCCGCCAGGCACCAACCCGCAAGCCTATGTTCCTTTCCCGGATTTCGCCCGCGGTTCTTCCTACGCGACCTCTAACTCGAACAGCGATTACCATTCCCTCCAGGCCAAGTACGACCGGCGGTTCGCCAAGGGCCTGGATATGCTCGGCGCTTTCACCTGGGGAATGACCCGCACGAATGCGGACGACCTGCTCAGCGGCGGCGGCATTGCCGGTTTCCGCGCGCCTGACCTGCCCCACTTCGGAATTCAGGGGGATATGGGGCTGGCGAGTTACGACATCCGCAAGGCCTTCTCGTGGAGCGGCACTTACCAGATTCCCTTTGGGCACGGGCAGCACTACGGCGCCTCAACCGGCAAGCTCGAGGATGGAGTGCTGGGCGGCTGGATGTTTAACTGGATCGCGACCCTGGATGACGGCCAGCCCCTTACTCTGAACTGTATCACCTACGGGACCGCCGGACTCGGCTGCTACGGTCTCGAGACCGGGGCGCCCAAATACGCCGGCCCGCACAATGTTAACCAATGGATGAACCCCGCGGCCTTTGCCGATCCTGCTGCGGCGACGACCATCGGGCAGAGCGATTACGCGCCTCTGGGGGGCGGCGCGACCCAAATCATCGGCCCCGGATTCCATCGGCTCGACTATTCTCTGTTCAAGCAATTCCAGACCACCGAGAAGACTCGCCTGGAATTCCGCGCCGAATTCTTCAACATCACGAACCACCCGAACTTCGCAGTTACCAGTATGTACACCAACTACAAATCCACCTCGACCTTTGGGCGGATCACTGCTACCCGCGACAGTCCCAACGACCCGCGGCAAATCCAGTTCGCGCTGAAATTCTACTTCTAGCGCTTACGGGTCAACGATGCGATTCCTTGCTTTCTGAGGGCGGCCGGAAAAACGGCCGCCCTCATTTTTGTCGCCCGGCAGGGCATGGCGATCGCGGTTATCAATTCCAAAGAAAAAGACTGGACCACAGAGCACCCAGAGAACACAGAGAAAGAACCGCGGCTCTTCTCCGTGAACTCTGTGTTCTCTGTGGCGAGGTTCTTCTCAGCTTGAAGGGGCGCAGTCGCACGCGTAGAATGAACTCGAATGGACCCTGAAGCGCGCCGTCAACCGCTCCGTGCCCCCTCTTTTTTCCGGAGGGGAATCCGAGTCACGGCCGGTGCGGTCCTGACGCTGCTTCTCGTGGCGGCGGTCGTTTCGGCAGGGGAAGGCGCGGGGCAGGCGGGCGCGCCTTCCGGGAACAACGGCAGCAACTCCCAGAGCCGGCGGCCCGGTGATGTCGAAAGCATGCTGAGGCAGGCCGTCGCCTCGGCGCCGGACAGCTTTGAGGCCAACCATCGGCTGGGCGAATTCTACCTTCAGTCGGGTAAATTGAAAACTGGGATCCCCTATCTCGAGAAGGCGCGGCGAATCGATCCTGCGCATTACGTGAATGGTTACGACTTGGCGCTCGCGTATCTCGAAACTGGCGACCCCGAGAACGCCGCCCGGCAAATCCGCGAAATGCTGGGCCGGCAGAACAACGCCGAGTTGCATAACCTGCTGGGCGAGACGGAGGAGAAGGCCGGCCGGTATGTGTCGGCGGCCAACGAATTCCAGGCCGCGGCGCACTTGGAGCCGAGCGAAAAGTACCTCTTCGATTGGGGGAACGAACTTCTTCGCCACCGCGGCTACGAGCCGGCCGTCAAGGTTTTTTCGAGCGGAGTGGAGCGTTATCCCCAATCGGCCATGCTGCACATAGGGCTTGGGGTTGCTTACTACTCGCTGGGTTTTTATGACGACGCAGCGAAGATGCTTTGCCGCTCGACTGACTTGGCTCCCTCGGATCCGCGCCCCTATCTCTTTCTCGGCAAGATGTTCGACATCTCGCTGAACCAGAGTGATGAGGTGACGGCGCGCTTGAAGCGTTTCGTCGAGATTCAGCCGCGCAACGCCCTCGCCAGCTACTATTACGCGATGAGTCTCTGGAAGGGGCACCGTGAGCAGGGCCTGAAAACCAATAAACCGCTCGTCACCTCGTTGCTCAAGCGCTCGGCGGCGCTGGACCCGAAATTCGCAGACCCGCACCTGCAACTCGGGATTCTCTTTGCCGGCGACCGGAAATACGGCGATGCGAGCGAGGAGTTTCAACAGGCGATCCAGCTCCAACCGGATCTGGCGGATGCGCACTATCATTTGGCGCAGGCCTATTCGCGTCTGGGAGAAAGGGGCCTGGCGGCAAAGGAACTTGAACTCTACCAGCGCTATCACCAGCAGGAGATGACCGAGGACGAGAAAAGGCGCAACGAAGCAGCGCAGCTCTATTTCAAAATGCAGTAGCGCAGACCTGCTTTCCAAGGTCTGCGGTTTTGCCTTGCGCGGAATACCCGCAGACCTTGGAGGGCAGGTCTGCGCTACCCAACTTCTCGACTACGAGGTGCACCACGGATGACCACCTTTGCGCATGATTGCCTGGAAGGAAAAGCTGTTCTGATTACTGGCGGGCTCGGCGCCATCGGGAAGGTTGTCGTCTCCCGGTTGCTCTCGCACTCGGCGCGCGTGGCGGTGAATGATATGCTGAGCGTCGAGCAGGCCGAGCAGCTCGGCAAAGGACTGGGCTGGCCGGGCGAACGATTCGTCTACGTGCGCGCCGATGTCACCACGCCCGGTGGCGCCCGGGAACTGATCGCGAAAACTCTCGAGGCCTTCGGCCGTCTCGACGTGGCCCTCTGCCATGCCGGGATGGCGCAATCCTGTCCTCTCCTTCAGTATTCGGTCGAGGATTGGGACAAGATCATGGACGTGAATTTGAAGAGCGCGTTTCTGGCGGCGCAAGCTTCGGCGCGCGCCATGGTGGAGCGGGGCATCAAGGGGAAAATCATTTTCACTTCGTCCTGGGTCCAGGATGTTCCCTGGCCGGATATCACCCCTTACAACGTAACCAAAAGCGGCATGAAGATGCTGATGAAGGGCATGGCGCGGGAGTTGGCGGTGAAAGGCATCCGAGTGAACGCGCTGGCCCCCGGCATCGTGGGCGCGGGCATGGGCAAGCGGCAGTGGGACACGGAACCCGATTACCGCCGCCGCGCCGAACGCGCGATTCCCTTGGGCTATCTTCAGCCGCCGGAATCCGTGGCCGATGCGCTGATTTTCCTTTGCTCTGACGCGTCCGACTATATCACCGGAATAACCTTGCTTGCGGACGGAGGCTGCAGCCTCTACCCGATGGATTGATACCATGAAAATCACAGCAGTTAAGACCCTGGTAGTTAATGCCCAGATGCGAAACTGGGTCTTCGTGAAAGTGGAGACAGACCAGGCGGGCCTCGCGGGGTGGGGCGAGGCTTCGCTCGAGTGGAAAACCCGGGCGGTGGTCGGCGCCGTCGAAGACTTCGCGCCGCTGATTATGGGTGAGGATCCCACGCGCATCGAGTACCTGTATCAGAAGCTCTACCGCGAGTCTTTCTGGCGGATGGGCGTCATCGGCATGAGCGCCATCAGCGGCATCGAGCAGGCTTGTTGGGACATCGCCGGCAAGTCCCTGGGGCTGCCAGTGTACAAGCTGCTGGGCGGCGCGGTGCGCGACCGGGTGCGCATGTACACGCACCTGGGGGGCGGCGACATGAAATCAGTTTACGAGACCTTCGACCCGAATCCGCTGATCGACTTGGCGCTGGCGGTGGTGGCGAAAGGTTATAGCGCCGTCAAGGTGGTGTGCGTCCCTTACTCCGAACCGCTTATGAGCGTGTCGTACGTCAAGAAGTTTGCCGAGGCTATCAAACGGCTGCGGCGCGCGGTGGGGGACGGCGTGGATATAATGATCGACTTTCATGGCCGTGCCTACCCGGCGATGGCCATCGAGTACATCAACGCGGTCACGGAGTTCCATCCCTACTTCTGCGAGGAACCCGTGCCCCCGGAAAACGTCGCGGCCCTGCGCGAAGTTCGGCAGGCGGTGCGCGTGCCCATCGCCACGGGAGAAAGGCTCGTGACGCGTCACCAGTTTCGCGAGGTGTTCGAACTGCAAGCCTGCCACGTCATTCAGCCCGATCTCTGCCACTGCGGAGGCTTGCTCGAGGGCAAGAAGATCGCGGCCATGGCGGAGGTTTACTATATGGGCGTGGCGCCGCACAACCCGCTGGGCCCCGTGGCCAATGCCGCCGCCCTGCACTTCGCGCTCTCGACTCCGAATTTCCTTATCCAGGAAGATATGCTCACCGACGTTCCCTGGCGATGGGACGTCGTCCGCCACTCTCTCGAGACTCGAGAAGGCTACTGGCTGAAGACCGAACAGCCCGGCCTCGGTGTGGAAGTGAACGAAGACGAGGCTCGCAAGCACCCGTTCCTGCCGGAGGTGATGCCCGCCACCGCCATTCGCGCCCGCGACGGAGCCATCCTGGATTGGTAAGCAAGTGCCGTGCCTGGACGCTGTTTCAAAAACTTCTCTTGCCACGCAATGTTCGTCTATGGCACAATCGAGCTAGATTGTCTAGATTAAGGCGAGTTTCGATGCCGTGGCGTCTGGCAGATGCTAAGAATCGCTTCAGTGAGCTGGTGAACCGCGCGCTGGCCGGGGACCCCCAGGTGGTCCTCCGGCGTAACGATGCTGTGGTCGTGCTCGCGCGTCGGGATTACGAAAAACTGGCAGGCAAGCGGCGAAGCTTCAAGCAATTCCTCCTTGGCAAAGGCCCAAGCCTGCAGGGGCTCGACCTCCGTCGCGACAAATCCCCCATGCGGGACGTGAAACTGTGAGAGTCTTGCTCGACACCTGCGTGCTCTCAGAACTTCGTCATCCGAGAGGAAATCGCGGGGTTCTCCAAGCCGTAGACGCTCTCGACGAAGAAGAACTATTCGTGAGCGTTATATCCACTGGCGAAATTCTCAAGGGCATCTCCCTATTAGAAGAAATCCCGAGAAAACGTACGCTTGAAACCTGGCTCGCGACCCTCGAACGCGACTACGCCGATCGAATTCTCTCGATCGATCTCGAAACCAGCCGCCTCTGGGGGGAGCTTACCGCTGCGGCACAAAAATCGGGGCGGGTGGTGCCTGCCGCGGACGGACTTATCGCCGCCACGGCGATCCGCCACGGGCTCCGTCTGATGACCCGGAACCCTGCCGACTTCGAATTTACTGGGGTCTCACTCCTTAATCCGTGGGAGGCGTGAGGGCCCGCAGGCTAGCGCTTAGCTGCCATAACAAGTGTACTTTACGTTGGGGATTGGAAGGGCGGGGCTTCAGCCCCGAAGCTCGTTCCGGGCAGCATTTAGGGGCTTTAGCCCCTGAAGCAACCATGGCTTCAGGGCCTAAAGGCCCGATCTACCTACGTCCTTGAGCCGGCGGAGCTGAAGCCCCGCCCTTCCGAAGTCTTCTCCTGCTTCCTGCCGGAGGCCGTTGTTTTCGCCATGTGGACGTATCTCGCGGGCCCGTTCCTGTCTCTCTTGCCGCAACGTTGGCGGGCCGGCCTGCCTTGCGCCGTGTCGATTCACTGGCGGCGCGCGACCTTCATCTCGGGAGCGATTGAGGCCCTCGCCTCGCTCTGCGCCCTGGTGGTCTGGTATTCGTATTCCGTCTCCCGCCATACCCCGATGCAGATTGAGCAAGCCCTGCGGGCCCATCCCAACCTTCACCCCAGCGAAATGCAGATGGGCTTGATCGGCTTCGTTTTCGTGGCTCTCAATGCGGTGACGTGGGTCATCTGCTGGTTCTGGCTCGAAGGTTGCGTCCGGGCTGTCCGCGCCGGCGAGAAAGTCCATCAGTTGTGCCGCTTTGATTAACATCAGTCGACGTGGATTCGGAAGGGCGAACACACGAGGGCGGGGCTGCTGGATGTAACAACGCAGTCTGCCGGCTGATTTCCCCACGCGATACGATTCAAGCCATGGGATTCCCTCCCGCGCCGTCAGCAGGAGCGGGAACGATGGAGGACGGAGCGTGCTTGGTGTCGGGCCGGACCGATTCGATCACCAGGTAGAGTTTATCGGCGCTGTTGACTTTGCCCGCCACGCAGTAGGCCTGGCCAGGCGCGAGGTGGTGGGCTTTGGTGAAGTCATGCAGCCGATAAACACGCTGGGTGTCGCGGTCGAGCATCAACAACACTGCGCACGACCGGTACTCCTTCCGCGAGAGCAAGAAGAGATGATTGGCGCTGAAGTTAAACATGGCTAAGAGATGGGAAGGGGGCTCGCCTCGATCTGATCGAGGCGAGTTGGCCCCCGTCCCGCCGGCAGCGCCGTTGAGGGGTTCGCCCGCCGGACTCCTCCGGTGATGGGCTATCGCACAGAGCGGCGCCTGAGAAGACCCGCCGATCAAGCCGAGGGCGGCGGCGGATTCTTCTGAGCTTTGCGCAGGCTCTCTCCACCCAAGAGAAAAATCTCGGAGTTTTCCACCAGCCGATCCACGATGGCGGCGGCGATGGTGGTGTTGTGAAGAATATTGCCCCATTCGGAAAACGCCGTGTTGGTCGTGATCAGCGAACTCCGCTTGCGGGCGTGACGGGTGGAGATGACCTGGTAGAAAAGGTTCGAGGTCTCCTGGTCGAGCGCCA